>Ga0157368_1000271_pt1 | contig 24700 bp, 30 predicted proteins | sample AttbisABBM3_FD_113146 | JGI IMG/M metagenome (GOLD analysis project Ga0157368, IMG submission 113146) | Fungus gardens microbial communities from leaf cutter ant in Botucatu, State of São Paulo, Brazil - Atta bisphaerica ABBM3 | ecosystem: Host-associated > Fungi > Mycelium > Unclassified ... | reverse complement strand
CCCCCCTCTGATACCCCCCCCCCCCCCTTCCCACCACCACCACCATCACCATAGGTCACCTACGCAATTTGTATTGGACCCTACCTTCCTTTCCTTTTTGGCCTCCCTCACTTGTCCTTTCTTCTTCGTCTTCTGGGTTTTTTGGTTAGAGTGGATGAATCCAGCTACTTCCTTGTTCCCTCTTCTACATTATTTGACGACTGAGTTTACGATCCAAAATTGATGATACGATACGCCCAATGAAAAAAAAACGCACACACATTGTCACACATGTTTCATGTGACTTGGGAATGAAACTCACTCACTCACTTCCTACAATTTCACATGTGTATGCCTTCAAAAATCACAACGTTACACAATCACATAAACGAATGACAATTTCAAAAACAGAAAAATTTTTTTTGGAAAGAAAGAAAGAAAGATATCTCTTCAGGGTTTACTGGACGGCTCTTCATCACCCCAGGGACTAAATTGCGTCTTGCGACCACGGGGAAACGTAAAAAGCCAACCAGGCAACTCTGATTGATTCACTTGTGAATTGGGACCGTGATGAGGCAACGCATGGATATGCGAAGGCGACGAAGGAATGCTTCCTCCTACATCGCTCAAACTGGGTAAACGCTCAAAACTCGTGTTTGCGCCACCAAGTGCACGTTGCAATGCCTCACGCTCGGCAGGTGAAGGTGCAAAGGCACGCAGGAACAGGGAATCACTCGTCGATGTCGATGACATGAGCGACGATCCAAGTCCCGTAGGGTTCAAGTTGTCAAAAGATGGGAGCGATGCGTGACTTCGTCTTTTCGACGAGGAAATCATACTGAATTCTCTAGCATCAGGATTCAACCCTTGTCTCGATTCGTCCTTGGGCAGCGTGGGTAACCGTCCCTTTGTACTTGCCTTGGCTTGCCCATTGACATTTTCTTCCATCAAATCGCCACTAAAACGTAATCTCTTAGAGTCGTCGCCATGACTCGCCTTTGACCAGGGTCCTCGACGACCGAATTCTAAATCCTGCATCGACCCGCTTCCGTCATAGGCAGAAGCATAGCCATGTCCGTCCAATGAGCTCCGTTTCGAAGAAGAGAATGGATCGTATGTCCTGTACATCTCCAAGCTCTCGTGACCTTGATCACTACGGCACTCCTCCAGATAGGGATCTGTGTCAGATTGAAATGGCGTCCAAGTACTCTCAGATCCATCCAACGACGCAATCAGTCCTGAAGGTATAAATGATTGACCGGTAGGCGAAGCAACAGATAGTCTAGAAACTTCATCTGCAGAGACCGTATACGAAGACGGTTGTGGTAGAACCGAACCATTCAACGTCGTATTGAAGACTGGCAATTTGTTTTTTTGCATCAGGTGTTGATATGGGACACATTCTGGCTGTCCATTCAATCCCAACGGTCTATTGCTTGAATCTATGAAACCGTTCTGGGAAGGTGACCACAAAGAACAGCGAGCTTGAATCTGTAATCGCTCTGCCTTTCGATTTTCAATTAGGCCTTTCTTCTTCCTTAGCTTCTCGCGCTCTTCATCAAGTTGATCTTCCAACTCCCTTGCACGTTGATTAAGAGCTGCAACAACGTCCTCTGCCTCCTTAATTTCCTGCTTCTTGAGTTCAAGTTCATCTGCGAGTTCGCGTTCTGCACAAGAAACTTCGTTGACGCCTATTTGTAGCTTTTCTTCATCAGCAGCAGTCTGTTTCCGAAGAGCCGCTGTCTCATCGTCGAGTGTTTGAATACGCCGAGTTGTATAATCATGAGTAGATTGAACAGATTTCAATCGCTTGTCTGCATCTCGTTTCACAGATTCTGCAGACCGTTTTGAATCCTCAAGTGTCTTCATTCGGGACTTTGTCTCGAGCTTGCTGACATCCTCAACACGTTTGCGTTCACGGTGAGAACTTAGTTCTTCCTGGAGCAAGGTATGGTTTTCAGATGTGGACGTTTGACAATCGAGAAGTTGTGTACGAAGATCAACAAGAGATGACTTGGAAGTACTAATTTGTTCAAGTAGCTGCGTAATACGGGGTGATTGATCAAACAGCGTCGAAGGGGACCGAGGTGGTACAGGTACACCAATTTTGGCGTCTGCAACATTAGGCGGCTGCTGTGGCTGAACTGATGGCTGATGAGACGCCACCGTTAACGAGCGGTCAGGCGCTGGTGGCAGACTACGAGTGGCATGGAGCGGTAACGATGCAGACTTGGGCAGTGGAGGTGGAGATAAGCTGCGGGAAGCTGTAATTAAATTCCTGCACGCTAAGCGCTCGCGGTTGCGCAATCTAGGGGAAGAGCCGTCGACAAAACCACCGGGAAGGCTTAACTTTGTAATGGGACCTTATCAAAGAAGTGAGATGCCATCGACAAAGGATGTCACACGGATCTCTTACCAGCAAAATCTTGAAGCATATCCAAGCTTTTCATACTGAGAATACCCGAGCTCCAACTTTCTTCATCCTTGGACCTCGAAATAACATCCTGATACCAAGTTTCCAAAACGCCGCCTCGCCACCACTTTCCGAAAGCACCGATGTACCAAGAATCTGAGATCATTAATCCATTGCGATCGTCACGCCTGGACGGTTTTGGCAGGGGAATCATGGCTGCGATGGTAAAAATACCAAAACTATGAAAAACATGCTTGGGGGTCCGCAAGGAAACTGATGCACGATTAGCGAAATGAAAGAGGGACGAGTCATCTAGAGGCAATATGTAACTAGTGACAGGATCTATGCCCTTGCATGCGGTCGCCCCTGAAGCACCTTCACGGAGCTTGACGGCGACATCATCGCAGTTTTCATCGAGGCGACTAAGGTGTTGGCGAAACGACTGCTCAGTAAGATAAGTACGAAAAGTACTCTCCGATGGGTTAGTGAGATAAGCTACCAACGATATCGCAGCAGAAAAGATTCACAAAAAAGCAAAAATCAATACGATGAAAAAGAAAAACGAAGAAAGAAGGGCTGACCAAGCACAAGCGAGACTATGGAGAGGACAAGGAGACAAAGCATGGTCCTGATGTCACTCTTGCCAACAAGCAGACCTATGAGCTTCGTGAAAGGATTCTGGAGCGATACGATGCTGAGGCCAGCAAAGGAGATGGACATAATGAGGATGAGAGTGTCCCTCCAAGAGGACGATTCGCGGACAGAGGCCAGGTCCCAGGCAGACAGGATACTGGAATGAATATACGATGTCAACAGTGTTGTAGAAAAAGCAGGAGGAAGCACGGGGTCAGGAATGCACACAGAGAAAGATGAGCATTGAAGAAAAACAACGATTCGATTTCCGAGACGCTCTCAGCACTTTCCCACGATCACAATCCGCACTAGTCACATCGTGTCACATCCTATCCTTCTAACTTTCTGATAATATTCTTCCCAGCTCTCTCCAGCTCAGCCAACCGACTTGCTCTCCTCCACTCTTCTGTAGCCCGCTCAGTTGCGCCTTGAGTCCTCCCAGCTTGGTTTTCACGCTAGGCTCTTTCATGAAACTCGGCCTGGACCAGGTTACCGGGTCATGCTGAACCGGAGTTTCCTTTCCCGCTAATGCAGTGTCTAAGGTTGGAATTTAGCGCGTGACTTAATGACACTGCTCCTCTTACTCAGTAGAAACTCACTCCGAAGCCTTTCATCCTCCTGACAACCGCCAAGGACTTGCTCACGAGTTTTTTGGTTGTCTGAATCAGGCATGACACGTGAATGCTCTCTGTCTCGCCTTTGATCAAAGATCAGGTTATTTCGGTGCAATAGACTTCGTGGCGACGTGCAACGGCAACTTACCGGTTTGTACTTCGTCTAGTTGTTTCTTCCATCTCATCTTCCAGACCCGTATATTTTGGCACTTGCGTCAGAGGAAACCCAGGACTATGTGTTTCGTGATGTCGCTGCGACTGTGACTGCAACCGCGACTGCGACTGCGACTGCGACTGTGACATGGATGTATCCGAAGCGGGTGCTAATATTCGTTCCTGCCCAGAAGCTTGTGTCCATTCTTGTGGCTGCTTTGGGGGAGAAACTCTTCGCACCATGCGGGACCGTCCTTGAGAATGAGGGATCCTGAGTCTTGGTATAGAGGGAGATATCGGGATTTCCATAGCGTCAGTGGACGTTGGTGGCAGCGAAGATGAGGGGCTTTTGGGGGGGAATGACATTTGTTGTGATTCCGCAGGGAGGCCGACGGGAACTGGAGGTGGACCAGAAGATTGCATCAATAACTCATCGTCTATATTATTTTCGTGCTCTGAGTTCGGCCAATCCGACAGTGGTTGAGACGACCGCTCGTCAAATTCTTCGACATCAATGCCCATGTCATTCATGTCTTCTTGAGCTGTGCTGCTCAAAAGGACCTTCCCGAAGCTTGGATTATAAGCTGCGTAACCGTTGTCACTGCGACCTCTCTTGCAAGGACTCCCGTTATGGTCATTGACCTCGCCTTTATGTTTGAGTGGCGATGGTAGAACCTCTTCCCCCTCGACTTCACAGCTTGGCCATTAGAAATGCACGAGGACAATGACCTCTAAACGTACTTGGCAAAGCTTTCAGCGTTGTCCAGATCTCAGGTGAAATATCAAAGATTGAGAATATTTTCTGGTTATGCTCGGTCGGGACATGAGAATGAGCCTCGTGAGGAATAACGCACTGGCTTCCAAGTTTTATGTTTGGCTTTTGGTTCATTCGTTGCGACCATCTTGATTGAATTGGTCCGAGTTTCCCTTACTACTGCTAACTTGCGTACGACAGCATCCAGGTTTGGCTGCTCTAATGAAGAAACCACGGCCTTGTCACTAGATTTTTCTGAGAGTTTCTCTTGTTCAATGCGACGCTGCTTGAGAACGTTGCTGCAAAATAAGATGAAGTGATTGCACAAATTGATAGTTGGGCACTTACCCTTCACCTCCACCATGATTCAGGCCTTCAATCCACATTTGAATGAGTCGATCAGACGTGATATTCATAGGATCTCCCTGGATCCTTTCACCAAGATTTCCGCGAAGTGCTGCGCTCTTGCATTCAAGAGCCAATGTGTCGTTTGAGGTCATTCTATTTTCACCTATTGGAACGCGTCCAATGAAAGGCCGGAAATCTTTTATCCGGATGATCGCCGTTCGGTAATCCGTCAGTCGTTTTCCGAAAACACTAATGGTCTATTATCAGCCCTGTCCTCTGACCTTGCAAGTAGAGGAAGGATTGAAACTGACTGACCGCGTGTACTCATTGGCTGCTTCTGGAAAGAACTTAACAATTATGTGTCGAGTAGAGTCTGATACTCGAGCCCATATGGCACTGTCTTGTTCTTCTGAGCCGCGGTGCAGAAACTAGGAGGGAGGGGTGCATCAGAATGTCAATACAAAAGCTGAGTGTCAGAAAAAAGGACCTCGATTATCTGTACAGTCTTCGGTTTCTCATGTGGCGGGATATTAAAGTAATTGACACCGTATTGCTCGGCAACGTCGATGAGGTACTCATGGATCCAAGAATGCAAAGGAGACATAGCGTGATACTCCACTCCATTGATCACGTTGGTCACGAAAAGCGCTTCGTGTGACGTCAGATTCGGTGCCTTATAAATGTGTGTGTGTGTTGGGTAGGTAAACCTTTGAGAGCGATTTAGCAGAGGAGCAAAGGAGTGTGATTCATTCATTCATTGATATGAAACAAGGTTAACCCCGGTAAATTTAGATGCAAATACATGGGAGGGTGAAAAGAATTAGGGTCAGTTAGATGGAAGCGAAGCAGTTGTTCTACTCTACATTGCGGACGAAACGTGTCAACAACATTGATGCAGCATGAGATGAGGCCGTTATCACACTCCATGAAGGATGCCTCGGACATCTGGGACGCTGGTCAGATCAGCGAGAAATGGTATCAGATCCGTTAGTTCGACGTCGTGTGGGTCATTGAACCAAGACGACACAGGGACAGCATTATGGGGATGGAATAGGTAGGACGCTGTTGAGTTGTCCAATATTATGGTATCTGAGATGGGTCTCCCTAGTTGAGACAAATCCTGACCACTATATTGAGTTGTGAGGCCATTGCTGGGAGAGAAATCACCAACTTTGACGTAATTGCCTTTATGGCTGAAACAACTTTCCCGGAAGAGACGGTGAGCAACCACTTGATGGGTATCAAGTTGATCCAAAACAGGGTCCGCGTACTGATTGACAGAAGCGGGATGATGATGATGATGATAATGATAATGATAATGATTCAAGTCAAATGGACACACCTTTCTCAAACTGGCGGTAAAAACGACCACCTCATAGAGCTCACCCATTTTTCTCAAGAATTCGTCGACGCCGGGTCGTTTGAGAACATGGAAATGATGCCAGTTGTATTCTAGTTCTACAGGCACAATAAAGTCGGCATGTGGTACAGGCTACGCAGATAAGGGATAAATGAAGGGGAAAAGAGACAAGTGAGGGGCAAGGCAAGGCAAGTACCTTGAAGCTGCTATGGACCAGGGTTTCGTCGAGGTCGAGTATGAGGCATTTACGACCAGCATGTTCTGGAGCGACTGGAGGCAGCAAGGGCTTTGGAAGACCGTCCTGTGGATGAGGCGTTGTGAGCAAGGGGGTGGTAGGGAAAAGAAAGGTAGGACTGACGGGACCCATGGGAATTCCGTTACCGCGGCTGCATATGAGCCTTTGCTCTTGCTTGGGCTCGTCCAGCACTGCAGCCTGTCCATGTGGGATGACATCGGGAGATGTATATGAGTTGTTGCAATCCACAGACCCAGGAGACTGGATTGCAGTTGATACAGGAGGAGCATCGGTGTGGTTGGGGGGTAGAAGAGGAGAGGCAGGAGTGATGGGAACATGAAGAAGCACGGGGGCGGGAGACTGTGGGTGAGGGGCGATGGGTGGGTCAGCGGTAGAGGAAGTTAAGAGATCAGCAAGCTTGATCTCTGCAACATGAGAGTCAGGACTGTGAGTGTCTTTGGGCTGGTCTAGAGGAGAGCTGTCTGGTGGGGGAGTTACGCAGGGAACGACCTTGTTAACGACACGAGAAAAAAACGAAGGCTTTGAGGGAGAAGAGTCTAGAGACGGGGACTTTGTCTTGCGCTGATAAAAGGGGATACGGTGCCTCTTTGGGGAACGAGACGAAGGAGAAGAGGTGGTCCAAGAATCCTGGTCCTGATTGAGTGAGTCTGGTGGATGGTGCTGCGAGCGCGGAAAGAGGGATCTGTGGAGAGAAAAACGGGAGGAAGCGGGGGGCATGAGGGAGAGAGGCGAGATGGGGAGATGGCACGTGATGGTGATGGTGTATCAGGTGGTGTGACTGTGACTGTGTGTGGGGGCAGCCTGACTCAGCCTTACTTCAGCCAGTTACTAATGATGCTCTCTTTTCCGGCGCCTGCAAACGGAGGCCAGCCTGTGCAGAATGACGCGGGTCAGACCATGCGCCTGCGCGACGACCAGCCCGTCATCAACCATCCCGCACGGACCACCCGCAAGCGCAAGTCTCCAGCCGCCGTCGCCGCCGCCCCCAACCCCGACCAGCCCCTCCACCACGTCCTCCCACCTCCACACACCCTCATGCACCTCTCCCCACCCCTCCCTCCAGGCTTCCCTTATGCTGCACCAGCAGACTACACACCCGGCGGTCTTCCCCCCGGTGGCCTTCCTCTCCCCCAGCAGTCCGATCCCCACCAGCAGCCCCATACATCCGCCTCAGGTCGCACCCTTAGCAACAGCAAGCGCGCAGAACAAAACAGAAAAGCTCAGCGTGCCTTCCGCGAGCGCAGGGATCAGTCAGTTTCTCCTGCCCCTTTCCAAACTCCTTCTGCTTATGCATTGACAGACACATCAAGGCTCTCGAGTCTCGCTCCCAGCTCCTCGACACCGCGCTCACCTCGGCAGACGAGGCAAATCGCCGCTGGGAACATTGTCGCGTCCATGCCGATCAGCTCCAGATCGAGAATGCTGCTCTCCGTACTGAAAACGCCACCCTCCGCGCTGAAAACGCCGCTCTTCGTGCTGCTCTCGGCGCCCCTTCCGCCCTTCCTCCAGTTACCCCCGTCTCCCTTCCCACAATTAGTTCCGCTGAAAACCCTGGCCCTCTGCAAGAAGAAAACAAGCCTGACGGAACAGCAGACAAAGAGATGGATACCGATGTGCCAGCAATAAGCGAGACCAAAGAGTAGCTTCTTCTTTTGCTTTTTATAATAATCATTGTATTTTCTGGTAGGATAGTGGATAGAGAGAAAGAGAGAGAGAGAGAGAGGACATGCTTCGCATATCTACCTTGTTATGTAACCATCTTTGTCATCCCACTCGACGTCCACCAAAAAATCGCTCTCCGTCTAAGTGTTATGTAAACATACCCCTACCATGTTCACCCACCGTCCTCAATGTGAGTGTGCTGTCTTTTCTTTTCTTCTCTAATCCACTCCTTCATAGCTACCCATCCGTCCATAAAAGTCTATCTCATCGCCTACAATATCTTTTCCGCCCTCGGATGGGCTCATATCCTCACCTCCCTCCTCGTCCACCTCTTTGACCTGGATGGCAAATCCGCCTCCTATCATCTGCCCAGAAACTCAGCCTTCTCTACCTTCCTCCCCCACATTCCTTTTTTGAATATCTCTCTCCCACCTGCTCTCTTTCCTTTGTACGACCGCGCTCAGACAGCCTATCTTCGTATCGGAAAGCACACTGCTTTTGTCCAGAGTTTTGCAGTCCTCGATGTTTTGCACGCCGTCCTTGGTTGGGTCAGAACCCCCTTTCCTACGGTCGTGACTCAGGTTTTCAGTCGTTTGTTCCTTGTCTGGGGAATCACCGAACAATTCACCCTTCAAGTACAGTTCTCTCATCCAAGGCCAGCCATAATTCTCACCCACTTGCCCTTCTAGACACAGTCTCATCCATTCTATTCCACAATGGTCCTTGCTTGGTCCTTGGCAGAACTCATCCGTTATACCTTTTACGCTTTCAATCTTGCTGGATGGAATTCCAACATGCTTCTTTGGACTCGTTACACCGCATTTTATGTCCTGTATCCGCTTGGTGCCTCCTCGGAGGCTTCCCTCATTTATGCCAGTCTCCCCTCCTCTTCCTTGATAAAAGGTTGGCTTCAAGGCGCGCACAAGCTGACAGACTATGTCCGTGCCGTTCTCTTTATCTCATGGTGGCCAGGTAGGGTCTATGTCAAGTAGGTAGTTCCATATTGATTTCATGAATTGATCTAGGTCTTTTTATCCTATACACCTATATGATAGCCCAACGACGCAAAGTCCTGGGAAGACAGGGCCAGAAATTGAAGACCAAGACTAATTAATCGACACCCTTTTTGTACATCATCTCTGATAATAATCCACTTCTACAGTGCCAAAATTAAATTACATCCCTAATAAAACATATCGTTTGTATGCCCTTCTGCAGGTTCCAGTTCGAATTTATTCATCCGCACAGTTGTGACCTGTCCAGAGCAATGCTCATCTAGATGACATGGAATCTAAGTGGAGGAGGTACGTCCCCAAACAAATAGGTGATAAGATGTCCATCGGCCGTGGATTGCCGTATGCGTACGCTGGGTATCAGATGGCACCATGCGGGGCACCAAGTATGGGATCGACTCCCATGACCACAATTGAACAGATGATCGTCCTGAGAAAGTGTAAATCTCAAACCTCAGATGAATTATGGCGTTGGTGTTGGCGCTACGGTAATTGTCCTCCCATACATAAAAAGGGGACACTGGGGTACTCGAGGAGATTGGTGGGAACAGTATACGCTAAAATATTCATGAAAAACGCACGGGAATGCGATATCACTTGAATTCCAGGCAGATTGCCTCAACATTGCCTTAACCCTGAGCATTGATTTCGGATATATGCGGAGGGCCTCGCTGATAACATGGTAAAGGATGCCACCGTATTCGCATCTATTTATATGCCTCTACATCGGAATCCCATGCTCACGCTCATAGTATAAAATACTGCTGGTGATACTAGGACTGGCCTAACAGGCTTTCACTTGAGCTGCCATGAAAGTGTATTCTTTCCTCACTCTCTGCTTGTTTGCTTGCCAGAGCTCCCTCGTCGCCGCTGCCGCAATCTCTATCCATAAACGAGATGACGGCCTCCCTGCCCGTGTTCCCTACGTCTTTCCTCCACCAGGAACAAACGAAGTTAGTGACTACTCTTCCTGTTGTATTACTTACATGTTTGACAACTTATGGTCAAGATTGCGGATGAGATTCGCCAACGCCGTGATAATGGAACTTTACTGACCCTTGACGGCGTCCTGTGAGTTTACCTCTCGGGAATGCAAGTTTTCGACTCACTCTCTACTGTCTAGTTTGAACGCACCTCCACTCGCTCAGAGCTGGAATGGTATTGCCGAAGTCATCCGTAATCAAAACTCAATCCCTGGAACCATGCGCGAGCTGTTTGTGAGAGCTTTTTTTTTAGCCTGGTGGATGTTCAAGGTCTTGACTTGACTTTTATGTATATGTAGATTTTACGTATTGCTACTTTGAACAAGGCAGCGTACGAATGGTGAGTCCTGCATGTTCATATCCTGGCGTTGCATCTAGCCTCTGGATTCATTCTGAGCTGTGTACCTGTACTTAGGATTCAGCATGAGCCTGTCGGACGTTCAGAGGGATTGACCACCGAACAACTCCAAGCCATCCGATCTACTCCGCCATTTGCAGCCCAAACGCTGAAGGCAACTCTTGGGCCAGAACTCACTACCGCGATGGAATTCTGTGACTGGAACACTAAAAGCGTGGATGTCCCAGATCAAGTGTTCAACGATCTGCGTGCTTTCCTCAATGACACGCAGTTGGTTGAAGCGACTGCAACTACTGGGTTTTACAACTTCGTGAGCCGTTTCATAAACGCACTTGACGTCGATGGCAAGGCAAACACCCCAGTTCCGACTCCAGAATGAAGAACACCGGTAAGAATAGTCATTCCATCAAACTACCTACAATATACATCTAAGAACTACAGAACAAGAAATAGCAGGACCCGTGGCTAGAGCGGTAGAAACAAGAAGGTCCAAGGATAAATGACACTTACACTAGATATCTAGTACATAAGATACGACCAATACATACGGATCAGACCATTGAGAACTCCTCAGATCCCAGAGGTCCTTGGCTATTCTGTGTCCAAAGTTTCGACTTAGCTCTCACTTCAATATTCTCAAAGGGGCTGAACTGCTTGAGCTGAACACAGTCACGAGTGCCTAAGACAAGCAGTTCGAAGAAGAACGAACTTGCAGCTCGTCTAGTTGCCTACAATGATGTTCGGAGGAGACCAGAGAATTTGGGGGAAAAAGTCTCGCACCTTGTGAGCCATCTGTCGAAAGTTCATCATCTTTTCTGGGTTTGTTTCCTCGACCCTCAATTCCTTGCGGACGAGGGCAAGAGCCTTAACCGTATTCTTACTATAACCTTTTCCCTCGTCAACTGTTTCGTCAATTTCATTTTGCGTCTGTGTCTGAGTGTTTGTCGGGCGGAAATCAAAACTCGCGATGGGACATTCTACACTGGTATAGAATTCTTCGTTCTCATCAGGCAAGACTTCGACTTCGTCAGGTCCGGAGGTGGAAAGCTGTGTGAGCTCGGAAGGTGCAGCTGACAGAGCTCGTTCAAGATTCAAATCGATAGGCACAACTTCCGGATCCTTTAGCCCTAGTTCAATATCATTCGTAACCTGCTGGCCCCCATCAAAGTGATCATCCAACGAAACATTGTTTTTATCCATGATATCACTGCCCAATCCAAAACCTGGGGCCAAACTTTCTGCTCGACGGGCTTGTTCTATTTCATCCTCGTCCACTTCATCCTGTATGCCTAAACGAGCTCGTTTATTCGGGCTTTCGTCGACAGCCACCCCTTGGCGTTTCTTTGCAGCATTGTGACGAAGTGGCTGCATAAACAAATTGGCCAGCTCTGGATTCAAACCCGGTGGGGCGGCACAGAAGAAGGAGCCGCTAGATGTATGTTTTATAGGAAGAAAATGAGCGAGGGGGTCATCCCTAATCTCCCGGAGCCGCATGACAGTAGACGATCGGGGTAGATACTGCTGTTCGGTGATTATATCACTAACATCTTGAACAATAGGTGGCCCGAATGTGCCCCTACCTCGACCGTTGACAGCTTCAGGAAATTCCGTGACCTCGTCAATGATTTGCTTCTTCTCCTTTATTTTGCGTTTTGGCTTAACAGTCGATGGCGGTTCTTCAATTCCTAGAAGCTGAGTCTCGGGGGTAGGCGTAGCAGGCGGCTCAGTCAGAGGTGATGCTGGAAATATAGATATAATCTAATCATCTGAAAACTCAAATTTAAGCCACTCATAACTCACAAGCACGGGAAAGCGATCTAGTCTCCTCAGGCGTCTTTTCCACAAGTTCAGCAGCGGGTTCGATAGCAGCGCCAATAACAGGGTCAATAACCATAGGTGCGTCAAAGCCGATTCCAAAGTCTCCCAAGTCGACACCAGCCATGTCAACATCCATGTCAGCTCCAAAAGGATGCTCCGAGAGTGCACGACTCCCGCTCACGTGGGATATGAGATCAATGTCATGGGTATGCTTTCGCCCAACCAAGTGAGAAGCGACGGATTCGGCACGACTGACTGCATCACGGCCAACCCCTATACTGCCACTGACACTTATCTGGTGATCTTCCTCCGAGTTTGCTTGTGGTTCATCACCCCAATTGATTCCAAGGTCGAGATCATTGAAATCTTGTGAACCAATGCCGTCTGCAGGTCCAAGGTCAAAGGCATCAGTTCCATTGAAACGTTGGAAGTCGTCAGCAGTTTGTAATGTAATATCATCAACACGGGCTTGGTGCTGGCCAGTCATTTGTAGAGTTCGATCATCTAAGTCAACATCCCTAACACGATAGACATTAGTGCTAACGTATGCTAATCTGAGCAATCTCGGCATACCAGTCCACATCCGGAAGTAAAAGATTAAGATCCAGGTTCGTAGTTTGGAGAGTGATAGCAGTTTTGTTGACAACGAGTTGGTCTTCGGTCATGTCGACCACACCAGGTCGGAACGCCTATTATATCAAAGGTGAAAAGTCGCGCAAAAGCCAAAGCATGATACCCACCATCTTTATTTTCAGGAGAGCTTCGTTACAATCATCTAGAAGATATTTCGCCTTGCGGCTGTAGATACGAACAACTCCTAGGAGCAGCTGCCCACTCAATCGCAGGGCCATTAATTCGATTTCCTGACCCATTATAGCATCTATTTCAAGTCAGCACTGATGCTAGCATGCGGAAACAGAGACATACCGACTGATTCTTCGATGTCAGTTTGAAGGGTTTGGGTCTTGGATAGTTTGCGTTCCATGTGAGCAGCCAGCCATACTTTCCCGAGTGGTCCCCGACGTGACAGGATGGCTTCTGAGTAAAACTACAGTCACTATAGTGGTATATGTGCTTTCATAGGTCGAAGATGGAACGAACCATGAGTTGGGTTGAACGTATCAAGACAAGCTCGGATTGCATAACAGCGTGACAATATGGAAGAGCGTGACAACTTTTTCTGTTAATGACGGCGCGTGCGTCTCTGGCAAGGCTCCTTCCTCGTCTTCACTGTTGCACTGTTCACTCTTCCGCGACATTTCCTCATGTCGAAACATCTTTTCAGCAACCATTTTCTGGCACCCGTCAAAACCGCTATGCTCTGAAATTCCTGAGTGAGGTCGACTCGCACCAATTTTTGCCCTGCGTTACAATTGCCGCCGAAATGAAACAGAAAGGTGTTCAGCCGAACCTCACTATATACAATGTTATGCTATCTACTGCTGCGGAAGAAGGTCTTTGGCTTGATGCCCTGGCAATCCTGGACGATATGCTCTCAATGGGTATTCGGCCCAACACTCTATCTTTTAACCACTGCCTTCATGTGAGTTTGTGTTTATTTTCACAGGTGGCAAAAATTATCTTTGATATCTTCAAGGCAGTCCGCTTCAAGCACAATCAACTTATTTCGAGGCTCCTGGTCAAAATGGAGGCTTGTGGTATTAAACCGAATTCCCAAACCATCACTCTAATCATCTCTCGCTATACTGCGGAAGGCAACCTCGAGATGGCCGTCCGTCATCTCCTTTCATTCTCTGTCCAGGGCATCATGCCAGGTCTCGAGGCTGTCCAGCCTGTCATCCTTCTTGCAGCTCGCAATAACTTTGTTCGCCTCGCCCTGGACCTCGCAGAGTGGTTTGAGCGAGTATCGACCCGGCGGTTGGAAGAACCCATCTGGGTTGAATGTCTAATAGCAGCTGCAGAGACGGCATACGTGTGTTCTTCACTCTGTTCTTGTTATGATAAAGTTTTTGACTCCATTACTGATAGCCTGAAGGCATTGAACGATGCTGGAAAATTATCACCAAAAAATTCAGAACTCTTTTGGATGAGGGGACCTGTATTGCAGTCATGAATACAGCTGCCAGAAATGGTCTTCCTGAACTAGCAACAGAAGCTTTGAAGATGCTACAAACAATCGGTGTCTCCCCACAGGAACACCATTTTGCCGCCATCATTGAGGCTTTCTGTAAACGAGACAGAGTGAAGGAGGCTATTCTCGTTCTCGACTTGATGGCATCTTCCGGTGTTGAATCGAGCCTAGGGACTGCCGAACCCATCGCGGAGTGCATCCAGCACAGTGCGGAACAAATAGATGCGGCTTGGAATCAGGTCAAACAACTCCATCAGGAGGATCGCCATTTGCATATCTCTACTTGTCAAACTATAATCATGGCCGCAGTTGCCAATGGTGATCTAGCTAAAGCTCTAGTACTCCACAGAGCTCTTCCAGACTTTGGGCATTCCCTAAGCGTTGATCTATACAACTATCTTCTCCAGGGGTGTACCCAGTCCGCTGATCGCCAAGTTGGGGATACACTCCTCTCCGAGATGAAAACTGCCAAAATCAAGCCAAATCAAGAAACTCATGAGAACTTTATTCGTCTATGCCTTACTCAAGATGTCTACGAAGATGCATTTTTCTATCTGGAGGAGATGAAGGCAGCTGGACATAAACCCTCTTCGTCCATCTACACTGCTCTTATAGAAAAATGTTTGAGCTCGAATGACTCGCGTTATCGGATTGCTCTACAGGAAATGGAAGAGTGTGGATATATCATTCCGGCATCCCTCCAGAATCACCTTGAGATAGATAAAAAGCAGGAAGATGCCGCAGCTTCAATAAGACGGCTCAGTGAGGACGAGCAGCGGTTCATAGAGCAGGGTGGGTTGGTCTAGTTAAATTTACCCGGTATCTCGTAGTTGTACTTCGAATTGACTTCGAATTGTGTGTTTAGGAATTCATAGCTTGGTCACATGCCATCGACGACATATTTCTCGATTTGGAGGGACTCGCTATAGACTTGATACGTTTCACTACAGTAACATCTTCGATACCCTTTGCCTTGCCCATAGAAATTCTGAATACAAAATCCAAAATACCGATCACATGATGGATTTCAAGTAATTTCCTGACTTTTTCAGCGTTCTCACAGTATGATGGAAGAGCAGCTAGTGACCTGGTATTTCATTCACAGTTTGTCGATTTCTGTTTCATTAATGACTCCATATTGCCCCAGCCCTGTCTGTGGCAAAAATGTTCGCTCTCGTGACATTAACAAGCATTTGGACGAAAATTGCTCCGCACGTACAGTCGTAGATAGTTCGAGTCAAGAGTCAGCACAATGTGATGCATCCGCCAGAGATTCTTTCCAAAGGACTAGAGTCCCCAATGCACCCCTTGCTCCTATCTTTTCCAACAAGTTGAAAAGTGTACCAACGCTGAGTTCAGGCTCGTATACACAGAGAAAGGATACTCCGAATGCGACATTCTCCCAAGGAAAAGGAAAACGACCAGTCGCCGTGGGCTCGCCAACGCCTGCACCTAAGAGGCAGAAACCAATGCTTAATGTTGCCAACGTGCCTTTGGCCGAGAAGCTTCGACCGAAAGAGTTGTCCGATTTCGTTGGACAAGCTCATCTCATGGAACCGGGTTCACTGCTGTCTACTATGCTGAAGACTGAGGCAACCTGGTCAGTAGTTCTTTGGGGACCACCAGGGTAAGCACATCTTATCCATCTGTGTTTTTGATAGTCTAATCACTGAATAGGTGTGGCAAGACTACCTTGGCAAAGTTGATAGCTGAGAAGAGTTCAGCAATCTTTAAGGAGATGTGTGCAACTTCTTCTGGTGTCAATGAAGTAAAGATGGTGGTCGAAGAGGCAAAGAAGAGCTCTATACTTCTTGGAAGGCAAGACATTTCATACATGAGCCCAAATGAAGTTTCGAAGTTTTGATGTCAGGAGAACCATTTTGTTTCTGGATGAGATTCATCGTTTTAATAAAGCTCAACAAGTAAGCATGGGAATTCATATCTGATTCTCGGTGGCAACTATGTTCATGATCGTCGTAGGACGTCCTTTTACCGTTCGTCGAGCAAGGTTCTCTACAGGTCTATATATTTCATAAAATCTATTTCAGGGGACCTTGACATTTCCACTTGTGATTATAGCTCATAGGTGCGACAACGGAAAACCCTTCCTTTCGGCTGACAGGAGCGTTGATGAGTCGATGCAGGTGCATATCCAGTTTCTTGACGCCCAAGTCACAACTGATGGTATTGTGGAAAGAGTGTTGAGACTTGAGCCTCTGTTTGACGACCAAATGTCAGAGCTCTTGAGCCGATCTCTCGAGAGAATCAAAGCCGAAACCCCCTTTCCAGCAGGCCAAACTGAGGTAAAGAGCATACAGCTGACTGTCAGCACAAAGGTAGTGTCTAGAATCATTTCTATGGCGTGTGGAGATGCACGGAAGGCGCTTTCATTGCTGGAAGTGGCTCTCGAGTCCACAAAGGAAGCAACAGAGGACCAAGTCATGGAAGCATTGAAACAATCTTTAATTGTATCTTATGATCGTTCTGGTGAAGATCGCTACGACATGATTTCTGCTCTACACAAGAGTGTTCGGGGAAGTGACGGGAGCGCAGCCATGTATTGGTTGGCAAGAATGTTGACAGCAGGTGAAGATCCACTCTTCATTGCGCGACGAATGGTGGTTTGTGCAAGCGAGGATGTTGGATTAGCAGATAGGCATGCACTTCCATTGGTACTGAGACTGTTTAATGCGTGGATCCTGGACCTACTGATCACCAAGCCTTTGAAGGCGATGGCTGCGCTTCAAGCATGCCAAGTGATTGGCATGCCCGAATGTCGAATCAACCTTGCACACTTGGTTGCATATCTATCTGAAGCACCAAAATCCACAAGGGCCTACGAAGCCTACAAAAGGGCGGAGGAAGCAGCCCAGCAATCGACGACTCTGCCCGTTCCGATGCAAGTTCGCAATGCACCAACCCGGCTGATGGAAGAGATGGGGTATGGGAGGGATTACCGCTATAACCCAGATTATCGGTCGGTCGTGTTGCTTGTCATTGAGTCGTTGACAATAAGATGCGTGACAGACACCCTGTGCGCAACCAATATCTACCAACGGAGCTAGAGGCAGGAAAGATCCTGTTGGAGGAGGGCGACATGAGTGGGAAGATGTGGGACGAGGAGGCACTGAAAGCATGGGAGGCAGCAGAGAATGGAGGACAGCGGTGGGAAGGGCGTACTTAGTCAGCATGATAATACAGCTGTTAATTGAATGTAATCCTGAATATGGCCATGTCAGACAGAAAATTGACTCTGCCTGGAGACTGCGATGTCCAGAAACAAGACGTCTTCCGTGTCCTCGTCACTGGCTTTGGGGTAAGTTTTCTCTCCGCATTTTTTTTAATCCTGTCCAACTCATCCCTCCAGCCCTATGGCCAGTGGCAGGCCAACCCGTCCTGGCTTGCAGCTGAGCCTCTCCACAATCTCGTCCTGCAGACAGACCCTGCGACCCATCCCAGGCCACCCCCCACTGACGACAAGCCCCCATCCCCCCTCGACGACAAACTTCTTGTTCCTCGCCTCATCCACATATCCACCCTCCAAATCCCCTCTGATTACCAGTCCATCCTGAATGTGGTCCCCGGGCTCCATCTCAGGCCTCCTGTTCTTCCAGAGAATGTAGGAGATGAGATGCTGAGGCCTCCTGAGAATGGCTATGATTTTATGCTCCATATTGGTCTGACTGGCCGAGGGCCTTTGCGTCTTGAGCGCTGTGGCCACAAGCTCGGATACAACATGAAAGATGCCTCCCAATCGTATGCTCCCGTCGTTATCCCACAGCCCAAAGACTTCAGTCGGAGAGGACCAGATGGGCGGCCCATGACCATTGCGGAGAAGGCCGAACGAGACCGCCTCGCCAGTCTTGCAGCTGCTTCCGACATTCAAAGCAACCCAACAAACGATGCTAATGCCAGGCCAAATCGTGGATTTGGTGTTCCTTATGAAATGTTCTCCGACGAGTTGAATACTGAGTTGGATGTCACCAGAATTGTCCAAGAAATGCGGCAAACAGGAGTCGAGGTAAAAGCATGTTATGACTCAGTCTTCACTTGCTTATGTTGCCCACAGCCATTGCAGACTATATATTCTTCAATGGATGCTGGTCATTTTGTCGGAGATTTTCTCTACTACTGTTCCCTTGCTGAGTCAAAACGGAGTGCCAACCCATATGAGAAGAGGCGCAACACCCATGTCCTGTTTTTACATTGCGCTCCTGTTGGATATCCCTTGAAGTCAGAGCAAGTTACAGATGCAGTTACACGTTTGATTCTTTGGGTTTGTAACGAGATTCAGATATCAGCCACAGACGATACGCCTGATCTTCCTCCAGTGGGTTCCAATGCCAGAAACCTCGCTAACCGCTATCAATCATATGATGGACAACAGGAAACGGCGAAGCGATCCCCTATCTCACATGATCTTTCCTCGTTAGATCCACCCCCACCTGTTGCTCCCCTTCCTCCCCCACCTGTTGCTCCCCTTCCTCCCCCACCTGTTGCTCCCCTTCCTCCCCCGCCTGTTTCTCCGCTTTCTCCACCTCCCCCTGTTCAACCACTCTCTCCTCCTCCTGTGCAACCCCCACTAGCACTTCCGCCGCCTGTCCGGCCACCTTCATTCTCTTCACCTATTGGTGGTTCCAAGCAGGGAAAGACCTAAATTCCTTGGACCTGTTTCCTAAAATTGTAATGTATCTTGATATCCTTCTGATACACATAATTCCACAATATAGTTCACTGTTTTTTGTCAAACGACAATCTCCTTTCAAATTTAGACTTTCTTTAAAAATTCTGTCAGCAATCAGATCGCGTTACTCTCGCGTTACCCTTGCGTCATCTCAGACAATAATCTATACTGTAGCTTATCACAAGCTAGAGTACTGTTAGAACACTTCAAGTTTTCCCGACTAATCGTTATGGCTACTAATATCACTTTCCACCCTGGTGCGCTTCCGACAGATTTGTTTCAAGTTTAGTCCCAACGTTCAATAGGCTCCGTGACTGGGCAGGAGAGGTCTGAATCACTGGGACAGAAAGGTGTCACTGTTTGGCTAACCGGATTGAGTGCAAGCGGAAAGGCGAGGATGAATGTGTTGAAGGACGCCAGTGCTTACTGATCTCACAGCTCATTAGTCGACAATCGCATGCGCCCTGGAACAACATCTCCTACATCTAAAAAAGTTCACCTATCGACTTGATGGTGATAACATTCGGTTTGGTTTGAACAAGGATCTAGGGTTTGATGAACAGTCGCGGAACGAGAATATTCGGCGAATAGGGGAGGTGTGTCGCTCAATGGTTCTATACGTCGGATGATCTCACAGGACAATGTGTACATAGGTTTCCAAGCTATTCTCGGATGCTTCCGCTATAACGATAACTGCCTTCATCTCCCCTTACCGTAAAGACCGACAAATCGCCAGGGAACTGCATGAATCTGCTTCAATCCCATTCGTGGAAGTTTTTATCGATGCTCCGTTAAATATTGTGGAGAAACGAGATCCCAAGGGCCTCTATAAGAAAGCCAGGGCTGGATTGATAAGAGGTGAGAGACTCTTTTCCACAATTAGATTCCATTGACCAGCTACTACAAGATTTTACCGGCATCTCTGCCCCTTACGAGAACCCAGAGAATCCCGAGATATACATTAATTCGCACGAATGGTCAATTGAAGATGCCGTAAGAATCATCTTCGAATACCTACAAAGCAAACAATACATCTAGTTATACACACACTGGGCTAGCTGTACGGAATCATAACAGGAGATATACATAATTGAAACTCTTAAGGCCAGACTTCAGCCATCTCTTGACCAGGGTTACCGCTTTCGAAGGCCGAAAATGGCTCTTGCTCTTCCTCTATCACATCGTCAGGTAGACTATTCAGAATTGAAGTCAGCCCACCCTTCAGAATTGTCAGCCAGTTGGCTAGTTGTTCAATTGTTTGGGTCATCTCGTTATGGAGTTGTTCTCGACTGCTGTTCATCAGGAGAGTATAATCTGGAGGCCTGATAGATGACATGTCGACGAAGGTAGGAAGAGAAGAGGCCCATAACTTGTCTTCCGAGGAGTCTGGCCTGCTTGTCAAGTTCGGCGTATGGGGGGGAGCAGAGCGGAATGCTAGAAAATCTTCATCAAACGTCTGTCGCATCACAGATGACGAGCGACAGCGATCCATACTTGACGAGATTGCAGGTGGCGTAGGATTGCGAAGTGAGGCGGAAAAAACAGAAGGTGACGGTGGTAATAAGTCCTTGAAGCCAAGCCGGTGCTCAGAAGAGAGTGATGGAATCTGCACTGGAATTAGCGCGTACAAAAATTGACGGAGTCAGCAGTTAGCTCACCTTAAGTACATCTTTCAAACCTGGGGTTCCGAGAGATGCTTCAGAGCCGGTCCACTCTGCCAAGTTACGAATAGGAAGCTTCGAAGGTTCGAATATGGTTTCGTCAGTCATATCCGGAGGTTTTGAACCATCACGGCTATGTACTTGCTGCACGGCTGTGGCAGAACGAGCACGATACATAGAGGGTAACACAAGCGACTGAATAACAGCTTGGCGAGACGTTGTATCTAGTGAATGTGCCGCCTGATGAGAAATTGGTGAACCCACATTCATGGGTTTGAGAACAGGAACAAAGGCGTCGGTGACCTGTATCTTATTTTTTGCTTTCGGATCTAGCGGGAATCGAAAAGCAGCAGGAGAGGCAAGATCACGGTCATGAAGACAACATTCTGGCGCTTCAGTATTGCTTCGAGAACGCTGGCGTTGCGGACGAAGTTTCATTGGAGGTGATGGGGAATTGGATGCCTCATCAGTGTGCTTGTTAGGCGAGACGAAAAGAGGACTAGTACTCGCAGAAAGTCCATCTAAATTTGGTATTTCGATAGAGGCTGTTGGAAGAGAATTTGTAACATCCAGGGTATTCGACAAACTCGCTGAGTTTAAAAGCTCGACATTGGCTTGTCGACTTTGTTTAGTTACAATATCAGGCGTTGAAGCAGGAATGTCTTTCGTGTTTTGGTTGTGAAGCCGTGGGCCATCTTGGTATCCTGAAAACTTGAGAGTTTTATCCTGAAGGAGTGTCGTAGTAGGGGCCATAGAGGGCTGTAGCAGGTTCATTGACAAAGACTGAGAGCAGAAAGACTCAGCCTGAGAACTATATTTATCATCAAACAAATGACGCAAAGAGGTAGGTAGGGCAGAAGTTGAACCTAGTGCTCGGATGGTGTCATAATCTTGAGTTTCAATTGGGGGTAGAATATTTTGAGATCTTTCGTTGGACTGAGGGGCATTTTGACTACGTAACGTCTCAAACTCCCAGCAACCAACATCATCAACGATGGAACTAATGTCAGAATAAGTACTCATGAAAGAAACTGCGCCTGCGTCCATAACTTACCCCTCAGCTTCCATTTCCCAGTCCAACGGTGCGGCGAGGCTGGCCCTCGGACCCGCTTGTTTGAGCCGCATAACAAGCTCTTGAAGAACTGACAAGCTAACTTTATATACAGATTTGATCCATTTTGTTTTTGAAAGGTCTTCGGCAGGTAATCTCTGCTCATATGTTCACCCTCAATCCTAGCAGACGGAAAAGACAACGCACTTCAGTGGGAAGCTCCTTGAGACAATGAGATAGAAAGTCTCGCAAATCTTTGTTGCTTTCTTGTTCGGAAAGACGGGGCGGTTTTACCCGAGGAATTAGTTCCATGACCTGAAAACGGTCCAGGTTGGAGTGAGGAGGGCTCCCTTTGATCATTTCGTAAACCATGATGCCAAGACTCCATATATCGGCCTTTGTGTCATATGCACTGACGCTCTGAATTACTTCAGGAGCCATCCAGTAGGGTGTACCGGTAAGTGTGTTGCGCTTGCTGGTGGATGTGGTGAGGAGGGCAGAAACACCAAAGTCACAGATCATGACTTTTCCGGTTTCGGTGATGAGGATGTTGGCCGCTTTTAGATCGCGATGAATGACGGGTACCTTGTGAAGGTGGCTCAAACCGACCAAGACTTCCCGAGTAATGACAGAGGTATACTTGTCCTCGAGGCAGCCGTCCTTGGTTGCTCTCATGAGGGTATCAACACTACCGCCTTGAGCAAACTCCATGACAATCCAAACGCGAGGCCCATCCATGTGGCAGCCGAAGTACTTTGTAATATTGGGTATGTCGCGGAGCTGACTGAGGAGAGCGATCTCGCGTTGGATGTCGGCTACATCATCATCAGGAGTGTCGAGGTTAATGATTTTAAGGGCGACGGTATTTCCGGTTGGGATGTGCCTGCCTCTGTGAACTGTCCCGTAGCCACCCTTTCCAACTGTATCGAGACGTTCATAGAGCTGGTGGACAGACGGCTGGCTCATAATAGTCTGCCAGCAGCGCCTAGCGTCACCTTCTCAATCCAAATCTGTCACGCATCACACCTTTCCTCATGGTTCAAGTGCTTCTAACCCCTATATGGGGCCCGGTTGAGGACGAAGAGGCCTCATATCCAGAAGAGTCTGCCAGGCCCCCATACTGGAGCTGCTGGGAACGAACTGGAGGACAATCCCGATGAGATTGGCTTCTTACCATACATAATCTCATGAAAATCAAGAAAATAGACGATCTTGGACTGCTTCTCAGGCCCTCAGCTTTGAAGTAGAGCTAGCTCCTTCACTGTAGGTGCTGTTATCATCCACACGGTGTGGGACCAGGGGTTTACCTGGTTAGCGACCTCCGCACTACAGTTGATATCAAATTTACTTTGATTTTGTCAATCTCCTGGCCGAGACTCAGGCACATAACATGGTAAGTTGGTTTTCTCTCAAATTGCGAAACTACAGCCTGTGAAAATGGAGCCAGAGGTGAACTAGTGTCAATTAAGAATGACATCCACAATGTTCGCCCGCCCAAGGTTCGCCCAAAGTTCACCCATCTCTCCTACTCCTGCAATGTTCCACTCGGCAGGCCTTCAAAGGTGGAAACTGCGCGTTCGGTCCAAGCCTAGATGTGTCTAGCATGAGTTCTTGGGCATTGATCCCTTCATCCCTTCTCTATTAGATTGACTCAGATAATTATCTGCTATTTAGGTAGTACTGTTGGTTGAAGATCTCTATTTCAGAATTTAACCAGGTTTCTGAACCATCTACTCCCTTACAAAAACAATTGAACATAGATGTTTAAATAGACCATTATAAATAGTAAAATGTTAATAATAGCAAGTTCATGATCTTAAATGTTAAAATCCAGACCTCTGAGTGTTGATATCTTTTATAATGTAATCACTCAAATTAAAACTCCATGAGTATTTTATCTTCCACAGTAGAGTTTGCTCAATTATCAGCTCTGAGCTCTAAGCTCTGTCTCTATTTGTCATATGCCCAAGTTCAAACCTATAAATAATTTGTCTTTTATGGTAGTGTTATTAACAGGAATAGATTACAGATTACATAGTAAGTGTCAGGCAGAACAAAGTGTATCTAAAGTTCAGCAGAAAAGACTAAATTAGATATGGTTCTATATACTTGTTACAATTGAAGACTTGAAGTGTTAAGTCAACAAAAAAACCTTGTATTAGAGTTAACACAAGAGAACTCAATGGAGTTTCTAAGTACAATGTACCTACTTATATATGCTGGACTGTTGGTCCATGCAACACTAAACCTAGCCTACTCTAAAGAGCATGTATATTATATGCTATTAACATGTGGTATAATTATTGTTGTTCCAGAATCTTTTACATTCTTCTGTGACACATGATCATGTGACAGTTTGTAACAGTCATGTATAACATCATGCTAATCCTAAGTCTCAAAATAAGAAAATAAATGAAAAATAAAATAAAAAACCAAGTTTATTGTCTTTGATTCTGACAATGCTAAAGATTTACACAACATATCTGAAGTCTAGTGGAAAAGACTGGACCTAGGTTACAGAAAATTTTTCATTATATATTGAGTAGAGAAATTGTCCTTATTTACCAAGTTCATTTACTAATCATTTTCCAACTAGAAATACTCTTTAAAAAAGTAGCTCCCTAAGTAGGCTCATACTAATATGCTAACAAACTATACTTAACACTTCTACTCATTGAGACATCAGATTAAAGGTACAATATCCAAGTAAGTGTGAAACTTTTCAAAAGCTTTATGAGAGAGCTGCTTTGTAAATATATCAGCTAATATATTCTTTATAAAGATATATTATAAATCAATCTCACCTATCTCAACATGTTTGCAAATAAAGTGATGCTGAATGTCAATATACTTGGCATGAGAGTGATT
>Ga0157368_1000270_pt1 | contig 24775 bp, 31 predicted proteins | sample AttbisABBM3_FD_113146 | JGI IMG/M metagenome (GOLD analysis project Ga0157368, IMG submission 113146) | Fungus gardens microbial communities from leaf cutter ant in Botucatu, State of São Paulo, Brazil - Atta bisphaerica ABBM3 | ecosystem: Host-associated > Fungi > Mycelium > Unclassified ... | reverse complement strand
TTCTTTTTCTTTTTTATTTTAATTTAATTCAATTTAAATTTTTAATTTTGAAAGTAGTGAATGACTAAATAAAAATCTATTTTTAAAAAAATTACAAATAATAAGCTTAAACTTAATAGATGCTATAACTAGCTTTATTAATACTATAGCTATAATAACAAAATTACATATCATATTTAGAGTCAGTATGATGCTGTGTGAGATTGTTAAAGTTGACTTATTTATAGTACAACAAAACAAAAAACTTATATTTATATTAAAGAGGCTAATACATATAAGCTAGATTTATTTTAAAACTTTAGAAGTTTTTAAATATAAATATAGCATTCAAATTTATCATACAAATTCATACATTAATAAGTTATTGTTATTTATTATATAAGTCTTACTAATTTTGGAACTTATGGTTTGGGTTAGTATGACATCACAAGTCACTGTCACAAACTATCACACAGTTATATAATTATATGCTATAATAGAATATAGTAAAAGCTTCTAAAAAGAAATATCATTATTATAATGTGTTTGATATATGTTGACCTTAAAGATAATACATGGCCTTTATAGTAGGTTAATGGTACTGTAGTATGAACCAGTAACTCTTTGAGTTCTCTTGTGTTATCCAATACAAGGTTCTTTTTACTACTAAAACATCTACTTAACATAGTTACTAACATTACTTAGGTTTCACTTAAGTACTTCTTTATTTTACTTCATATATTTAAATCTGATAGTTGCTTTGTAATAACTAACCTGATAATTAACTAAAGTTAATATCAAACTCCAGCATTAATTGTTATGATATTTAAGTCCAAAGAGTTAGACCAAAGAATAACTTTAGATTGAGTAATCATAAGAGAACTCAATGGAGTTCTAAGTACAAACTAGTCTACCTTATATACTATAGACTATAGTCTGTCTGTATACTACAACTATTCTATCCTAAAGTATATGTACTTTTTATAAGGCCAATATATTATTGCTATGCTATATAATATCATTTGTTCCAGAACCTTTTGTGACCTTCTCTGTGTCACATGATTATGTAATAGTTGTGATAGTGACCTGTGATGTCATACTAACCTTAACTCTCAGTCTTAGAATAAGAAAATAAAATAGAAAAGAAAAATAAAAATGAGAAGAAAAATAAAAATGAATTAAGTCCAACATTTCCAATTCTAACATTAATGGTGATGTACTTGCTCCCATTCTTATAACTCTTATTTCTATCTTCTAAGACCTCTCTCTAAAATTACAATCACACTACTAGTAGAAAGTACAATATATAAGTTAAAACCAAGATTATTCTAAAAAGTCTGAAATTCCATAAACTTTGATAAGTTTCTATATTTGTTAAACTCCACCAACCTCTTCAGACTTTTGCCTCCTTCAAGTGTGAACCACACTTAACAATAAACTAATAAACTAAGGTATATAAAGTAGACTATTATAATTCTAAGCTTAGTTTAAATTGCAACTCAGACAAAAAACTTGAGTAAGAAAGAAGAGAATGATCAATTAATAAAGCATAAAAATATAAGCTTATATCTACAGCTATATATATTTATTAACTATAAAAATATAATGATATCCTTGGGAACACAATAAGAAAAATATTATATTTTAGCCATATTTATCAATATTATTAGTTCTAGCTTCTTTTATATTTTACTATAATACATGATCTTAATTATATGTTCTTACTATATTATGTGACCATAGTCACATGACTCTTTATTATTTAAGAAAAGAATAAAATATTAAGGTTCAAAGTATATTATAACAAGTTATATGTTATAGTATACTTGAATACTAATATTTTTCTTTTATCTATTTTTCTTGATTTAATATTTCTATTTATTTTCTTTGATGATGAAGAGACATGTCACTATAGTCACATGACACATTATATGATATGAGGTTATAGATCTAGACTCTGAAAGAAGAGGCTAGAAGGATGATGTCAAGGTACATGTTAATAGCATGTTTACCTCATGAACAACACATGGACATTAGGGCAAGGTTATTTATTGTTAGCACAGACTGTGTACGTATTGTATAAATAGTATAGGAATATATCAGGGACTTCTTGTTGAGTTTTCTTGTAATCATCACAAGATACTATACTCTTAAGTTTCCTTAGTGGTCTATTGGTCATTCTTAGACTAGTGGTTGCCACAACATTATGTATTATCCATAATGGAAGTTGGATAATCACAAATCAGTATATGATGTCTTTCTACTGCTATAGTATACATATTTTAATCTGAATTTCTTTTCTTTTGAACAATGAGAGAACACATGACCATGAGTCACACAATGTGTCACATAATACAAAGACATAAGGCACTGTTGAATAAACCTTTTCATACTTATGTTGCAATCAACATAGCATGACAAAGTGATAATGTATAGCACTTGCAATGAGTTGCTCAAGTGTAATCTATTTAAAAGCATTTGTATTAGTAATATGCATATTCTGTAAGTATATAAACCTCAGTAGATACACTATTGTTAACTAGTTCAGGTTATATTACTTGTCTTATATCACTCATCTCTACAAGAACAATATTACTATTGGTAAGTAGTCATCAGCTGTCCACACTGTGCTGCCATGCACTCTGTTTCTTCCAACAGGCACATGACAAGACACATGACTACAAGACATATGGTATAGAAGGGTATAAGAGGTGCTAGAATGATGATGTCAAGAGTATATGACAGATACATGTTGTCCTCATGGTGTATACATGTATGTTTAGAATAAGATAATTTAGTGGTAGCATAGACTACATGAAAATGATATAAATAATAGAACAATGCAGCAGGAGCTCCTTGTTGAGTTCTCTTGTGATCCCAACTTCATAAGCTACCTAGTGAGCCCTATGTTATAGCTAAGTGGTTGCCACAACATCTACCATGTATAAATTCCTATTGATTTGCCTGTAAATTCAGACAGGGCTTAGAGTCAAGCTATAACTTATTTCATTATTCTATCATTAATCTGCTAAGAGTATCTGGTTTAAGTGCTCTTTGCCACTACTGTGAATTACAGCCTTGTGGCTGATAGGTACACACCAAATTAATTTCAAGGATTAATCTGCCCTTCATGAATGTATGATATAACTAGGCAAAAAAATCCTACCAGTTGCAAACAACATATTCCTTGGTTTATTGACACACTGGCAAAAGAGAGCATTATCATCGTCGCCCTCACTGCAAATGACGTCTTCGTCATGGGTGCCTGGAGCCATATGGGAGGTCTCCTAGACATGACGAACAAGAATGGTTATTCGTTTGTCATTCGACGAATTCAGAATATTATCTATGTTTCTGATCTAAATGCCCGATAGTCCATTGCCCTCGGTCTCGCTAAAGACTGCAGTGGTCAACTTCAGTATTCGCACACATACATCCCACATTGCCGATGCTTTGTCTTGCAAACGAGCACGTCATCACCACTAATTTTTATACCTTGAATAATTGTAGAAAAATTATCTACCGTGAAAGTATCGGTCTGTCATTAGTACCGTAAATATAATAAGTTAAAATGATACAATCGTTGCCACAATTTTACCTGAATAGAGGTGCATATTCGATACGACGAGTCATGGAATAAGGGCCAAGATTTAGATGATACCTAATAAAGAATAAAGGAAAAGAAGGAATCTGAAACAATCACGCCCAAGGATTCTCGTCTGCAGGAAGGTCATACAGGTTATTTTCTGATAGACGAGCATAAGCTGGAGGCGTTTGAGCTCGAACCACAACTCCCTCTGGATTATCCGGCTCCCATGTTTCAGGTTCGGATGAATCATCCCCATCCTGAACTCTGACCTGTTTTCCGAGCTCCATTCTTCTCTGATCCACGTCTATGCCGTCAAGTTCAAACCCACGTCTATATGCCTTTTTCGATCCAGGGCCACGTATTGCAGGTTCACCCTTTTTCCTCTCTCTTGTCTGCTGCTCCTCAGCTATCTTGTTATCCTCGACGACAAGGTCGACAGCATCCGGCGGTAATGTAGGCGAACTGTCCTGACTATCACCGCGGGAATTTCGAGACTTATCTCTAGACGGAGACAGGGACAAGCGGATCCGGTGACGACCATTCCGAGAGTTGTTTCTCGTCAATGACGAGGACTGAGGGGCAAGAAAACGTTTCGCTGGTAATTCTTCGGTACCATGGCCCTGGGTCCAGTGAAAGTCCTCGGGACCCTCGGCTTCAAATGTAAGGTCAGCTCGATCACGATCGATGGCACATTTATCTCTCAGGCCACTGATAGCAATAGAATCACCACTGCCATTTTGTGTCTGATGTAGGCTAGTTCCAACAGCTCCATAGCCCTTCCAAGCTGGTCTCTCTAGTGCAGGCCTCCCCTTCCTACCCCGAATCGGAGAGAACCAAGCACCTCTTTCGTCCCTAAGTACACGTTCCTCTTCTGACCATATAATCTCTCTCGCCTTCTCCGAACTGACATCGATACACGGATAATTATAGTCGCCAAATAGGTACTTCTTGCTGTGTTCAAACAACTCTTCAACTGCAGGGTCAGGGTCTCCGAATGGTAGCTCATACCCATCTATAGCCTTGTCAACACCCCCCTCCCAGATATCATGCGCCTCCTCGTCCGATCGCATATCGGGTGCCAGATGCACAACGCTATGTGCTCGACCAGAAAGGAGCGGCGCATGGATTTCTTCCATCTGATCACGACCCGCAACCCGTGCAATAGCATGATTAACAGCCCTTTCGACACGACTGGAAGGATCGGTAGTCGGGTTTGGAAGCCAGTATTTCCGTTGACCACCTTTACTATAGCGGAGACCAGCACGGATGCGGTGCTCGCGCCCGATTCCTTGATGCATGAGACCTTCCGCAGGTTCGAATTCGCGATAGTCCATCCCCTCACCCAAAAGTGTTGTCTTGCTGTCTTCGATGACATCCCGCAAGCCAAAGGCATCGCGAAATGCGTAGTAGAAGGGCATGCGGGCAACAAAAGAAATCGCAGGATCAATAAAATCCTTATAGGAGAAAGCATAGTTATGTGCAATCGCAAAGAATGGCATCTCGAGGCAGATTAAGGTGTCATTGAGGCCAACGGAGATGTGTTCGGCGTCCTTGTAAGGTCCAAGACGTGTGATGACATGAGCGGCTACAAGGATTGAAATCCCGATGGACTGCCAAAATGAGAAGAACAAAATTCCCTTCACGCAGAGAAATTTGGGTATCGGCCTAGAGAGGGGATCAGTCATATGTGACAGTAAACATGTTGAGCCCACCTAAAAGGCTTCAAATCGCCATTAACACAAACCCAGAACATGGCCAGACAATATAACGCCAAGCAGATGCTGATGTTGTACACGATGCTGACGTAGAGATATCCCGAGTTGGCACGGAAGTCACCATCATTGTATCTCCCTGACGCCTTCAGAATCAAAGTTGCTGCAGCGAGAATGGGTTTAACTTGAACATATTCTATGCACTCGATCAGCTCAAATAAAAAAGAGATCGACCAGGAAGTAAAGAACCAACGTAGTATTCCTCTCTTTAGGAATAAGAAAGTGTACGGGTCACTGACATCAATCTCCCGCTTGAATATACTGACAGGGAAGGCATGTTGTTTGGGTGGTCGTCCGTGCAAAAGGATAAGGAGTGAACGCTCTCCTCCAAGGTAACCCAATAACAACTCGAAAAAGCAATAAATCACAAAGGCCTAAGACACGAGTCTGTCAGTGACATACCGCAAGATAACGAGGGAGTCAATCCAACCACGCAACAGGGAAGATGCATGAGCCTGAGGGCGTGTTCCAGCTTCCATGCAATGTCGAACGAGTTGGATAATGAAATACACAAATACTTACTTCATAAATATCCCGAATTGCATCGATTACGAAAGCTGCCTCAACTGAAAAAAGGGATACAAGGGACGAGATCGCATAAAGGGGTACCATGACCATGATCCTCACAACCATTCTAAATAGTCATGAGTAAGCTATCTCTGTTGTTGGTTTCAGGAGCATGCCTTTGAAGGACGGGCTTGCGATAGCTTTTGAGCTGGAGAAGAATGGACATTGTTGAAACCAGAACAGCCACCAAGGCAGAGATCCCAGAAAGAAGAAGGACGACAGTTGGGAGGCTAGAACCCGAGCCCGAGCCCACATTGGCTGTTGTATTCATGGCAGGCTCGAGGCGTTGTTTGTGGCGACGAAGAGGATACTGGTTCTTGCGCAGGTGGACTGCGCGAAACACATTTGCTGATGTAATAGAGATGAGAAACTTGATTAGACATAACAGTAAAAACACTCTTGCCCTTGGCCTCTATCTACGTTTTTTATTCCTTGTGAAAAAAGTCTTTATATACCATCATCCTGTTTTTACTTGAATGTGGAGGAGCAAAAACTTGACCATAAATATGCATTAAGGGGGAATCGAACCCCCGGCGGGTCGAACTTAGCCTAAGCCCGGTGGCAACGACCCAGGTTACCACTACCCCATTAATGCATGTAAATATGTGCTTCTGAATTATCTTATGTGGCGATTGACAATTCCTCTTGTTCGTATGCGATCGACACAGAACAGGACAGAACTCTGCTATGACATCAAGAAATATGATCTTAGACATTCTACGCAAATGCTGTTCTCAGAACCCAAAGCTCGCCAATAGCCAGGGATGATGAACCCAGCCAATTGGATGAAATTATGGTCATTGTCATTGCTAATCTTCCTTTACGCTTTTGCACAAGTGGCCAGTCATGACCTACTGCGTAATCAAATCTCTCAAAAACAGTTACATTTACCGCTCATTCTAAATTCACAACGTACTTCCTTGGCAGAACGGAGGGAACTGGGTTCCGCTGGTTTAGGAGATTATCTCGATATGTTGGTATCGGTATCATAGCTGACGTCTTCGATCCCAACCGCTGATTTTGTCCAAGTTCATACAACGTTCTTGTTGGCGTTGGCGGGACATATACTCCAGTCCTCATTGGTTAGTGGCTGATGCTCCTGTCATTTCTCAATCTTATGATGAAGGAAGATACCGGATCGTCGGATTTATGGGTCGTTGGAGATTTTTGTGGCACCGACTGCGGTACTAGCGTCTCACTAGTCCCCCACTCCGACATGAACTCTACAGGTCTTGATGTGTCTTTACTTTATGGCGATTCAGGTACCGCCACCTATGCTAATGGAGTCATCGCGAGCGGCGGTGTAAGCCTGGTTGAATTTCAAGTATTGGAACAACAATATGCCTTGATCAACAAAACTAACGCCGGGGTGATCGAATCTGGTGCTTCTGGCATCCTAGGACTCGGTTTTCCAGCTAACAGGTATGCGAACTAGTTTACTCCTTCATTTCGACTGGCTGAGCGTTCAGTGTGTTATGGAACACGATGTTTGCGAACCGTTATCTATACTCCAATGCATCACTAGGTTTAAAACCGAGGTTAGCGCACAGCAACCAACGATCCTCATCAACCTCGAAATCAGGATCTAGACAAGCACACTTTCCAGATTTAAGTTTTCTAGATGCATATTCTGCGCATACAGACCAGTATTCCGCCCGTGGGATTGAAACGCTCTCAGATAAAATTTTTCGTTCCTACCACGATATTGCACCTTTTCTCGGACGATTAATTACTGCGAAAGAGATTGATCCAATGTTCGTCGTCACCCTACAGAGGGATACAATTGAGATTGGCGGGAATGCGGGTCAGCTGAGCATCGGAGGACTTCCTCCAGGCGTCCAGAGCGATAACCTGACTTGGGTTCCTGTGCGTGGATATACCCAAGATCAAGGTGGTTTGCCTGCACCTTTGGATTCTCCTGGTGAAGTCAGTCGTCTCTTCACGTTCTATGAATACTTGACAAATTTGCGAGTGCATTAGATATATCCTATAGCATGGGAAATACCAATCGACGATGTTTATCTAGACGAGAATTTGTTACCTCGCTCAAACCTATCTTCCCCTAACATTCTACTATCGGCGCTCATCGATACGGTTTGTGATTTAGTCGTGAATTAAAGTGTGTACATATTGATGAGATTCATCCAGGGAAATTCTATAATCAGAGGTCCTGAAGATGTGGTCAGAGAAATGAATCGTCGAATAGGGACCAGCTTCCCTTGCTCTGAACCTCATAATCTCACATTCTTAATCGGGGGCAAGCCCTTTCCAGTTGATCCACGAGATTTCTTACTTCAAGAGCGGAGCAATTCTGTCGCCCACTGCATATCCAACGTGGCGGCCACTGATCCTCCTGCCGTCGGAGGCTACCTGTTCAGCTGGAGTTTAGGTATACCTTTCCTGAAAGGGTGCGCTCTGTATCACATCGTCGTGCGACCTACATCTCATAATTCTCTCATAGCGTTATATCCGCATTTTATGTCGGAGACCTTGAGTATCCTTCCAGAGACCCTCCGAGAATTGGTTTTCTCTCAACGGTCCCTCAGAATGCAGGAGAAAGTTTGAAGGTGGATGTAAGTTCTGCAAGAGCTGGTGCTGGAAGCTTTCCTTGTATGTTTTTGTGCTTGAATCTCCTGGTTCTTTGCTGATTAAATTATTACAGTTTCTTCTGAATCTGCTCCTTTACAAATGACAACGTCGAAAACAGAAGTGTCAGAGCCCACTCAAAATGATTTGCCTACTGACCAAGGTCCAACCTCCTCATCGGTATCGAGGGCTGAAGTTCATACTTGGCTGGTTTTCTTGGTGGTACAACTTCTATTTATATGTTGATTGTATGTTTTCTGTAGTGGGACTGGACCAGGCTATCGATGTGAAGAAGATACCTAGATACTACATAGTATATTTTCTAGTACCATAAATATACCTATTCATCTGTTCGTTTTTTCTGGGGAACAAACCTTCTGAGACGACCCCCGTGGAAAAATGGAGATGGGGTTTTTGCCGACACCAGCAATTCGAATCCAGATGATTCAATTTTCAGAGAAATTTCAGAGCTCAAATAGCTCTTAGCAAACAAGGTAAATAGATCGTACATCGTGAACATATCGTGAATGACTTTCGTGATGAAGAGTCGACCTTGGATATGTGTTTAAATTTCGGCATAATCTCTATAATCTGGATTGCTAGTGTCAAACAAGGCCTCGAAACATCCTTGATAATCGACGAGCTGGCATTTGTCATCTTTCCATATAGCCCATATGTGCCTCCTCCTGGCTTTCGGAATTCTAACGCGCCACTGGTCTTCTATAGCGGACCGTCGCCAATTGATACAACTACCAAAATTCACTTGTTCAATATTTGGGAATGCTCCGATGATCATCTCTTGTAGAATTTCGTATTGCAACTGTAGGTTGAGAAGTACTTGGCATTTGGTTTCGTAGGGGGAGAATACTAAAGTTAACTGAGAAATAGATGGATTCGGAGACCATTTTGTGCATATTCTGAGAATTGCCTATCAATTCAGGTAGTAAGAATTATAGTTGTCTGGAGGAAAAGACGACCACTTGAAATCACCTGTTTAAGTTCATATTCAGATGCAGGTTCCAGGGCAGGGACGATGTCGTCTGGATTACTATGACACCATGACAGCTTGACTACTTGGACGTTAGGGAGGCAGTCCCTGAGAGAGGCGGCACAGTAAAGATATTCAGGAATGAACAATTCCCTGATGGGCGCCTTAGATTTCGTCAACGCCTCCCATACTTGCTGAGTCGACATGGAACAGCTTGCTTCATAGCCCATAAGCGAGACTTTTTTTACAGGTCTTTGTGGAATTAACAAGGTGGCCAAAGACAGGGTGCCTTGAAAGGACGACAGCTTTGGAAGGAGGTGATCGGTAAATTGGACAGGAGTCGAGCTATCGGCTCCGGACTCCATCGTACCGATGTATAGGTGCAGAAGATGAGGGGTTTGGCGAAATAACTTGGGTAATAACGCGGAATCCTCGACTTCAAAGATTGCGAGGGTCTGTAGGGGGAGTGGGTGGTCAAGTTCTGAAAGTCGTTGAATTATCGACCAATTATCAACTTCCAGCCATATCAGGTTGTGTAGGGGCAGCGCAGGTGATATAGCATTGCTGAATATCCGAGACTCCGATGATTTATTTTCAATGATGGTGAGAAATCGCAGACGGAGCGTCTGCAAGAAGTTGGTGAACTGATCGAGATCGAGTTCTGGCACTAATGAGCACTCAGAGAAGGACAGCGAGTTGACCAGACACAACTTTTTGACAGACTTGAGTATGCGTTTGGTGATGGCGACATTATAAAATGCAATTGACTCCACCGAGGTCATTTTAGAAAGTGCACTGCAGTACATGGTGAAGAAAGCTACTTGAGATGCCTGGCAGGCGGTAGCAGTTGGCCAATGTATGAACGTGCATGCTTTCACATGCTTCGCAAGGCTCTTTTCTGGCTCCTGGTTGTTGTTCAATGCTCGACAAAATTGGCTAGTACGTGAAACTTCAGGTCCTGGACGTCCACTGAAATATACTTTGGCGAATAATTTGGGTAAGGCTATGGCAGAAAAGAAACGACAGACAAGAGCCATATTGGAAAGTGTCCGTCTAAGTTCTTTCACTGACATATCGTCATTCTCACAGAGATACTCGAAGACTTCTTGATAAATCTCAAGAGGAATAGGGTCTAGCAGACGATCACCAATCCTACGTATTGGACCTGAATGCAGTAACATCAGCACTGGGCTCAAGTCCCTGCCAGAAGTAAACCAAGCATACTGCTCCATTCGAACATCAGAACGGCTGAACAGTATATGAAATAAGTAACCTTGTGTGTGACCGTGTTTGTTGCCTCGCGTCTGTTCTGTTCCTCAGTGACGTCAACTTCGAGTCTCAGCGAAACACGCATTTTGTTCCTTTAGGTTAGTTCCTGCAATAATAGCACCCTCAGACAATGCCTAGTCGTCATCCCTTTCATTTGGTTGAGCTCTCGGACCGACAGGTTTCCTTGTATCTATATCCAAACAATGGTGGAAAAGCGTTTAGACAAGTTTACTTCCGAAGAGATCCCACAGCCGAGGAAGATAGCGATAACTTGGAGTCGCTATTATAACCGGCATCCCAGACTCATTTGTCTAATGGCGACCATTGCATTATTATCATTTGGGATGGCCTCTATCCTTCAGCTGTCACCTCCTTCTGGTTTCAAACGCTCTACGCAACTCTGGGGATACCTGGCGCCATATCATGCGACCGACTACAAGGAGGCACCTGTTAATTGTATTGTCGATCAAGTCAACATCGTACGTCAGCGTTCGACATATTTTCTCCTTTACTGAGCTCACTTCAGCTACACCGACATGGTGCTCGATTTCCCGAGGAGCATGACCAAAAAGCTACTATGGAAGCGCTTGCAAAGTACCAGACTGCAAGGGCGTTTCTCACATCTGAGCTACAGTTCCTTATGAACTACACTTACGATCTCGGGACAGATTCTCTTCTCGAGTTAGGTGCAGAGCAGTGCGTAAAATCAAGTTGGCGTTGGTCACAAGGCTGTTGGTTAATCATCAAACTAGGTCTCGGGTGTCAGGTGCAAGCACTTATAAACTACACACGAGCCTTATCGACCATGTCAATATGCCATTCATAAGAGTCAGTTTGAGTGATAGAGTAGTGATGAGCGCCAGAAATTGGAGTGAAGGTATGGCCAACTTTAGCAGGAGGATTACTGAGGAGTTAATCATTGACAGGTTTTTTCACTGCAAGTGGCCAACGCTATCGACCGAAGATATCTATTTACATTGATGAGGGAGTCAGTATGTTCAAAATACTACTCAATGCAAGCCTTGATTTTCTGTCAGCCACGATCTAACAATACCCTCTATTATAATAACTGTCCCAACGCCGGTCGGGCTGATGAACAGGTTGACACTTGGATTGAGGCTTTTGCATCGTCGATCGCTGATCGACTGAACTCGTTGGCAGTAGGTGAGTACGTCTTGTCATGTTGTAACCTCCAAGGGTTCAAATTCTGTTTCTAGGATTGCAGGAAAGCATAACGGCAAAAGATGTTTTTTATCTCATGATGATGTGTCCTTTCGAGTCGGTCTATCATCGCAGCTATAGTCCATTCTGCCAAATTTTCAGCGAAAAGGAGTTTGAAGGTTTTGAGTATGCATTGGACCTCGAACAGTACTATAGGACTGGGTACGTGGCCTGTTAATTTAAACTCAACCTATATTTATATCAACGTTTCTCCCCAGCTATGGTCAAACTGATGACCTGGGACGCATTCAAGGGGTTGGATATGTCAATGAACTTCTGGCAAGGCTCACCGACAAACCCGTGAAGGATAATACGCAAACAAATCACACCTTGGACAGCAGCCCCAAGGCATTTCCACTGAAGAAAACGATGTACGTTGACTTCTCCCATGATCACGCGATGGTTGCCATCTACAGTGCCCTGGGTCTTTTCGACGGTAAACCTTTGTATCCCACAAAACCTCAGCATGATAGGAAATGGGTTTCCTCTCGAATTGTACCGTTCTCTGGACGAATGTCAGTTGAGAGACTCCGGTGCACAATCGGCAACCGGTCGCATGGATTCAGGAGCAAAGCGCAAGGCAAATCCAGAGAGGAAGTCTATGTCAGGATCTTAATCAACGATGTTTTGCAGCCGTTGCCATTCTGTGGTGGCGATCACGATGGCCTCTGCAAGCTGAGTGATTTTGTGATAGGCCAGAGGTTTTCAAGGACGGACGGCGACGGCAATTTTTCTAAGTGTGGATACGACCCTATCCACACACCAAGCTAGTTTTCAGCTCAATCAAGATCAATATCAAAGTCTATTAATCGTGCTTGTTTATCGCATCATCGTGCTACTCGCTACGTCGCTTATAAACACTAATTCAACCAGCATACCAAAACCTCAAACGACTTTCTCCAAACCACAGTAAAGAAACATATCTCTTGCACAAATTGTAGGATCTGGGTTCCCGGGAAGCACATGGTTTCTTGTTACCAGCTGTATTTGATGACGAAAAATTGGAGGAAGAGGAAGAGGATGGATTCATGATCATGTACTCCATCGTGTACGTCGGCGTCGAATCTATTTTATTTGTCGAAGCATAGGTGCGGAAACTACATATTGTCAAAATTGTGGACAGTGATCAAAATCAACTTTCAAGGAACGGCCGTTATTTCCCACACCATCGACTTTCGCAGTAGTTTGTGACTAGCGCCCGCACGCTAGTACGCTCTTAACAGTTTTTTATTCTTGTCGCTTATCTGTCTTTCCTAACACCATGTCCATGTTCCTTCATACAAGTGGCTTCACAATCAACAGCAACTTCGTACAGACTAACAGCAACCAATATGGCCGGTCTGGTGAGTGGCCTCGTTTTCCACGCTAACGGAGTGTTCATTTAGCGCCTAGGCATCGATATCCTCCGTGAATCCTTCAGTCCAGGAGCAGTCCAAACACTATGACCGTTGTTGTTTCCCTGATACGAGAACAGTGCATCACCGACATCACAAATTGGGTGACTGATTGTGTCGAAGACACCCTCGTCAATCTACTGGATGAGGGGACCAGCTAGAGTGGGCAGATCAGCCGTCGCTCAAACATCTGAAGGGAAATGTACATCTGAGTGCCACATTCTTCTGTATTGTGAATGGACACAATAATGTTGTTGACAGCAGTATCTCCAAGGACAATACCCTTGTTAATCAGGAAATCACGTCTCAACTCAAAAATCACTTATTGTTAAACCGTTCCAGGAGTTAGAGAAACAGGGAAAGAGAATCAAACAGAAAGCAGTTTTCATAGGTGGATTAGATGAGGCACAGATGTTGTCGAGGTTATTTTCTGTCTGGACAAGATCCACGCCGTTCCGCTGGGCTATCTTCACTCATTCTGTCGAACTGTCTATCTCTCCCGGAGCATATGGTGAGATCGAGATGTATCTCCGGGGAGAATTCAAGAACATACCTTCGACGCCGAAACTGTGTGCAACAGTTGCCATCACGGCCAACTGACAACAATATCAAGGAGCCAGTCGATGCAACAGATGGCCTATTTGTGCATGTAGCATGCAGCTGTAGTTTTGTGGCCTACCCGACGGATTGGGAATTTCGTGAAAGATTCAAATCTGTCCTGGACACCTTGTTGGAACCAGGAAGACAGCAGCCTCCATCACCCTTGTCCCAACTTGAAGCTCTTTGTGTCCACATCATGAGACAGATTCCAGAAGGTGTTCTCCTGTCTGTACCGCTCCTCCTTTGTCATCTCCTTGCTATGTAGGCTGGACTGGCGGCAAATAATTTTTGGTTGCCAAGTGTTGCAGCCTCCTCGTGTTCTCCGAGTCCACGTTGACGTTTGACCGCCTACAAGGCATCTCCTGATTCTCCCAGTCCAATTGATTTTCGCATCAGCTTCGCACGGTCTTTTATGACCAGGGTCAATGGTTCCGTCCAGCCAACTCAGTCTTTTTCAATCTCTTCGAATTTCATGGATATTTGGGTGTCTCCCACAAATCCTTTATGACTTCCTCGGAGATGCTGTTCGCTCAGCTACCTTCTGTGTTGCCACTAACTCCTGCCATCCGGAAATTTTTCGATCATCTGATTCAACAGTACCATCAAGCTATATCAGATATATTGAGAGTTCAAGTACATATTTTCCCTTTGTGTTGGACCCTAGACTTACTTCTGATTTTGGAACTTATATTGGCGCCCAGTGCCGTCAGCTGCCTCGCTCTCTTAACTACATGAAACCGAGTTTTTCGACTCCCATCTCAAAAAGGAATATCTTCACTTTCTCTCGTTCCAGTTATCCCATGAGGGTCCGGACTTTTTAAAGTGTCGATCTATTGGGGATGTTCCGTTCCGTATTTTGCGACAGCTGGCAAAGCTTAACTATTGCAAGTCTCTGATAGTAGGGAATATGATACGTGAGTTCCTTTTGGATAACTGTACCGTTTTTCTGTATCACGGGAATTACCCGACTGTTACCCCACACTACATTTCGCTGCATTCCCACAGACACGTTTTATGCTCTGGTGCCCGCGACATTTCTTTTCGGTGTGTTTACCTACAATTGATTGATTTATACATTACTAGGTGGCCGATAAACTGGAAAAGGCAGGAATCATCCGGTCATGCCGCTCGCATACCGGTTCGAGCTGTGCCGCTGCTTTTCCTCACACGCTCAGTCCTAACAAATCTGTTACGAGGGAAAAGTGGGCTTTTTAAATTTGGGCATGGTCAGTTGTCTGATATTGGGAGTTCGACTCAGAGAAGCAATATTTCCATCTGTTTAGAACTATTGATTACACAGCAGCAATTGAGTTCTACAAAGAAGACAAGTTTACGATGTAGAGAGAGGACAGGACGATGAGGAAGGGGGTGTGAAATCAAGGGAAGACTGAAGTGGCTCTGAAAAGAAGTCTGACCAGGAAAATAATGGTTTTCTTGGGTAATAATCTGTTGCATTTTAACCCCGATTAGCAGCTGACGAATACAAGAAGCAAAAAGAAGTGGCACTAGCTCCATCTGTCATGTTGTAACCGGTGCCGTCTCTGGTTGCATATGGGGCTATTGTTGACTCTTTTCTATCATCAACTCTTTTCTCGAAGTGACCTAAATCAATCTTCTCCCGGAAAGACGGTTTAAAAGGCTCTCTCTCTCCAAGTCATGAGAAATCAATCAACTCAAAAGGCAACAGAATGTTGACGCCTCTTCCCAACCCTGATACATACCTCAATCATTTCCCCCCGGCTCTGGTAACTCAATTCGAGGCTGCTAGAGATTTGGCTGTTGTTGTTCTTGGGGTAAAGTTGATGTTGACACGAAATGATCTTAATGATATTGTGTTCTGTAGGCGATGATATGGGATATTCTTTTGTATATCCCGGACGATATCAAGATTTTACGTCGTAGTTCGTTCTGTCTGGTTACGGTTTGCTTTGTGACATCTAGGTGGGTACAGTATTCTTCACAAAGGGATGAGACTAAAAAAATAACTTATTGTCAGGTTGTTTGCGCTTACGTTTATCTTGGTCGTTGTCATTGAATTCAGTATGAATTTTCTGTTTGCGATTGTTATCCGGTTTCTGACCTTGATTTGCAATGAAACAGCCCATCCAGTCGATCATTGTAACGCGATCAATTATTGCACAGGAATTGGACGATTGCATCAACGACGTTCATGTTTCTTCAACGTCTCAGAGCAGTTTATTCTGGAAATCGACGGGTGCAAGTGATAGCCGTTTTATTATGGATAGGCACTTGTATCACCATGGCTTTTACTGTCGTTGATGCTAAAACAACACATGTGCCTGGGACTAAGTATTGTGCTTACACTGTAGCTAATGAAACACTCTTAGCAAATGGGGTCGTTTTTCTTGGATTTGACACTTTTGTATTCTTAGCAATCTCTCATAAGATTGCATCTTCTCATTTGGATGTTGATGTTGTTGAAAGGGGAATAAAATGGAGGACTGTACTTTGGGGTAGGACCCTTCCTAGACTTTCGAGAGTTGTTATTCGAGGAGGTCAGAAGTATTATTTGTGGGTGTTTTTCGAAGCCCTAGAATTTTTTTCTCTAATGCTGATCACTCCATTGTATAGAATTACTCTTTGTCTTCAAGTACCGGTTCTAGTACTCACAGCTATGCTTTCAGTTTCACCCAATGTGAAACTCATGGTCACGTTTCCTCTTGGTTGTACTCTGCAGACTTTCACCCCTGGTATGAACTACACCTGACAATAGATGACACAAGGAACTCATTGCAAGTGCTGATTGCAGCATGAGTATGAACAAGCAGAATATTGATTCAACACATGCTTGCTTTAAGCTACTCTATCCTAAAACCTACATGTACACACTTATGACAACAACATGCATTTGCCACAAGTTCTTGATATCATTGTTCCAGCATCTTTTATACTTTATATCCTTCTATAACATGGTGATTGTAATCTCATGTACATTATCATATGCCTGGTGATAGAATCATCATGTGACATGTTATGTTCCTCTATTACCAAAACAAAAGAGAAAGAAATGAAAAATAAAATAAAATCAAGGGAAATAGATGAAATGAAAATGAAAATCAATATAAAGTCTAAGGGCTTAGAGTATATACCATAAACAACCACACATACACATACACTTCAAGAACTGTTCTTAACATATTCATTGTCTACAAGTTCTGTTCTTTCACACACACACACACACACACACACACATGTGTATATATAGGTCATCACAAGAGAAAAGAGAGTAGGTTATGATACTATGAAAGAAAAACATGCAACACACATTCCATCTTCACTCTACACTAAAACCCTTGAAAAAGCAAAAACAGTCAAATAACACATATGCATGCACAGAGAGAGAGAACATTCTATATTGTATATTTCACAATATAATAACACTCAACAAGTTCAATTCAGAAAGGAGAGAGAAAAAAACAAAACAAAGAATGTACATAAAAAGTAGAAATAACAATCCATTATTATACTCAAGATTATTTATTCAAAAGAAGAAGAAGAAGAAGAAAGCAATCTCATATCACAAAAAAAGGTAGTCATGGTAAGGGAATGACAAACAATTTCCTTCCTTCCTTCCTTCCTTCCAAAAACAAAAAAAAAACCTGTCTTGGTCCATCATCCAATAACCCTTTTCACTTCACTTCCTCAATCATCACTTCTACTTCTCACTTGACAGTTTCTCTCTCAAAATCCCATCTCTATCACCCATCTCCACCTCCATCTCCATCTTCTCTCTCTCACCACCACCACCACCTCCCACAATGACAGTATGAACAACCTGTTGTCCAACCGAAATAGGGGAATCTCCTCTCGCAGATCCACTCGAACCCGCCCCTGGACTTCCCCATGCAGGAGTCACAACCCCAAAACTAGCATGACTCGCAAATGGATTGTTGTTGTTGTTGCCGTTATTGTTGATGTTGCTTTCATTGATGTGGGTGCCAGATCCAGTAGCAGCAGCAGTCACACTACGACCCTGTTGATGTCCCATATCCGAATCAACGTCTTCTCCATCTCCACCCAAACCTTGAATTTGGTCATTCGGTGTCATTGCACCTAGTCCATTGTAGCGTCAGTATCAAGGCATAGAACGAGCAAGGGGAACGAAAAAGCATAATCGATCGGAATGGAGAAGCCTCGCCGGTCATCCGACACTATCTCACCCATCAACGCCCATCCACAAGCGTCCCCTTAGTCAAACAACCTCCACAGGCGGAGAAGAAGAAATGACGACAATATCCAAGGATACTCCACCTTCCACGGCACTAATGACGTGCCCAGACCATGAATACAGCTCGTATGATCATAAACGCATAGCCGCACAAGATCCCATGCCAGCCGACTGCGTAAGGGGAAGCATCATCGGCAACAGACCGGCCAGATGACACAGAAAAAAACGACTCGTGTGTGCACACGAGCACCCGTATCAAAATACGCAGGATGGTCTACCACACCAGGAAGCGGTCTTGAACATGTGTCCTCATCCACGTCAGACAGCTCAGTACTTCAATGGAGACGAACACCAAGTAGAACATGAAGGACACTCACCCGTAAGATCGTCTCTGGCATCCATGTCCAGATCCATCCGATCGTCGCCTTGAATAATGGGATCATCGTCAAGATCACTCACGACTGCAGTGCCAGCGACACCACTGACAGCGCCGACAGCATTCAAGACCATGTCCACGGCTGCATTTACCTGAGCTGGTTTGTCAAGTTGGGTGTTGGGGTTGTCATCATTTTCATTTTCAGCATAGCTAACGTGGGCTTGGAGGTTGTCTTGGTCCGTTTCAACATCCTCATCTAGATCTGCATATGTTCTGCAGAGGGGACAGGTGAAGGAGGGATGGTGGACTTGGAGGATTGGACGAATGCATTTGTAGTGGAAGGTGTGTGAACAGGGAGCGATAAAGAGTGCTTGACGGATGGTGACGCTGAAGAGACCTGAGTGGGCAAGTCAGATAAAGGGGGGGGGGAGTACAGTCTGTATGTAACGACGTACAGATACAACAGTCGGGTATGCCCAGTGCCTTGATTTTATGACCTGCATTGTCAGGGGATGAGAGAGTAGCAGGAATATGACCAGGACCGGCGAGGGCTTTAAGATTCCTAAATGCATTCGTACTGGGGACATGAGCGTCATGGCAATGAACCAACTTGGAACTGGCCTGACTTGAAAGCATTGATGCTTGCCTGCCATTCTCTGCCCATCTCAACTCTGATCTTGACACTCTTGTAGATATCCTCTGCACCGCCCTGGTAATCGACTCCGAGCTGCAAAATATCGCCGTCCCTGATGTGGAAGGGCCTGCTCTCGACATTGGCAGCGCTGAGACGCACATGGTTGAGAAAGGTGCCCGAGCTGCTCTTGGTGTCACGGATGAAGAACTTGCCGCCGTCTGCGACCCAGATCTCAGCATGAACGCGAGAAACGACCTTTGAACGGAAAGCAAGCTTGTCGGGGTTTGTGGAGTTGATGGCGGAGATGCCGAGACCACTGCGGTCAGTGAAGCGGCCTATGCGAAGGGGGGGTTCTCCCTGACGGAGGTCTCGGGCGATGGGGTCGAAGCGAAGAGAGCGACGAGAATCGAGATGGGGAACGAGACGAATGCGATATGGCTGGGGGTTCATGGTTGGAGACGACGACGACAAGACAGGGTCAGAGGAGGCTGGTGGTTGTGTCTGAGGCTGGACCTGATTGTTATTGTTATTGTTACTGCGGCGCAAGATGTGGGTCAGGCCGAGGTTAGTCGAGGGGTGAGAGAGGGAGGACTGAAGCAGCGGAGGACTGCCAGACTCGACGACAGCCGGAGAAAACGACTGAGACGAATTCCTGGGACGGCCTCGCAGAAAAGAACTCAAGCGTGTTGTGGAACGGGCAGGCGGCGACTCGGATTCCATGTGGTGGTGGTTCATTTACAACAAACAGCACAGCAACAACAAGGTGACTACGATGCTAGTGACGGCAATCTCCTTTCTTCTCCCACTACTCGTCATCGTCGTAGTCGTCGTATGAGTACTGAACACCCGCACATAACCCACTTCAAAGTACGCATCCTTATACTCCTCTGTCCCATTGTTGATCACATAGTCCAGATAGCAGGTTCCGGAACATGTCTGTGGGAAGATCTGCGGCGAATTGGCAAAATCTACAAAATCATATATGATTATCACACACACACACAAATGCACACACACTCACCTCCGCACAGCGTTATGTCAAACACCAAGGTTTGAGGCGAGAAATACTGTTCCATGTTACACCCTCCCGACGGCCAATTTCCCATCGGCGTTCCAAGCAGCAACGTATCCACCGTCGTCTCGTTGTTGTTAAACACGTCGGGAACACTCGATCTCTCAAAGAACCAGACCCTAGAAAAAGTCAGATGTCTCATCCCCCCCAAGTCCATACCACACTCACGAAACACCGTTCGTAGCCAACTCGGCCACAAACACACCTCCCTGTGCACTCGCAAACGCCGGTCCATACGACGCCGGACTGTCATTCGTCACGATACATCCAGTGCCACCTTCACAGTTCGTCCCATTGACAAGCGTGGACGTCTGATTCGGCGAAACTTGCGTACACCCCGCTGTAGTATGCAACCCCATTTGCGAGGAAGGTGAGCGATTCACACCTTCGAAAATATCAATCTCTCTGTTCCACGAGAATCAACCAGAAGCCAAATCAAAAAAAAAAACCACATACCCTCCAGCTGGCCAACTCGAATTCGGGGAAAACGTCCACAACGCTGGCCAAACCGAGCACTTTGGAGCACCCCTCCCATATCAGCTTCCGATCTTGGGATGATGGAAGAAAAAACACGACTCACACCAAACGGCGCATGCCAGACATCAATAGCCCATACCGTTCCAATACCCCATGTCGCCTCGGTCGAAATCCTCACCGAATCCCGTTTCTCATTAAACGGAACAAAACTCGTATTATCCACTTTCATAATCGCTCTATTGGTAGATGAATCCACATAAGCGAGATGTTGAGTAGATGCATTTTGTGCCGATACAAAACTACCAAAATATCATTTCTTAGGAGTAAGAGGAAAACAAAATAAAAGGCAACGTACATGACATCGCCATTCATAGTATCGTCAACTTTGTAAGCCCATTCAGCCTTCACTTCTCAATCGAGAGAGAGAGAGAAAAGACGCACAGTGATCATAAAAAACCCAGCCGTCAAAAAACCCAACGCCTGAATAATCTTGGACGAGTCCATACTGAGCACCGTAAACCCCTCCAGCCGCATATAAAACAAATTTCAGAATTCCCAACATGGCGTTCAAAAAGACAAGGTGTGTGTGTGAGAGAGAGAGAGACAGAGAGAATGCGTGTATATCACCGTCGCAATAAAAACCCGTCGCCAGCCGGCAGTCGCATGCCGATGATCAAAAGTTATTCTTGGAATGAGTCCTCAACAGCAGCAAGTCTTGCTTATTTGAAAAGGAACCATCACCCAAACTGAGGTGCCTTGATAATATGGTCCAACAATACATTTGTACACTTCCTCTTCACATCCACAACTATCCTCTCCCCCCTACTTTACATCACTTGTCATCATCAACGCCTTTGATCCACAGACTCCAGGCTTCAGGACACCATATAGCTCAATCGAACCAAATTCCTCCATCAATAGTAACAGTTTGCCCTAAATCCAGCAATCAGTTCACAAGGATGTGGGAAAAAAAGAGATATATAGACCAGTAATAAAAGAAGCCTGGTCGGAGACAAGGTAAGAAACCAAGTTGGCGACTTCCTCTGGTTTTCCGATTCGACCCAAAGCTGCCAGACCTTTCATCTAAGTAAAATAAAAGGTTTTTTTCAGCCAAAAAAAAACGAGAGCCATTTCAAACCGACCGTTTCTGTATAGGCACCAGGTCCAGCTCCTATCAATTCCCCAAAACGAACATCCATCCTCTCGACTGAAAAAAATAAATAAATCAACTTGCGTGAAGGATAACGGAGATAACGCACGGAGTGGGGTATCGGTTACTCCAGGAGCATAACTCATCATAATCAATCAGTATCTTCCCTCAATCCAGATCCATGAATATCTCTTACGCATTGACTGTTATATTGGACTTGCCAAACTCGCAAGCTGGACGATGTACACGCCGTTCAATAAAATACGATCTCTCTCAACTTGGTTGGGAGAAACTCACCTGCTGATTGTGTCAGAGACCTGATAGCGGCTTTGGTAGATCCATAGGTACTGCACAGAGCTGCATCTGAAAAAATACTTGATCTTTAGAAAATCAAAGAGCGTCTTTCTTTTTCCTTACTTTTCTTGCCAGCCAAGGACGAGGCACCTGAACATATAAGGGGTTATTCGTTCAACATATCAACGTGCCCTTGCTCTCACCAATGATTCGACCTCCACGGTTTTGCTCTATCATGACTTTGGCTGCAGCTCGATAGCACAGAAACGTTCCTTTGACATTGGTGTTGAAAACGTGTTCCCATTCTTCCGTGGTGGCTGCACCATCATGAATCATCATCAACTTCCATAGATGATCCATCATCAACACTTACTTGCAAGGATCGAATTGAGGACAGCCACACCCGCATTGGCCACCATCTCGACTCCCAAGGTGAAAAATCGTTGAAAAAAAAAACAAAAAAAAACATGACACGCACCACATCCAATCCCCCCAACTGAGCTACCACTGTCGAAATAAAGTCATTGACTTGTTGTTCGATAGAGACATTCACCACTCCTGCGTGGACTTTCCGTCCCTTCGTCTCGATCTCCGTCACTAAGCTTTTCATGGCCTCTTCTTGAGAAGGGAGATCACATATGGCAATGTTGAATCCGTCGTCGGCTAGACGGAGTGCGATGGCTCGTCCAATCCCATTAGCGGCACCCGTGACTATAGCCGTACGAGATGGAGATGACATTGTTATGAGAGAATCGATTCTTTTTGGAGGATTATAAAAAGAAGCACTTCGGAGGTGAGACTTTTATATACAAGACCTGCAGCCAGGGACAATTGGCTAATTCATTCATGATAATCAAAACGATATCATATCTGTAATGCAGCTTATCAAAGGAGGGTCAGGTGGATGGATGGATCACTATCTAGGGTATTGTACCCAGATAGTTTTGATCCTTATTCCCATTATCTAACATTAATTGCAATCTGATATTTGATGTTGGAAATGTCGACATCTGATCTGATGGAGTAACGTGGTGCCAGGGCTGTTGGCCAAGACTTGCCTAATACGTCCATCTTGTACCAATTTGATCAGCGTGATCGTCGTCATACCAACTTGGTCATATTGTATTTAAATACGACGATCCACAAAACATGTTGAAAACATGTTGCAGCAACACACCTAGGGTTGGGTCATTTATTTCCCATACGGTGTATTCAATCACACCCAATCGTGATTCAAATTCTCTCCCGTAGCCTTGCTAAAGCCTTCTTTCTGATCGCCTTCCGGTCGCTTGCGGGTAGAGATATCTGAATAAAGGTTTCGGTGGTCTTGATTGCCGTCATGGTAGAAGACGCACAGAATGGGACTCCGTCTCCAATCCAGTTGATAGGATCCTCCAGGGCCTCATATGACCATTCTGGGCGGGCGGACCTCAAGTGAATTCAAAGGCTCCATGGAGGTGCGCACGGTAGTGGTATTATTATTAGTCAGCAGTTGAGGCAATCCTTGAGAGCCTAACCGCCACTACCATCGCCATTACCACCATCATGACCAAGCAAAAAGTCTGGTATCTTGTCATTGATCCAAGAGAAACAAGCCATTGGGTACTCCTTCAATGTTCTTATTGAAGAAAATATGGGAGAGTTGAGGAAGAAGGTCAAGGAAAAGATGAAAGCTGACCTTGAAGGTTTTACTGCCAATTCGCTTATTGTCTGGCAGTGCAAGGAGCGAAAGCTGCTCTTGACAAACGATAAGGAGGAAATAAATCTTTTTCTTGGGAATATCAACTTTTGTGAGGAGAGAGAGGTCGTGGGACTCACCAGCGAAAGGAAATTGAAGGATCTTGAGCTCGGTGAGGAGGTGGTGCTTGTAGAACTCTCCGGTAAGCATTCAACTTCTTTATAGTTCCTGTACTGAAACAACTTACTGTCACTGTATTAGGCACATATAAGAAGCAAAAGCTTGAAGAGAAAGACCCTTTGATTTCATTCTACAAAAGTGAGAACTAGACTTTTCTCGCCGCGTGATTAGGCTCAATGATGAGTTACCAAGACCGCAATGCCGACCTTGAGGCCGCTCACGATCCTCCCGCCCCTTCTTCTGCTGACTGCATCTCCGCGGCTCTCCCAAGAACAATCAAACAGACCAGTCTTGAATGGTCAGCCATTGAGGCTGCACGCTGAACCCGATCCTCACATCCAGGCTGGTCTGGCGTATCAGAAATACTGGGCTAGTCGTGAGTTGGACTGATTAAATCCTGTTTCTTTCATTGATATTGTTCTGAATAGAAGAATCTCTCATACGCCGTTGCTGTTGCCCTAGCATCATACTGTCGATCGCAGGTCCTTGGATGTGTGTCATCGGTGGTGTGTATATTGGAAAGGCGATCACACAACCGTTGACAAACTATATGTGGCTTGGTGACGATCCAAAGCGACAAGTCTTTGCGGCACGGCTGTTTACTGCACTTGAATCAGCCGTTTCAACCCTCGCAGATTACTACAAAACCCTTGAACCAAATTCAGGCATACCACCCTCAATTTCCAACCCCTATCCTTTTATCACCGAATACGGAGCGCAGAAAACCAAGTTCACGTACTTGTGTCGCCTTGCTGAGAAG
>Ga0157368_1000268_pt1 | contig 24892 bp, 33 predicted proteins | sample AttbisABBM3_FD_113146 | JGI IMG/M metagenome (GOLD analysis project Ga0157368, IMG submission 113146) | Fungus gardens microbial communities from leaf cutter ant in Botucatu, State of São Paulo, Brazil - Atta bisphaerica ABBM3 | ecosystem: Host-associated > Fungi > Mycelium > Unclassified ... | reverse complement strand
GGAAAATATAAACGAGTGATATCGGTATTCAATTTTGAAAGAAGGGTAGTTATTATTCAGGCATCGTGATGAATACACTGGTCATCAAAAGATATCCAAAATATCCAAAATACATGTACAATGATACTAAGAGGGAAAAAGAAATCACCAGATGCATAGATGCATAAAATGTACAAGATCGTTCATTACCTAACTAGGCTTCATCATTGTCCCTATTGTCTCGGGTCCTCTCTCTTCTGCAGCTCGAAGGTCCAGCCTGCTGGGCCAGTATCATGGAGACAGGGATAGATGGTTGGATTTCTTCACGTATCCTCTCCGGTCCTTTGCACTTGCCTTTGAGGGCATAATTTTCATCCGTTGGAGTGGCTCTGTCTAGCGCACGTTCCAGGGCTTCATGTGAAACGTTTTCAGCAGGCATTGAAAGGTCTGGACGAGTGGACGACAAACCTTTTTCCCCCACTTTCTTGAGACGCAAGGACATAGCTCTTGTTAGAGAGTCAATGTATGACTCATATTTGACGGTCTCCTTGAGAATATATTTCGACTTCCTCTCCCAGTTTGTCTGGGCTTTCAGCGCATTTGGAGATTTTGGTTGATACTGAAACGTTCATTTTAGCTGACAAGCTTGGGCAAGGCAAACTATGCTCTACCAAGTTCATCATTGGATTTCGTAGGTCATTGTGCTGTTGCAGATCCTTTTTCAAAAATGCAACGTGCTTTTTCAAAGCTTCCAACTGCGTCTCCTCGTCGTGCGTACTTGAAACACCAGGCGGATATGGCTCCTTCCAGTCCGCAATGAAGGTCTTGTCGACATAGGGCGAACTGCTCCCTCGAACTGTGGCGACACCATCCTTCCAGGCAAGTTTATACCGCGAACTCCTTGTACTCCGGCCACTCCGTATGCTCATAGCATCGGCGGCATCAGTAGAATCTCGTGAGGCATCATTGTGAGAGGTTGCACGCGTTTGCGCGAAGGGATCCGCTATTCTATTCCAACCATACTCCATGTTTGAGACACCTCCAGCCAAGGGCTCCTTACTGACCCTCGCTGCCCAGTAGTTACAAGTTGAGACCCATTCATTGACCAGCTCTTCCGTACCGGCTTGGAAAAAAAAGACTCCACCGTTCGGTAACGACAAGACCATGCAATGAGGTCGGTTGCGATCGTAACCGGGAGGTGGCAATGCATGAGCCAAGGAATGGGCCAGATGAAGAGTCCCAACAGAACTCGCATTTGCCTTGAGTGCTAGTTCGGTATCTGGGTTAATTGATCAGGAGATCTCACTTACAAGCCAGTTCCCGCCCCCAACTGCTCCGGTGTTGCCCACAGAGCTGTTGCCAAAGATAAACATGTTAAGTTCGCCCTTCTGAATGACAACGAAAACATCCATCCATGATTTGTCCTTGGCGCGTTTTCCTCCTGCATCAGTGAAGTGTTTCCTGCAGAGCATCCCTTCCTTGGCCCAAGGTGCTCCGAGTAAGGCCAACTCTTCATCCGATATGCTGGTTGTTGTTGAATCTGAAGCGTCACTTTTGATACTACGATCGTCGTCCTCCTGCGCCTCGCGTATGATAGTGTGCGAGAGGTTGTGTGCAAAGCCGAGTGTGGGAGTGAGGAACGCCGGTGTGGAGCCGTATAAAGTCTGCGTTGATCAGATAATACTGTAAGCTTGGCTGCAGGGGCTCGAAAGAAGGGCAGACCTCAGAGGTAGCGAAGCTAGGCGCTGGACTTGCGCGACCGTCTATATTGTTATTACTACTGTACAGACTGATGCCAGCCTGAGCGGCGAGGAAAGACAACCCACGGATGCTTCCACGTTTCAAATTTTGGTTTGACCTAAAACTTTTGTTGCGCAACATTCCCGGTCCAGGACTAGGCGAGGATATAGAGGAGCGACCAATATCAAGGGGCTGGAGGATCTGTTCACTCTTGATAGCGTTATACATTTCCTAAAATCAGTATTTAGTATCACAAGTTCTCGGATGGAGAAGCTACAACCGAATGCAAAATCACCTTCAGTAAGATCTCCATCCCCTCTTCCCAATCCCGGTTGTATGTATGGGAAGGCGCAGGGCGCTGACCATGATCGATCATTGATACTTGGACGGAAGGCGTACTACTGTTGACATGACGCGTCATAGGGGTCGGTACTTGCGGGTTAACATCTTTTGACACACTATTCCAACTATGGGTACTATCGCTTCGTTTCGACTGAGTGACAATTTCTGTGCCCTCAGAACTAGGGCTACGAGTACTGCTAGAACAATCGTCATATGTGAGATCGGAGGAGATACTAGCTGAATGATGAGGTCGAATTTGCATTTGTATCGCGTTCATGGTATTTTTGACAAACTGTCCACGAGACATTCTGGAACTAAGATCGGCAACATGGAGATCCGTGTTGAGCAGAAGCAGAGAATATGCGACTGCATGGACAATATCTAGTGACAAAGGGTCAGCATTGAATCAATAGTAGGTTCGGACACTGACTAGCATTGCCATACACCTCTCCAGAGTTGCAGTTCCAATATCTTTTGCCAAATTCCTCGAGGATACGGTCCATCTGTTGCGTTTCACCCTTCAGGTAGAGCCTGGAACACAAATTTCTAGCCAGAAGATAAGTATTATTTCATACCAACAACGAATGAACCACACCTAAATGCGATATCCAATCGAAGGCCCGAGAAGTCAAACCTTTCCATGTAATACTGCAAGGTGACCTGATTGATTCGACCGCTGTTTACCAAAGATAATCAGCCTCAAAGAAAAAAAACACAAGTTGCGGATACTGACTGCTTTCCTAACCACTCTGCGATCTTGTCTTTTGCGAGAAACCCCTCGTCTTCATCCCAACATTTTCTAGCAAGCTCTTTGCCTTGCTCTTCGAGTTCACTATCAACTATGTTCGAGGACTGGCCTGATGAGGGAAAGCGTGACAGCGCCAGATCATTAACAGATAACTCTTGTTGTGAGCTACGTCTCTGCTGTGATACTTAATTATACCATTAGTCGGTGGAAATCCGAATGATTTAAAGAAATCAATGCGCACATATGCGGGAATCATCAATGATAGGGAGAAGGGAAGGTTCGGAGGTAGACGCGGTTGAACGATGCAGAGGGTGAAGCCTATTAGTGTCTCGCAAACTCCCGGATCCACTCGGTCCCCCATGAGGTTGAATATTGCTAGAGCTATTTACGTTTGAACTACTGGAAGCACGGTTGGGCCGCAAGGAAGAGTTGCGAGGTGGCATTTTTGTCGGATTCAACTCTTCGTGTTGCTTGCTTCCATTATTACCGATTTCTTCCCGAAAATGTTCATTCGGCGTCACATTCTCTTCCATCTTTTTACGATATGCTGACTTTCGTGCAGGTGTTGAGGGATCCTGCAAATCCAGTGGTGTACCGGAAGACGACCCGAGTTGAAATAAATCGTCTCTCCTGAACTGGTCAAGGACATTGCGGAAGGTGGTATCTTCCAACCCTCCTGTCCTGGAGTTTTCAAACCTCAGCGGGGAAAGAGTTGAGGGCAGAGAATTCTTCGCAGAAGGAACAGATGTCGTCTTCTTCGAATCCGCATCACTGACACTCATGCTCCTCCGCTTGGGGGTCAAGGTGCCTTGAGCTGTTGTCGTGGTCCGGGATATCGGTAAAGGTTCCTGCACAAACGGAGCCTTGTCAACAAGAACTATCGACAGGTCAGTATCACCGCTTTCCCGTATAGGACTGGGCAAAATTGGGGGAAGGGGCTTTTTCGTGTCGAGTCGAGGAGAGCTCTGAGTTTCAAGCACCTGTGCACGGTGCTTGAGAGGCATTGAGGGGACAGGTGGTGTGAAGGCTTCAGAAAGTGAAGATGAGGAGAGTGTGACAGGACCTCGAGCGGTCTTCTGTGCGTACGAAAGAGAAGACGATGAATGTCACGCCAAATGCAAAGAAAATAGCCACTCACTAAGCATTCTCTTGCGGTGCTCGTACCTGTCACCTTCCCCCAGAGAGCGCGCATTGAAGTTTTTGGCGGCTGATCAACAATTTGCTTCAATCTCCTTTAAGAATAGAAGCATCACACTGACTTTGAGCGTCCCTGTTTCTTTTGGGCAGGGACTTGCGTGCATCCAATCACCTTTCTTTTCATTGTGTGATTTCGGCGGAGTGGTTGGGATCGATTGGCTAGGGCTTGCACTTGCTGATGATCTTTGTCTTCTGGTGACAGTTGGAGCGCCCGCGGTAGAAGGTCGATCGAAAGATGGAAGCGGGGGTGTGGTATCCTGTCTCTTTCTTTGTCTTTCCTTGAAGTTTTTGTACTGTTGAGTATTGATAACACCGCCCCTTTCTTTGGCCTTCCTCAGCAACGTCGTCAAATCTGGACTACTAGATGTTCCAGGAGATCGATAAATGGATCTTCTATTAGTTTGTCGTTCAGTATCGTCTTCGGTAGGATCATACAATATATCATTCCGAGTTTGAGCGTGAGGAGATGGCGTTGAGAACGTAGTTTCAGGAGTGCTGAAGGAAGATCGACCAGGTGTGGTCGTATCAAGAGTTGGTGTAGGAGGGACAACAATGGGCGTGCCAGGCTGGCAAGGCTTGATCGGTGTCGTATTTCGTGTGTTCATCCTAGCCCTTGGACCAACGGGACTGGGAACAGGACTAAAGGAAGAACTATAGCTTTTGGCGATGAGTGGTGGGCTTGAATCCTGCCCAAGAGAGCTGATGTCTACCCCCTCTCGAAGTAAGACTGTGCCCTCTGCCTGTAAAGCCTGCTCGAAATCTAAATCTGTGCGAGAAATGCGACGTTGCAAGCGTCGATTCCTAATATCATTAGAGACAACGGGCTGAAGGAGGAGCAGGCGGGAGGAAGTAGTGGAGGGTGTGCCTGAGGTGGCGCTTGCATTCTGGAATTCGGCAGCCAGTGTGTGGGATCCAATCAAGGAGATAGGCCCGGAAAAATGTTCAGCAGATAACAGGTGAAGGAAAGTGGCAAAAAGTGGCAAAAATTCCAACGATGATGTTATGGTAAAATTTGGACTTGTCAAGAAAATCGTGGACGGTTACCCATCATCATTTATCAATTATCATCATGTATTTTCTTCCCTTCATCCGTACCATCTGTTGAACAATCAAATAATTTAACTCTCGCATCTATCTGATAAAGCAGTATCCTCAACGCCAGAAAAATCATGTGATATGCCATAATGGTACGTAATCTTCACTGAAACAAAAGAGACTGATCAGTAGAGAGAAAATGAAACCAAGAAATGAAATGGACATCGTCGGGTAACATCGCCTGATTCATGCGGCCGTGTTTGCCAATCCAGATGTCCGTCTCTGCCGCTTCATAGCGATATTATTAGACCCCCCAACTCCACCTCCACCCGCTGCCGCCTGAGTTACGCTGACACGCGTGATACCGTTAGAGGTTGCCCCGCCTCTGGTTGCACTTGATGACATGGAACTCGACTGCGAGCGAGGTCGTGACATTAAGGATGCAATTTTAGGTAGTGCTCCACCTTTGCGCGAGCCGTTGTTGGGGTTACCGGAAGCACGGTTCCTTGAAACAAAGAATAAATAAAATGGCTATCTTCATGGCCTGTGTTTAACATACCGTTTCTTGATGACATCTGTCTTCAGTGAAAGAGGTCGAACGACACCATGAAGTTTCTGCATTTTGTACCAGTAAACCACTTTCCAGAATCGCGACAACGATTCACTCACATAAAACAGGCCGCAAGCGTTGCCTAGCATTAACAGGTCAGCAGGTGAAGGAAATCTGAGCAGAAACAATTTACACAATGGTTGACCTCCAGGATCCCTCCTCCATAACGGCGTATTCGTTGTTTGACAATTGGAACATATCGTTGGCAATTGTTCACCATCCTCTTTATTCTTCCCACTGCGTGCATTTCCAGCCTGACTCGCCCCACTGTTTTCCTCCTTTTGGCTCGTAGACACGTTTGAAGCACTTGCGCTTGTTTCGGGGGTAGCAGCTGGTAAACCACCATCTGTGCTAACACTGTCCGGGGAGTTCGTAACATTGGTACTAGTCGGTATTGATTTTCTTCGCTGAACATGTTGAGCGCCTTGCTGCAGCGACATATACTTTCTCGTCTGATCTATGGTCCGCCTTGACCCTTGAGTTCGAGGCGGATTGGGAGTTGCACCGTTGCCGGGTGCTCCGGGACTCTCCACAGAAGGTGGAGTAGATGCATTGGAAGCATTATAGGACTCCGGACTGGCAGCTGTACTCCTACCTAGTCTGTTTGCCCAGTCGCTCGCGGGACTCAATGCACCTGAATTGATACTCGATGTGAAATTAATAATGTGCGTCGGGTCAACATGAGTAAATGGAGAACTATCCGGAGGATATGCTAAACCTCCTAGATCCATTAGGTGGTGATAGTCCAACCCAGACTCCACCAGATTTTCCACATTCAGTTGGGTATATTCTTCAGCCAGTACAGCAGAGGCCGCAGCCGCAGCCGCAGACAAGCCTGTTTCGTGTTGTTCAGTGAGCTGAGTCAACATGCCTCCGTTCATTGTTGCCCTCGTCAGGTACGTTTGACCAATCCCTCCAGAAGCAGCGGAACTACTATCCTTCCCAGACCCTGCACGATCGACGACGCTATCTAGAGTTCGAAGCGGAAGATGAAAATCTGTGTTTACAACAGATGAGACATTTTTCGAAGCAAGATCGCACGTACCTTCATAGACCGGGTAAGCAAAATTGAACTGTGAAGAGGGAAATGGGGAAATATTTGTAGGACGGTCAGCGACACCAGCCGATGAAATCAGTCGCATCATACTGTTGTCCAAGTTAGATGGATCAGTCCGCAACAAACTATCAAAGTGAACATTATCGGCGGGTCGTTTTGTGCCCAGTGAGCTTTCTGTTGGGGGAAGCGGTTTCCCATTCACTTGGTGGCGGCCACCTATGTTTTGCATTATCATCTCCTGAGAAACTGTGTGATCGAAACTTGTCTTGCGAACGTGACGAGGGAAACTGCGCATCTCTTGGGATGGCGTAGCACCCACATCCAAGTCAGAGGCCTTAGGAAAGCCATACAATCCAAAAGCGGGTAGAGAAGAGGGCACGAACGAGTCGTCAAATGATGATGGATTACTCAAGTGAATTGAATGCGAATATCGATTGTCAGTCGGAAAGCCAAATGCTTCTGAGAGATGGTCTGCTGGATCCTCAAGGACGGATGGTAGTGGGTTGCTTCCAGAAGCCAAACCACCCAAAATGGGACTCGGTCTGCCAGAGGAGAGTGATGATGTACTGGGAATGGGTATGCTGGTGGACGATCTGACCAACCCCCGACTATGGACGTTGCCCTCCTTTAAACCCTCAAACAGACCTGAAATGGGGAAAGGAAACTGATTTTCTAGTGACTGAGAATGAGGCTGTTCGAAAATCATAGGGGCATCAGCCACTCGTGAGCGTGAGCGACTTGTAGGTCTCCAGTCCATTGATATCCGAGACCTGGACCGACTCATTGCCCTCCAGTCCATGGCTACAGTGCTATAAAAGGGAAGATAAGGAGGGAGAGGTAGAGTCAATCCAACGTAAGCAGGTTTAAACTCGTAGAAGGAAGGCAAGACTCACTCGGCCTCTTCAGGTACGTCCTGATTGGTTCCGTCGAAGCCAATGACACGCACCTTAGCCTTCCCTTTGTCAATTCGACGCCCACGTTCGTCTGGTTCATCCTTGACCTCAGAGGTGCCATCATTGCTTTGTTGATCTGGCATCACATCCGACTGTGAAGGCGTGTCTGGGTTCTCGTTGGTCAATTCCAAGTTCTGCCTCGCTTCCTCCTCTCCCTTCTTCTTCTTGAGAGCCAATGCCATCATACGCCATGTGATATTCTCCATCCGTTGAGCATGTGGAAGGGTTGCTTTCTGACGGGCGTACATCCTCCACACTTGAGTAGCAAGTGGATCCTCTCTTGCCATCTGCTCGAGATCGGCATCATCATCCAATGACTGAGGCTGCAGGGCAGGAGAGCCAAACACACGAGGAGAAGTGAATGGGCTGCTCACTTGCGGAGACACAGTAGATCCATGGGAGGTGAAAAGTTCATCTGTGAAAATCTTGCTGAGCAAGCTGGACTTCGAATCGGTTACAGCACAGGTAGAAGGAGTGGGAGATCGCGCAGTACATGAAGGTGCTGTTGATATAAGAGAGGCTGAGTTGTCGTTCAAAGTCCTGGGCTGAGCAGTAGTCGCGGATGCGGAGGACATCGAAAGCGACGGGGGCAAGCCGATACTCGAGCGCTCACCTGGATGCAAGACAGGGTTATACTGAATCGGATGGATAGGGGGATGAAGAGGTTTCGAATACGCCGATTTGTCGAATCGACGAACAGAATCGACATTGACAGGGATGGGTGGCCGGACAGCATTACTGGGTGGAGATTGGAGGGATGAGACTTTGTGGTTGGCTGGAGCAGGTACAATGTCAGAGATGGATCCATAATGACTGAGAAAAAAACTGACAAAAAGGAAGTTTGTCTTTGGGCATCCGGGAATGCGAAACAAGAGAGGTGTTTGAGCGTGGGAGAGATGTTTTGGATGTAAGCAGAGGTAGCTTGTAGCTGTAAGTGGGCTGGACCCAAGAACCTGAGATGTCCTGTCGAGGGGAGAGTGAGATAGTGGGAGAGGACAACGATGAGCTGCTATGCAGAGGATGAAAGCTAGAGGAAGGTGAGCTGCCTTCGGAGAAAGGTGGGAGTTGGCCGAGAACTCCGCTCGCAGCCAGGGTAGCAAATAGAGAAGGGTCTAATGGTGCCGAAAAGACAGATGCCCAGTCTGCATTGTTGAATTGTCTGAGGTTTGCGCCGGTATTGGGATTGTCAGTACTTGACTTGCGAGGGACGGAACTGAGCGGTGGAAATTGACTGGAGGAGTTTGTAGTACGAGAAGTAGTCTGAGACCAGGGGGAAGACACTGAATGTATAGAGGAAAGGTGCGGGCTGAACTCCGATAGAGAAGGTGTACTGGGAAGGGGAGATCTTGCAGAGGGCCAACCGGACGAAGGTATGTCAGATCCCCTGATATTGGATGAAGACTTCTCCATGGGAGACGGAGAATACAAACACAAAAGGCAGAAACGGACCAGAAAGAGAGAATGCGCGTCTGTGCAGGAGGAGGATAGTCAGACCAATGAAGGTTATAGTGAGAAACGAGTACCCAGATGGGACTCGGGATGGAAAAAAGACTGATAAGACTGATGGAAAAGAGGCCGCATCTCGGCCCGTGAGCGGACGACTCTCTCACGCATTTCGAATTATTATATTACAACTATCCCTGTCATTACTCAGGATTCTCGGTCTGCCCTCGCGCTCCGTGTAATAAATTGCTGATTTAAAAAAATAATTACTCAGGATTCAATATGGTCAATACCCAAACTGCTCCTGTCATCCCTCTCAGACGGTTTTTTTTGCTTTAAACCAGCTTCACGCATGAAAGGGTTGTTGTCAATTCACAAGTGACGTGATAAGGGAAAAAGCGCTCGCCTATACCGGCCCCGAGTCCACCCGATTTCCACACCTAAGCCAGCAATTCTTGTAGTATCCTTCCGTCCCACTCCTCGTGGTCGATCCACTGATCGCCTTGGTACCCATCAATACGATTAGTTGCCAAGCATTCTTCTCTACGAAATCCGTCACTCAGTCCCCTCACACGTGTCACTGAATTCCGATGTCAGAGATCACATCAAGTCCTTCATTTATTCTCTCGTGGAACTGCCGTCTGGTGGTCCGGTAAACAATGGTACACTAGTCCCCGGTATTCACCAGCGGGAGAATTTCTACATATTCCATCGTGGCCCATTACGGCGTCGAAGCCCTGCCGAAGGAATTGGTGACGGAGGTGCGTGGGCTGTGTGAACTAGATTAGTTTAGTTGACAGTTTCTCTGTATTGCAAAATGAGCAACTGCACGTTGACGCTTGACAAACTTAGTGAAGAACTTCATAAACTTGAAGACATGAGACTGAGCCAACCTCAGTAGGATAGATGACGTCTTCTGAGGCCTTTTCCTCCTTGTGACTTATCGATTTCACTCCTAAATGGAATCACCAACAACTTGATCTATTTCTATTCTAAATTCAGCCCACGAAAATTATCGGTGATCATAATTAAAACATCGTTGTCCCAATAATTTGATAGGTATCTGAAGCTCAAGCCAGCCATCTCTTTTCTGCCCTCGCCAAGTATCACAAAGACGCTATTGGTGATTCTACCAAGGGTCCCGCTACTAAGACCGCTACTCCTGGGTAATAAATACACTGGCGTTGGAGGCACTCCAACGCCAGGTGCCTTTGCAAACGGTATTATTATCTCCAAAAGCTGGCAAAAGTAATGTATCTTTACATTGCGAAAACTAATACTCAACAGCCACCTGGTTCTAATAGAGGCGTGGAAATTACATGCGCCACCAATGCGCGTGCAGATCTTATATCAGCTGCGGTAGGCGAGACTAAGATTCGGCAAGCAATGTATATTAGGCAGAACCGCCCAAGAGGTGATGAATTAAGGGCAGTCCAATATCTCTGGTATCGTGTTAGCCGGTGTGGTAAATGTATTCCGAAGCCATCACCTCCTAGTTGCTAGTTGTCACTGTGGACTGATCTGCATAAGGCCGCGCGTACCAGGAATCCAACGTGTCCGCATATAATTTGGAATGGAATATTGGTTCAACATGAAGACAGGTACGTAGTCAACTTCGAAGACCAGGCATCACCGCAATTAGCGACGTGCAGTCAATTCTAAAGCTTGTCAATCGATCTAAGGTCACGACCAAACTCATGGTCCTTGGCTTCTGAAGAATGGACTATTCATTTATAATGCTCGCATTGAGATTTTCTTCAGCCACCTCGGTCTCTACCCCCTGCAGATCGGCGGATCGGGAAATGTCAGTCTCCTTGTTTGTTTGGTCTCCTGAGCTATCATTCCAACTCCAAGCTTTTCCGAGCTCTCCACGCAAACCCGCAGTAATCACAAAAGATAGCACACAAGAGGGACTGGGCCGCTGAATCAGTCTACAAGCATGCAGATAAACTGGACGAGACGGGTTCACCTCAAGTAAAGAAGAGCTGGTTGCGCGGTATGGAAAACATGCATTGCCGTCATGGTCGTCATCAACCCTAGGATATAGGCGGCCAAGCTTGCGTGGAAATATGGTTTAGCAAATTTGACCTGCTGCTGGACAGGGACCTTAGGAAGACCACTCAGATGCCGATGATAATCATAACGCAAGGCTAGGGCAATGAATGTTCCAGGTATCACGACGTCACCAAGTCCAAGCATGGTGTAACCCCGTTCTCCTGCCAAGAATAAAGACTTCGGCCAGAGAAGTTTGATTGGTACATCAAGGGACGTTGCAACTTGAACCATCTGTTTTGAAAGGCGTCAGTAAACCCAGCTGGCCAAGGTGATGCAACTTACCACTTCAGTTCCAAATACCCACCAAATGTCGTAGAAGAAGAGGCCACCTAAGAGAATTGAGCCAGTTTTGAAGGAATCAATCTTAAAGAGGGTCAAAGCGTTGTGAGAGAATGAGAAGCCGAAAATGTCCGTGACCAGGATGGACTTTCGCGACGTTGCACCAGCATTATAGAGTAAAGAAGGTACGAAAGCAAGGGGAAATGAGATAACTGTAGGCATTCTCCAGGAAAGGGATAGAACATCTATCATGGTACATCCTGAATGTTTTAAATCTGCGAAAGGTTCACATGATACCAACCTTTTTTGTTCCTCTGAACGATGAACGTGAAGCGATGGAAGGATCTCCAGCGTTGTTCGCCGGCTAACCATCGAATGAGGGCTGTTAAGGACTGCAAGACTTGAGCAACATAGTCCACTGAAAGACCAGTCACGTACTTTCCAAACACTTCCAATGCCAACAATAGAGAAGTACCAGCTGAGCAGCCAATTAATCCAGTCTGTCCCCAGGTATTTCACAATCGTGTAAAATCCAAGCAGGACAACAGACCCAGTCTGAGATTCGTGACAATGGCTGAGGTTACACTCAAAATCGCAAGAAATGAGATGCTCACAATGGGAAACAACCAGGCATCCTCCGAGGACATGCGTTCGTCATTCTCTCCCTCACATTGTTCATCTATCTCAGAGATATTGGCCCCTCCTTTACCAGGACGGACTCTAACCTGCTTCTACCACAAAAGAAGTTATCAGAGACATCCCCCAAGTGAATGGATCTGAATACCGGTAGTGAGCCATATGAGCCGGCATAAATTGACAGTGTCGCTAAACTAAGAAGGCCAGCGTACGAAGAAAGGAGGTCCCAGTCTATGGTATTCATCACTACTCATAAAGAGATGTACCAACGTGCAATTGTCAAGCCAGGATGATGACGGACGTGGACTCACCGTTGCTGAGGCATTGTTTATTACTGATTATGAACCAAAAGTTTTAACTGACATGGCTGACCAATATGAATTTATTTTATTTAAGTGATTACAGAGGAGCATTCCAGGTTCTAAATTTTGGAGATCATCTAACCTCTGTTCTTCATTGCTGTAGCATGCGAAGTCAGAAGGGAATACACTGAACCGTCTGGATAGACGGCATAGCCATCGTCAGGGGTATTTCCGCTGTTTTTGAAGCCGTCAGTTCAATAAAATCCAGATGGCAGCTCGACTGAACACTAACCTGGGGAGGTGGGATCCAGATTGCCTGGTGTAAGCACACAGTCAGCTTTACCTTCCTAAAACACTCGAAAGCTCACCAAATAAGGTCACCAGTCAGCTCTGACGAGACTATTTGGTTGAACCAGGTGGTATAGGTCGTTACTTGATTCAATGTAACGCCGAATTCTTCAAGTATAACAGGTTTGTTAGCTTCTTTCATACTTGTGGCATGATCAGCGATCCACTGAGCTCCCCAAGCTGTTTCGTTACCACCTTGACCCCATGGTGTTGGGTACGACTATAGCAACCATATTAAATATTAAGACTGCTGAAGCAGATTCTTGGTAACCTCCGACTCACATGGAAAGTGCCAAAGTCGATTGAAGAAATAATGAGATTGGCATCAAAATCAACCCCCTCGCTCCCTCTGATAAAGATAGTTTTTAGGTATTCTCAGGGAAGCATGGATAAAAGACCTCTTACTGGTATGGGTAGGTGGGTGCACTGGGTTGGTTATAGAAACCCTCGTCACCGATGGCCACAAGATGGTTGCTATCTAGAGACTTGATGTATGCTGACATCTCTTGTACCCAGTTGGTGATCGTGGTCGTGGTACAGCTCCCCGAGGTGGTGCTTCAAGATATAAGGCGTCGTGTTCCAGGCAATGTGTGAGCTAGCTTACCCAGTGGTCCCTCTGCATCTCGGTTCGTTGGCCAGTTCCCAGGCCAGAATGCCCGGTTCGTTCACATACCGACCTACAAAGGTCTTCACATAATTCTTGAATGCATCCTATCGGTTGTTAGCTTCAGCTTCCGAGTATGGAGTTATCCAAACCAACCTTAACATCGGTGTTGGTATAAAAGAGATCATGGGGTTGACCGTTGCCAACAATTTGGTTGACATAAACGTCCATACCACCGTAATCTGCCCTGAAAGAATCCACAATGAGTTGTAGGTATTCACCCGATTGGCTGATAGTATCTGACCAGTTGTTCGTCCTGTGAAATCGAGATCAATCCGAGGTACCAGAGTTACAGAAAGGATACTTACAGTGCCACAATTAGGCGGATTCCATTTGCCTTTGCAGCTGCGACTACATTATCTGTGTTTCGTCAGGTACAACCAAGTCCTGGGTTCAGTTTTACAGACCGAAATTCTGGAGGCCAGTAGCACCAGTGTTGATGGTCGGCTGGCTCCCAGTCCAGGACTGGTAGTAATTACCATTGGGCGAAGTTACCTCGTTGAAACCCCTGACGGCGTCATCAACCCTTGTTCGCTGTTGAGGTTGAGCTGTACATACCATGTTCTGACGGTTGTCCCGCCAGCTTTAGCAATATCTACAAACGCTTGATTCATGTCAGTGGTACTGAGACCAGTCAAGCCCATCCAATACGCGTTGCCACTAGCAGTAATTGTAAGCTGTTAACACAGAATGGGAAATAGAAGAGTCTCTCGACAAACCCGACGACTGTGTATGCTTTCCCGTTTAGTGTGAATTCTGTTCCAGATGTCTTGACAAATCCCGTAGAGACGGGAGACGGAACACCTGATGTTGGACCAGGACTTGTAACTGTATTTGATGGAGGAATAGTAGGGGAGATTGCCCCAGGAATGCATTGCGAATACCAATCGTTCTGGTAGACACAGGCAGACCCAGAAATACATACTGTGGAAGGGAGTAAGCACCAGGTGAGACAAGACGGAGAAGACGTTGCTTGACCTGTTTCTCCTGTCCAGTCATTTCCCCCACATTGCCCCCACGCCGGGACAACTGCGACTACCTGCGAGAGAGAGATGGCTAGGGTGATCAAACTAGCAGCAAGCTTCATTGAAAAACTTGGAAATATCAAGAATACTATCTGTTTTAATACCATTGATACACGGTCGGGTATTTTTCGCTGAAGGCCCCGTGAAATCCGTTCAAGCGAAACTCTCCGTACACCGGTACGTGCCATATCTCGCCTGAAATATGTTTGATTGCGTAACAGAATCACAGAAGCCTAATACCGTAGGCTTAGATCATACTCCGTCGGTTCCGCTGCGAAGCTGTTACCTTTCTTGGGAGTGTCACTTGGCGAATTCCTGAAATCATTTATGACCGAAAAAACTGTAAACTGGCTGAGCTGTTGTGAAAGTGTCCTGATGTAAAATAACATAGCAGATGATGACTGAAGATGGACCAAGGTATCGAAGCTCAATTACATATCGCATGGTCTTGTCCGCAGTTTCCATCTGTCCGTATTGTTTCTAGCGAATCAACTTTCGAGAGTTACATAGGGAAAGAATTTTCGAACTCGAAGACTGAGATTGATGGAATTTCGGCAAATATGGTCACCTGGATGTCCAAGGGACGGTCCGTTGAGACAGACATTCTCTTAGCGTCGCACGGCATGATTCTCGAAAGGCCACCATCTGGTGCAAGACACAAGCCACCTCAGGAAAGTATCCACCCTCACGGTTGATGCAATGATGCCAGTACGCGACAGCCCATGATTCAGCGCTGAGTACAGCCCAACAGCGTGCTGCACTAATGTCGTGTCAGCGGAACAGGGAACAATGAGAAAAGTCGGTATTGAACAGTTGAGCAGGACTGTCACACGAGTTTTTCGTACTCTTCTGGTACTAAGACTACAACAGGAAAATAAAATTATAAGTTAAGTTTCCTATTGGATATGGGCTCATCAGAGAATACATACACCGTGTGTAGGTGATTCCTCTCGGATGTCCGCGGTTATATCGAATCGAGATTGGACTACTGCTAGAGTGTCAATGTACAGCATCACGGTTTCAGAATTCTGATTCTAATTTATTTAGTATCTAGTGGAATGCTAGTCCTAATGCTGCTATACGCATTATAGATCCTTATTGTTGGCAAACAATCATTTTATGCTCAGCTTCTCCTTGGTTTCCGCGTGTGAACACATCAAGCACATATCGGTCACGATCAGTGACGTTATGGAACATTTCATAAAGCACACACAAAGTTATCAAAACGCTAGGCCACGGTCCGTACATGGAAAAGAGGTCTGTTGTTCACCTAGCTTAGTGCCTTCATCAGTACTGATTCTTGGCATCTTAGAAAAAGTCTCATCGCCGAAGGTCACCGATTAACATTAGTCTACACTTACATCCCACCCATCTCACTCATATGTCTGAATAGAGGTTCCCGACGCTAAGCGACGCAGGAAACAGGACCTCAATATAAGATACGACAGGATGATCGAAATCATGCAGATGACTAGGATATACCCGAAGGAACGGACCTCAACCGATGAACCTGTCTCAGCCGGACATCGTCGCGAGGTTTCTGGACAACTGGCCGAAAATTCATTGTGTCAATTCGGAGAGCCCTTGAGAAAATTCAATTTAGACGGCGTGTCAGCCTTGCCCGTAAATCTTGCCAACGAAGTGGAGATAGTCTGTCCGAATAACAGGGAAGCACTCCAGAGCAATTCCTTGGGTCAGGTATATTCCTCGTGATCCAACATCCCCGCCCTACTGTTTCAGGAGGTGCTTACTGCATTAATTCTAGAATTATCCGGAGCCTCTGCCTCGATGGCTAGCACATACATTTGCTACACTTCCACAGAAGCATCCTCTCCGGTCTTTACTCCAAAAGAGGGCTCATGAGTTCAGTTCTCCGGAGACACATCGATCGTTAGTTTCAACTACAGTAGATATCGCTAGATCATATCCAGAATCCGACCGGCTGTCATTTCACTTGAGCACGATTGAAGAACCGACCAGCCCCTCTACACTAGTTTCGAATTCTAGAATCCATGTATCAAAGTTGGTGCCTCACATGTTGCAAATTTCACCTGTGGAGCAGTTCATTCGCTCACTAGGGGATCTTTTGGAGACGGAGGCATTTGAGTCTCCTCACTTCCAGCCATTCACGACTCCAGGCCCTGCATCAACTATATCCCGACTATTCACGCCCTCGTCGATTCCTATCTCCAGTATAGACGTCAATATGTTTCCTTCTCCTGAATCACCTGTCTATGAGCACGAGGTTTACGTTGGGGAGGAGTTGTTGCCTGCAGAGCATGAAAGTGACATTTTTCAGGAACAGCACACCCATTGTGGCGAGTCCGCGAATTTGGATTACGACGCTGTCCGATCTCAACAAGGGATTCTTCTGGATAGCAATCCAGCCATGAGGTCTTCAGAGATCCAACCGGCAAATAGACATCTATGTTCTGGTTCCTCCGTTGAAGGCTGCTCATACTCATACTCACCATCGGGGTCATGTACTCTAGACGTAGAGGGCCTTGACTTCCATCCGGGTGGGTTTGACTGCACAGGGCTCCACCAGCAGGATCCCATATCGTATATTTCTTCCTTGCATCAATCTGGAGATGTTGAGCCTGAGTTTGTGAACGCAGAGATTGACCCGCGAGAAGATTGCAGGTTTCCCTCATCGGATGAGGATCGCTTCCGCTTCCAAGCAACGTCCCACGACATCCAATCCCAATTTACAACATACTTCGCTCCCATCCAAAGTATATACATATCTCCTCCCGAGGGGTCGAGCTCTGGCAACATTGATCTTGGCGCTCGCCAAGAATCACGGTGCTCCCAAGACAGTATTGAGTCTTGGTCAGATTAGTGGGTCCAAAGATGTTCATATAAACTAGGCAGAAGAAATACCTAGTATGAATGCTAAAAGGTAACAAGAAAGCCATTGCGGATGTGTATCAAATTTCTAGTCAAATCGTCTCACCAGCCAACTTGACCTCGTGTATATGCTTCTATAGTAACATGCCTCTGGCCCTTTTGCTTTGAGAGACGGTAACGCTCGAGTTCGTACACCTCATAGGAGTCTGCTACAAGTCTCATTGCTTGGATGTGATGGGGCCGAGAGTTGGCAGCAAGAGCATGGTCACGACTTTGCCAAATGCAAGTCGCCAGATTCATCCCTGTTTCGGGATGGGGTATTCCATACCAATACATGATGAGCTGGTAATCTACATAAGCTCTCGTTCGTAGGACTTTGCGAATTCACTTACGCCTCCATTACCAACAGCTTCTTCGTGAGCTACTTTGTCAGCCTCATAAAGTGCTAGAACAGAAAAACGATGACGATGAATGGCGGAAAAGACAAACCGAAAGCTCACAGCTACCATCGCTCCCTGCCTTCCGTCTACTTCGAAAAGTGACGCAATACCATTCGCGGACTTCTGCTTCTGGCAGCAGCAGCTCTTCCCAGTTGAATGCTTCCGAATATGGCGTATCAGAATAGTTAGGTGTAATTGGTCTGAATCGGTGGAGGGCTTTGTGGAGTGATAGTGATGCCGGGTCGATACTTGGAAGGCGAGTAGCGGTAGCCAAAGGTGGAAACTCTAATTCCTCCAATTGAAAATCCACTTTCTCTGGAAGAGACGATAAAATTGGTGGCAGATATAGCGCAGGTAAGGTAGGGTTTGTATGACTTTTCGAGTCAAAGTTACGCTCTTGTGAAGCAGTTGTAACATGGCACGGCCTCGTAGCAGCTCGGAGTAGAAATTGTGAAGGGTGCGGTGGATGAGCAAATGTAGTACTCATCGGTGTAGGAAATCGCAAGCAGAGTCTTGGGGTGTTGGATAAAGACGAGAACTATTAAATGGAGGGCAAGGTAGCGTCTATTTCCCGGCGGAGAGATTTAGCAAGGATTGCGCGATCGCAGTATGGCAACACGCTATATTTCTCATCCTAAACTCGCCCCTTTTCGGAAAATATTACCCTCCACAGAAGTTCTTGCGTGAATGGTTGGCGGTTTGTATAAGTGCTCCAGCCTAACGAAAGGATTACGGCGAACATCCTGGTGCATCCAACTTTTCAGGATGTACAAAATAGGAGTGAGACATTGTATGACCACATTCACATTTTGAGGGCACGATGGCAACACACATGTTGACCGAGCGAGAGACCTGGGTTTGTGCTGGCTGGTGAACAGAAATCAAATATTCAGAAACAACGTCACGGTCACGCCCCTCAATCACTCAATCACTCGCCATGGCCACCAAGAAAGCAACATCGACGTTATACCACCTCAGCTCAGGCGGCTTCTGGAAAAAGTTTCGTATGGCCGTCTATCTTTCCAGTTTTCGAATGTCTGACCTCAAGATATAGGCGACCTCACAGCTGTAAACCCTGAAATATCCAGTGGTTTACCTCTCCAGGATGTTAACCGATTCCCTCCCCCAGCATCCCGGCCAGAGCGTTACTCAACACCCGCAACAAAAGGTCTGGAAATTTTTTTTGCACACTTCTATGTATCTTGAACACCTTCTAGCTTCGGACCCGGCACAGAATCCGTACTGGAAGCGAGATGTTCGCCGTGCTCATCCCCAGCTTTCCGTGGTTACTCAGAGCCAACTTTCTCAACTGTTGATTGAGCATTCCGGAACTGGGACGTACGTCCACTGGATTTTTTCATCTTTGATGCCAAAAAACTTGACGCATAGAGTTGTTGCACCGGAGGATACCAGTCAAGTCACCGTCAAGAGTCTTGAACCTACGACCCTATCCCAGGCTATCGCAGCCGTCACTGGTACTACCAAGGTCTACTCAGAGGACAAGCTGCCCCCTTCTCCCCCTACCTCTTTCCAACGTTGGGAGCCAGTGCGTTCGGACGATGCGCCTCATGCCCCATTCTCCTATTTCCCTATGGTGATGTACCATTAGATAGACGTAATGGAGTTGTCTTGTTTCCCTCAGTCTTCTGATCTGCTTCGGGAGTCATTGCGTTCTCAAGTGTAGACTACTTTACTTGTGTCAAATATAACGCGTCAAATAACGGCAAATAAACATGTCTGCGTTACCACCCTCAGGAGCAACCGTAGACGCACAAGCTACCGCCTTTGCTGATGACCCTCGGTTTGTTTGGCTGTCCGACATGTTCCTATGCACGCTTAGCTTTTTACAGGGCATATTTTAACAAAACCTCTAATTCATGGCGGTACGAGGAGGACGATGGGACAGAAATGGAATATGTTAAGGGATCTTGGGTGCCCCTGGTATGTACACATACTCACCTCCTTTTACGCTAAAGATCTGAAAAGATGATAATCAGCCAGATGAAGACCTCATCAAGCGACAGCAAGCGGCTTACTCAGTCACAGGAGTCGACGAAGAGGCAAGTTTGAGATGATGGGTAGACCGGGTTTGGAAATCTAACATCAGGTCCTGGCTGACTCAAGACACCTGCAGCTCCCGTTCTGAAACGCGAAAACAGGAAAAGAAAGGAGCCCGAAGACTATACAGGTCACAGCACAGCTGGAAATGCTGTTGCAGGCTCCTCCAAGCGCGGTCGAAATGATAAGTCCCTGGTAGAGCAAAAATCAAAGAACACCGCTATCTACGTTACTGGTCTTCCTCTGGATGTAGAGGTTGATGAGATTGTGGAACGCTTCTCCCGATGTGGTGTCATCGAGGAAGATGATGAAGGAGAGCCCAAGGTGAAGATGTACGCTCGAGACGATGACTCATTTGCTGGCGAGGCTTTAGTAGTGTTCTTTAAAGAGGATTCTGTCATACTTGCGATCAATCTGTTCGACGAAGCAGAGCTGCGACTGGGAGACTCCTCGACTGTGATGCATGTGGTGAAAGCTGATTTCACCTACAAGAACCCTTCAACTACAGCAGAGGGTGATAAACCGCGTAAAGTGGTTGACAAGAAGAAGGCAACAAGACGGATAGGCAAGATGCAAAAGTGTGTTCAGTTCAATTTTACTGACTGGGATAGCCGACATACACATGGTATAGGAAGCTTCTGGAGTGGGATGACGAAGATGGGTTTGGACCCGCGAAGACAGACGACGATAATATGCGCAACATGAATAAGAATAGTCGTGTTGTCGTTTTGAAGCATATGTTCACATTGGAAGGCCTTGAAAAGGATGCATCGTTGTTACTTGATCTCAAGGAAGATGTCCGGGAAGAGTGCTCAACACTAGGCGAAGTGACCAATGTCGTACTTTATGATGTATGTGTGCTTGCCTATTAATTTTTCAGGCCATTCACAACTTTGTAGAAAGAGGAGGATGGAATTATGACAGTCAAGTTTAAAGATCCAATTAGCGCGCAAGCTTGTGTCATGGTATGTTCTTCGCATCTTGACTACTATGATTCAGTGTTTCATTACTTGTTCAGAAAATGAATGGCCGTTTCTTTGATGGCAGTCGGGTTGAAGCCAGTCTCTACGCCGGTCGGCAGCGGTTCAAACGCTCAGGAGCAGGGGATGATACGAAGGAGGAGGATGACGATGCAGACAAAAAGAGATTAGATGATTTCGCACAATGGTTGATGGCAGAAGGTGACTGATTGACGAGGTTCTGATCTCTAGTGTATCTTTTTTATAACTACCAGCCTGGAGCAAAAGCAAACACGAAAATAGTATATATACACATTATTCGAAACGAAGGTGTCAATCAGGACTTAATCTAATGCTACAGAACCAACCTCTCTACCAGCAAGAGCAGAGAGGCTTCTTGTCCACCGTTTCCAACCGCTGACAATCGATCAGAAAATAAGAATATGAAAGGTTTTATTCATCAAGGGACTGACCTCGACGATAACATCTCTTTTCGTGTTCTCACCTGTCTGTTGTATCCAGTCGATTTGAGAAGGGTCACCGCTCTCCTGCCGGTCGTGCCCTGAGGAGCGCCTAATTCCCTCTACGTGAGAGGTCGATTTGGACATAGTCACGAGATCCACTTCTGCGATAGAGCTTGCCGAAGACGCGACCTCCAGCACTACTGGGAGGGGACTACCAGGTGGAGAGAAAGGTGACGATGCGTTCGGAACAGAGCTCGAAGAAGCACCAGGTAGATCACGATTTCCACTACTATTCGCGCCCATCAGCGGCAAATTTTTGGATTGAATAGCCTCTCCGACATCCTCTTCCACTTCATCAGCACCTAAACGTTGTAAGCTAGCTTCCACAGCATCTAGGCGTTCAAGGTGTTCCAGAACTGTAACACCAGTCGTCCCGGGGTGAATTCTCTGGAACTTTGCAGCAAACGGTACAGGACGAGGCAAACCAGATGCATCGGTTGAGGTCCTCCGCATTGGCGGGGGAAACTCGCCCCCTGAACTCTGACTTCGTGTCTTTCGCGGAATGGGAACACTATTGATAGATATCCGGGGCGAAGGTGGACCGTTGTTCCCATCTTGGGCTGAATCTGCAGGTGCCTCGGTTTCTTGTAATAAATCCTGAGGTACCTCAATTTCGTCATCCCAAACCAGCACTTTCTGCCGGCGGGTCAACTCCAGTGGTCCTGTTATGAAAGACTTAGATATCTATGCCACATGATTACAGGCCGATTATACCTTCATCCTACATCTGGGTTTAGATTGGTTCTGGTCAGCAATCGGAGAATGATGACTTACAGTGTGTTTTAGTGACTGTACAATGTTCCATGCCTGTCCTGTGGTACGATGAGCTCGGGACGGTCTAAATGAAAATGCTACCTCACCCTTAATGACTGCCATTTGTCGCTGGATGGACGTCAGCCAGGGCGTCCTAAGATTCGAAAATCACTCACTGTAAACATCTTTGGGTGGAAATCAGGATCGACAGCAAATAGTTTCCGTAATTGGAAAGTTGTTTCTTCCCACCATGCTCCTGACGTGAGGAGTGGCAAGAAGTGATTCCTTGTCTTGTCACTGAATGGTCGGCCAATAATACTGACTGGAAGATATAGCCAGCCATAGGTATATGAACGCCAACCTTGAGGATGTTCGTGAGGGAAGGAAAGAGAATTATCAATTGCAGCAATGTGGATGTGGGGTCGCCGAGTATAGTCAATTCCGGGCTTGCCGTCAGACAAGACTGGAGAGGCAGTGGCAGCGCGAAAACTGCCTGCATCACTTCTTGAGGGCGCGCTGTCGGTCATTTTCAGTTCACTCATAAGAGGCATCTCCAGCCGTACAGAACGAGTTGGTGCAACATCTACAAGTGGCTTTTCATGGTCTCCTTCGCAGTATTTAATCATGTAATTGTCTGCTCCTCGATCGGTGTTGAGCATTAGGTAGTCTATATGATATTAGGCCGTGAGGAACCAAGAAGAAGGTTTCTTACCAAGTATAACCAACCTTGATAGAGCATGTTCAATTTTGTAAGAATTTATATCAACTGTAAAGCGTACTTTTCTAACTCGTCCCTAAAGCTTTGCTGAAGACCCTGAGTCCAATAAAATAGTCTTTCTGGCTCATTCGGTTCTGTGTTATCAAACAAGACTCTCTCATCCTCGTAATCAACTTCGTCATTAAGCTCATCCCCATCACCTGTCTTACCACACATGATGTTGAGTGTACCTAGAATACGCTTCGTGAAGTTGCCGTGTCTATGATTTGAGTCATCGAATGTATCTGCAATGGCCCGACCAGGCCAAGGGTGCTTCCTCAGGAACTCGGAAGCATCTGTCACTGTATCAGCACTTCTGTGTGTTGCGACCCTTTGATACATACCTAGATAGCCATGCAGGAAATATTGCATGCTCCCGATTTTCTCTGGCAAAGGCTTGCCCTTCTTTGCTGCACTTCGGTCAAGCCAGTCGTAGAAAAAGGCCTTCAAACAGGTCAGACGATGATTACCTAGTGAGTAGGTCGACGCACAGGGCTAGATAGTGAGACAAGATAAGTGGGAGGGACGATATATAGTTCTAGTCGTCTATCTAACAATGATGCAGCAGCTTCTGAGATGTAACTGTAAAAATTCAGTAAAATCGTTTGAAAAGGAGGTATGAACCCAAACCTTAGATTGGGTATCAAACAGGCACGACCGAAGGGAATAATCCATCGAAACTGTCGGTGGATCCATTTCATTGTCTGTAATACGGGGATGATTACCCTCCAGTGTCCCAATACTATGATACTGTACTCACCTTGGGGTTGAGCCGTCCATAGGGCTCCTCGTCTTTGGGCTTGAACACCCTGAGGTTTGGCACGTAATGAAGTGAATATTGGTAAACCAAACCATAAGCAGACTAACGCTATAGTTTGTATTCGTCCTCCCGAAACCTTAGCACGAGCGAAATATGATCCTGAGGAGCCCTTCGAGATGATCTTGGGGTGAACGCCATCTGAGATTGCGTTTTTCACAGACTGTATTAATGAGCTAAATCAGAGACAATCAATTGTCTGCAGAAACATCCTCAGATCTGGAAGAATTATGCACGTTTCGAAATCCTCTTGTGTCATCGGAGGTTTGTGGTCCAATGTCTTAACCTGGCCAACATTAATGTTGAGTGCCAGGACGGCGCTGGTGAAAATATAGAACAACGAACCATAATATCTGAAGCTGAAGTGCTCAACACATGGGGCTCAAAGACACTCTTCCATATCTGTCTCTTCAGATGTTCTTGTTTCTTCCTTTGTTTTCGTTTAACCTTGTGGGCAATCGACTCCGTCCATCTGGAGATAAATATAATATAGGAGTGTGCGGAAACGAACGGAAAGGGATGTCCACACCTCTTGAATGCATTGTCGAGCTTCTTGAGGTCAATGGTGCCAGGTCGAGCACGAGTCAGACCACGTGTGGAAGAGGTTGCGCGCGCCCTAGAGCCTGTACCAAGAAGCCCAACATCGGCCTCATCATCAATGTTTTGGGAAAGAGGTTGGTAAAAATCGCGATTAGATCGGTCAGGCATGGGTCACAGCAAGTGAAGAAGCACCCAAATGTCGGGTTGCAGCGTCTGGTGGCTGTGCAAGTGACAACTGAGGAGTAAATAAATGATTTATGACCATTATAGAATGGATTCTTGATTAATGGCTAATAAATCAGCCACAAGAGTGACTCACTTCAGGAGCATAAGAACAGCATATGTGAGAAATACTAGACAAAGAGAATTAATTTAGAGAAGATACTTAGACTCTATAGATTAGTGATAACAATAGAAGTGATTTCTCCATAATTAGTAGAAGTCCTTGTCAGACCATTCTGAGGTCATCTATCTCTATGTTTCATTGCCTAGCAACTAATTTTCTGGACTTCCTGTCATCATGACACTGGAAGTCAGTCCCTATAATGTCTTTTGTGTTATGACTTAAGTTCTAGAGTTTGGACAAAAGAGCAAACTTGTATTGTTTAACACAAGAGAACTCAGTAGAGTTCTTAGTACAGGTGTGTCTACTTTATATACCTCTGGTGCATGGTCTATATGTACTTACATCTAGCCTACCCTAAATGTTATGAGTTATGTAGATAAAAGTCATCATCTTATATGATGTATGACATTACTCTTCTGATGTGTTACATGATGT
>Ga0157368_1000267_pt1 | contig 25139 bp, 19 predicted proteins | sample AttbisABBM3_FD_113146 | JGI IMG/M metagenome (GOLD analysis project Ga0157368, IMG submission 113146) | Fungus gardens microbial communities from leaf cutter ant in Botucatu, State of São Paulo, Brazil - Atta bisphaerica ABBM3 | ecosystem: Host-associated > Fungi > Mycelium > Unclassified ... | reverse complement strand
CTTGGGAGAATTTAGTAGAAGATTCAAGAACAGATGATGTCATACAACATGGACACCACATGTTGGCCTCATGGACTACACATGGTTGTTTAGGGTAGGGTGCACAGTAGTTAGCACAGACCATCTGTAAAACTATATAAGGTAGACTAGTTTGTAGAAGAGTTCTCTATCGAGTTCTCTTGTGTTACTCAATACAAGAGTTGTTCTTTCGTCTTACTCTGAGGACTTAAGATCATAACACCAATAGCTCCACAATACCAGTTCTAGAGTCTTTCGATACCTGGCAACCTTTATGTCATGATAAAGAGAAACAATGTATAATTATAAGTCCAAAACATTAGGAATATAAATCTTTTTCTAAAAAAGAAGTAACTCATTTACCTCTAATTATTTGAAATATTATATTGACTTGGAGGATAATTAATGAAGTTTTCTAGCTGTATAGGCTACTAGTTCCTCTTACTGACCTGTTTTTTTGACTTTAACAGATATCTTTCAGAAGACTATATTCCTCTTCTTTGAATGCTAGCCTTCTATTGCATATACCACTAGAAACTCCAGCTTGATCAAGACTACATCCTTATTATCTAGAATACTGGAATTGAATGTTAAATGATGTTTGTATTTGTTGTCATCAATTATCAGACTAGAAATACAGTGTATTAACTAGTTCTTATTATATACAATTTAAACTAAAGAAAAACTCAGAGGTTTCAAAGTATAGCTCTAAGCAAAGTTTTCAGTAGTAAAACACTAATAGAGATTAAAAAGAAGAACTTGACCACAAAAGACCAAATTGGAAAGGAGAACTATACTGTAAAAGACCAAGTTGGAAAGAAGAACTATACTGTAAAAGACTAAGTTAGATAAAAGTAAGCTCTACTGTAGAAGACTGAGCACTTGTGGGGTTTGGATAGAAGTGAATATCACTGTAGAGAACAAGTCATGAAATAATACTACTGCAGAAGACACAGTATTATCAGATGTATTCACACTTGTTGAGTGAATCCATGAATATAGCATGGAAGATAGATTAATTGTAACTTAGTAAAAGTAGCACAGAAGTAAGTCAAAAGTAAGTACTGTACAAATGATGATTTTGGCTTCAACTTTCTAATGTGTTGTACCTAGCTTAACTTTGTTGTGTAGTTGTAATTTTGGATGTGGAAAAGAGAATTTAACTGAGAATAAGTGTGACACTGAATCTAAGTTGATTATCAGACTAAGAAATTGTACATGGTAACTATTGTTTTTAAATATAGGGTTTGGTTTTTTAATAATAGTGAAAACTAAATATACTTTGAGTTTGCTAGTTACTAAGAGGTCATTATCAAAAACTTCATGGAGTTGAACATGAAATGAAGAGTACTTGTATGTGGAGTGATCAGTGATTGAAATATAAAGTAATTTATGCTGGAAGAAGACAATTAGTTTGGATGTGTGATATTATCTGGGATGGATAATGAATGCAACTGGGTTAGTATATAATATAATTGACCATAGTTCTTAACTATAGTTTTTGCTACTATTAATACTAAGTTCCAGTATTAAGATGACATACTTGCTCTATTAGAACTCTTTTTTTCAAACTCTATTTTGCCCCCCAAAATTACAACCAAGTAATACATAGATAGCACAGTATATAAGCTGAAGCCAAGATTATTCTAGAAGTTCACAACTTAGCCTTTTTGATAAGTTTTCATACTTTTTAAACCCCATCTAACCCTGTGGACTTTTTCCCTTAAGTGTAAACTGTGTCTAACACATAGACACTAACTTCACTTGGTATGAGTAATTGCTAGACTATGTAATAATAGCACCACTTAAGTTTCCAAGTATTTTAAACACTTTTTCTTGTATTTAAGGACTGGTAGATATTCTGTAATATTTAGTCTGATAATCAATCATAGTTCCCACTACTCTTAATACTAAGCTCTGGTGTTGATGGTAACACACTTATTTTATACTAATGCTTTCTATCTCAAACTCTGTTTCACTACCTGAAGTTGCAACCAAGTGGCAAGTAGATGGTGCAGCATAAGCTGAAGCCAAGGTTGTTTATAAAAGTCTACAATCTCACTTTCTTTTGGGATAAGTTTCTATAATTGTTTAAACTCCATCTAACTCCATATACTTTCATCTTTAAGTATGAACTATGTCTAACAACTTTGTCTAAGATAATATCTAGGGAATGGAGACTGTAAGTGATTACTCTAGGTCTGGGTAGTCTTTGGATGTTTAAATAGAATTTTATGGAGATGCTAGAAAGTCCAGTGAAAATGTCTGAAAAGTGATTAATATGGAATAAACAAAGTTGATCTGTACTAAATGAGAATTGGAAGTATGGATAAAGGAAGAAGTGTTATCCATAGTGTTAACTAAATGAGATTGGATCAGTATGTGACAAAGGCCAAGGTTGTTAGAATAACTGTAGCAAAGATGTGGAGTTTGTACTTTAAGTTCCAGAAAAACATAAGCTCTATTAACAGATTACACTAAAGACATGATTTACTTCCAGAAAAACCTAAGAGAACAAAATGGGGTTTTTGAAGGCAACAACTATCTTATATACTGGTGCTCTATATTTTTCCAAATCAGCTTACTTACAAAGAATGATAATAATAGCATGGCCAAAAGATATTATTAAGAAAAGAATCTAGAATGTTAGCTAGAAAAGGTAGGGGTTTATAAGCAATGACAGATAGAGTATTTGTAGAGTCAACAGTGGTATTTAGTATTAATAGACTAGGAAATAGTAAACTCTATGGAGTTTACAATGGATATTGGCAATATTTGGATATAGATACTTTATGAAAAAACTGGTCCTCTTACAAAAGTTGTCACTTGCTGTTTTAGTTGTAACTCTGTGAATAAAGATTGAATTTGATTTGTATTCAGGATAATCTATATCCATATTTCAAATAATCTATATCTGCTCCTAAATAAGTATCTTAACTTGATCTAACTACTTTCATATAACTAATTACAGACTTCTATTCAAAGTGAGAACTAGACTAATATTAGACTCTATAATAACTATAGTTTTATTCTATATAGTGCTATCTACAATTTCTAGCTTCTGTTTTCTTGCTCATTTTTTTTATAGCCTTCTTCCATCCAACATCTACAACCTCTACATTGAAAACTCTTTTTATAGCTATTCCACAGCTAACTAAACATCTTGCTAGCATTATAGCCAGACTTTCTTATTGCTCAAGATGACTAAATCCATAATTAGGTACTTTGTTCTGATCATCCTATCAAGCTCTTTGAGTGCTATTAGCATATTACCACTAACATTCCTAGAATCCAGTATCAATTCTAGCTGATAATAATCTGAATTGAGAAGATGCTTCTAGTCTGAAAGACTAGCCTTTGCTACTATTACTAGAATCTCCACCTTCTATTGATTTGAGATCACAGAGGTCTCAATCATGCAGTTAACAGTCTTGTTGTTACGATCGACACCTCCTGCATGCAGCATGGATATGGAAAAAGGGTAATGATGACATGATCGGCTGTGCTGCATGTAACTCAGTCAACACCTCATGTAGTAGGTATACTATCCTTGCTTCATCCTCATGTTCTATGACTCATTCTCCTCATGTACTCCAAACACTTGCCTCATGGACTAGTCATATATATAGCGTAGATACTACTCTGTAGTCCTTATGCTTTACCACTTATACATCTCCCTTACTCTTCCTCAAGTCTTTGCCTTAGTTGCAATCTGAGCTCAAGCTTAAGGTCATTACACTTGTTGGCTAAAGTTTTTGGTCAACTCATGGATAATATGGGCAACAGGACTCTTAACAACACTATTCTTGTTAGAAGCCATAGCTTGACTTCTAGATACTTTTAGTAGTATAGAACTAGATAAACTTAACAATCTCCTGTTTCAGTGCCATCTCTACCTCTGTGCTAATCTAGCATAATCTTCAATAAGAAAAAACATAAAGTATAGATCAACTATGAAAACTTATCTGTGAAATGCAAAGTGTAGACTTTTTGAACAACCTTAGCTTCAGCTTATGTGCTGTACTACTACTTATTGTATAAAGTTCAAAATAGTAAGTAATAATAGAGGTTTAAGCATGTTACTATTGATACTGAAGTTTAGTATCAAGTATAGTTGATTACAACAGATAGTGAATCCCTCAAATGATTGTTGTTGAGCTAAATTACACCTCTGTAGATATTTACTTAATACTTGTAAGTATTAGATTGTCTATGATTGTTATATGCAGTTCCACCTGTCTGAAAATTACATCCCCACAGTGAAACCACCTCCGAACCATACAAGCCCACCTTCCATGGCAGTGCTGCAACCCTCCAGATATTCCATCTTCCATGGCGGAGATACTCTTATTCAACTTGGTCTTCCATGATGGAGTTACTTCTGTCAGTATCTCAACACTAAAACCATGAGCATCTCCTATACTATCAGTTTGTGTATAAGACTAGTAGTTACACTGTAATTCGCTAGTCTGATAATCGACAAAGATAAACTCTTATTGAACTCGACCTCCGGTGTTCAATGGCAACACACCAATCAGTACTCACTTCCACTCGGACTTTCTTCCCTTCATCTGAAGTTGTGACCACATGGCAGACAGATGGCATAGCACACAAGCTGAAGCCAAGGTTGTTCCACAAGTCCGCTCATCTCCAAGTCCATCCTGTAGACTTCCACCCCAGTATGAACTGCACCTGACAATGATAGACTTAGTAATGAGTCTGTTGTAGCACACTCTAATTCAGATTGGGCACAGGATCTAGAATCTCATAAATTTGTAACTGATTACTTTACTCTTAAAGCTTATAGAGTAACATTCTGGCTAAGCTGCCAAAAAAGACAATTTTCTCAAAGAGGTTCTTTTGATGTTATAACTTCTTATCTCTATATATAATAACTTTGAGTTAATTTTCTGAGGTTTTAATCCTATCAAAAGAAGTGCTTCAAACATATTGATATTTGTTACTGATATTTGTTACTATTATATGAGAGATGATTAAGGATAAACAAATAAAACTGTATTATATTCATAGAAAAAAGAATCCTACTGATATCTTGACTAAGAATCTTGGTCAAGTTTTATTTGATTCTGTCCATTCCTTAGCCTAGAGATACTCTAAGTCTATCTGCTTTATTCTGTCACTCAATAGCTGATATCCTAAGTGAGAGGAAGTGTTGAATAAACATTCCACTAATACATACTCATACTGTAACCAGCACAGTATAACTAAGTGATGATACATAGCACTTGTAATAAGTCACTCAAGTGTGTTATCTACTTATATTGCTTACATTTAAAGCTCTCCACTAACAGATCCTACTATATTGGTAAGTAATTATCAGTTGTCCACATGTCACATACTATCTGACCATATCCAACATCTGCACCCATGCACCCTCTTCTGATATGGATTATGCTCCATCCTAGTCAATCTCAGGACTAAAACCCCTCCATTCTTCATCAATCCCATGAAGTTCCAAATGACTACCTCCATGGTGCCTGACAACCCAGAGTATGTGCAGTAGTAGTATTATTAGAAGACTTCCTGTATTTAAGAACAATAGTCACTATGTGGATTCTTTAGTCTGATAATTAACTTGGATTTGTGCCACACTTGTCTCACTCTCTTTCAAATCTCTCTCTCCCAAAGTATGAGTAAGCTAGGCACAACATTATCTGTTGAAGCCAAGGTCGTTATCTGCGTAGCACTACTTCCAAGTTCTTTCTGCTCCACATTTGCTAAGTCATGTCTTCTGTCCCATCTTCTGTGCTATATTTGCAGATATCCTTGACAAGTGTGAATTGCCCCTAACACTATGCTGCTGTATTGTTTCTTCCAACAAAGACAAGGAGAGGCAGTCAAATGGGATCTGCTATTCAGTCTGGTCACTAATAAACCTTGTTTCTCCAAGCACTAGTTCACAGGAGTTCCATAGCACATTGACTGACATTATCAAGTTTCTCCAAGGTAATCCAGATGCTTCCTGCTTCCAGTATAATATTTCTTGGGTAGCTTCTATTTGTGTATTTTTTCCTCTCTCCTTCTCTCCCTTCTCCATTTCTTATATTTAAGTAGTTTCACACAGGCTCAGCCTGTCTATGTATTAAAAAAGTCACGAACTTGTCACAGGCACGTTTAGTCACAAACATTTCCTCCTTACGATGAGCAAACGTCCGCCAAATGAAGTTGAAAGCCGTTTGCACAAGGCTATTTTATCCACCCCAAACAAGGTTTGAGCTTTGCCTACTGAATATTTCTAGTTCTGAACACATTTTTGTCATAAGGAAATCACAGCAAAGGAGGCCCAGGCTATCATTCCAGATTCAAATGCGCGAGAGAAAGCTCTCAATTTCCTACTTGGAGTGGGCCTTCTCAAAACACTTGTTGACGCCAATAGGAAAGTCTCTTTCAGGGCAGTCACGAAGGGTGAATTGAACGTGTATGTAGCTGCTACTAGTAAAAGCCAAGTATCATCCGACTCACGATATCTCAACAGGACAAAAGACTTGAATGGGGAGGAGAATCTCGTATTTGGTCATATAAAGGCTGTGGGGAATGAAGGTATACTTAAAAAATTGGCTCTCGCTTCTAGTGTCATGATTGGAACTTGCTCACCCAAGCCTATGATAGGAATCTGGACGAAGCATTTGAAGACGAAAACTAATCTCCATCAAACCGTCATCGATCGATGCCTGAAAACACTTGCTCAGAAACGCCTCGTCAAACGTGTCCCATCTGTACAGGTATAACACATCCTGTGATCGCCATTCATTAATATAAACTTGATCGCAGTATCCGACACGGAAAATATACATGCTAGAAGGCCTGGAACCCTCGATATCTTTGACAGGTGGTCCTTGGTATACGGACAATGAACTTGATACAGAATTCATCCAACATCTTACAGAAGCCTGTTATAAATTTATTCGTGACTTGGTGCGTCAATGGATAATGTACTCTCGACCCATATATTGACATTATTTCTGGTCAGAGCTTTCCGAAGCGCAGGGACGGTCATGACGGTGTTTTGTATGCGCCTTCAAACCCACCAAATTATCCCACGGCCCAGCATATTCGAAATTCACTAAAGAAAGCTCGTCTCACGGAAACAGAACTCTCAGTTGAGCATGTAGAAATGTTGTTGAATGTCCTTGTCTTGGATGGGAAAATTGAGAGAGTAGGTCCACTGCCTGAGAATGATGTTTTCTCTTCAATGATTTACCGCTACGCTAGCTTCCTGCATTCGGGACATCAATATGGGACTCATTAGCCGCTGATGAGGGAGACTCTGCAGCAGAAGAGAAGCCGAAACGGAGGAAACGCAAACATGACACAGTGGATACTGAGGAAGAAAAAAGGCGTACCAAACGAAAGAAACGAAGGGACACGGACACAGACGACAGTACTCGATCGGAGCATGAGTCTCCCAAAGACTCTAAGCCGAAAAAAACAAAGAGGAGAAGCAGTGACCTTAGTGAATCGGAATCAGAAACTGAACGGCGAAAGAAAAGGAAAAAGAAGAAAGTCGAGTCGTCATCCTCATCTAGCGAGAGAGAGGACGAGGAACCAAAATGGAAGAAGAGAAAATCTAAGTTGCTGGACTTATCCGACTCTTCTTCAGAAGACAATCACAGGAAACCCAGGTCGTCCAAATTTTTGAATCGATTCTCCTCGCCGACCGCACCGGGTCTTGATGGCGACTTTGGAGTAGGAGGCGGTAGCATCTACCGAGCAATTAAAGAAGAGCATCATTCGCTTGGCTGGTCAAATGCACCATGTGCTTTGTGCCCCTCCTTTGACTTTTGCAAGGATGGAGGGCCAGTAAATCCGAAGGATTGTGTTTATTATGGGAAATGGCTCGTAGCGGGGACGATAGAGGATCAGATTTGAGGTTGTGTCAAAATAGGTCTGATTTTCAATCGCTCTTAGATATTTATTCAATGATCAGCTAGACGTAGAATAGCTTGCTCTACGAAAGGCACAGCGTCATATTGTTTGAGCCACTCACAAGATTCAGTCTCATATATAACTTCGGTTTGACCACATCCAAGAAACTCAGCGACGACTCCCTCGTAAGTGTCTTCACCGTGATGCAATACAAACATCCTAAAGTTCCAACCAGCTGGGATCGTCCCATCAACCCGAAGCACGTTTTCTTCGACATCAAACTCGACCCTTTTGAAGTCGAATCCAAGACCGATTCCCAACGCTTTGGTATATGCTTCTTTCATTGTCCACATCCAAAAAAACCTTTTCAAGTTCTCCTCTGGTGATCCGCTGGAGAATATGAGGTGGTGCTCCCGAGCGGTCAACTGCGCAAGGAGGATGAGCGAGCCACGAATGTTTCGACTCTGTCGTTTCTAGCTAACTTACTTGATCACCCACTGTATGAACGAATGACGGAAATGACTCCTTTCCGGGTATCCGCAGCTTCATGACGTCAATCCCAACACTGAATGCTGGAGGGTTTCGGCTCTCTGAAGAAAACGCCAACGCAACTAGAGCGTTGTCATGAGTAATATTGAACCCCAATGGAGGGTCCAAGTTTGGCGAGACCTAGTAGTTGCCTTGAGCGATGTATTTAATTTATCGCTTTCCTTTCACGAACGATATAGGGTTTCCCAGCCTTTGTAACAGAGAAATGCATTGCACCGGGATCCACCCCCTTTTCAAGTAGCATAATTCGCCTGAGGAGATGGCCGATTAATGTTCCTTATTGTTGCAGCTTGACTAAGAGGTATTTGGGGCGAGTAGGTATATATATCTTACGACATGCATCTTCACGTCGATAGAACTTCCGAATTCGTTCACCAACTTGTGGATCCAGGCTATCTAGAGTCTTGAGAGCACGCTGGTATAGCTAAATTCAAGGATTGGAGGTGAGAGAGATCTGACTGGAATTCTAACCAGAACCTACTTCTTCTGGGAATAACATAGGCTCATAAAAGACTGCACAAACTTGCAATGAGGGTCCTGTTGACATGAATATCTCGTGCCTTGCGCCAAAAAGATGGACAGAGCGCAAAGGTTACACTCTGACTCACATTTCCCACCCTTGTGGTGGGACGTCCACCTCTGTCAGATATCCGCTCATAAGCAATGCCTGTAAACGAGAGGCCTCAATTCGTAACTCTTGGAATGTTTATTATTGATGAATTCGAGTTTAGGGATGAGGACGGGAAACCCACTGGAAAAGTAGCAAAGTCACAAGTAGGTCACTTTATTAACAAACAAAAATCGGGGCTGAATAGATATCTTATTCTTAGATTGGCGGAGGGGGTACTTATGCAGCTATAGGGGCTCGAACGTGGTTAGAACCTTTTGAACCCGATGGCCAGAATCGATACTGAATAGAATAAATAAACAGGTTGCCTCCCAACAAAATTGGGATGGTTGTGGATAGAGGTCATGATTTTCCTGAGGATATTCGAGAGAAGTTATTGGAATATGGGGAGGCGATGTGGATGTTCAGAGAACAGTTTCACCGTCCTACAACAAGGGCACTCAACCTCTACTACGGTGAACATAGGTAGTACGTATAACTGTTCGCTTCACGAGACCATTTCTAACAAAGGCCTGTAGCTTTAGGTACCTAACAGATCGCGTGCATATTTCTCCTCTGGATCTCAACGGCACGAAATTAAGCCGACCACATTCACTACACTTCATTTGTTCACCTGCAAGAGCAAAACAGATTTTAACTGAAGTCCAGGAGATCACTGACTGGTACCCGGTCATTATTTACGAGCCAATCCCAGTAGGATGAGCCTTCCTCTCCTAAATGATATCTGACATGATACATGATATCTGACTGGCTGCATTAGGATAGCTGTACTCCTGAGTCTCTACCTGCCCTCAAGGAAGTCTTACACTCCTTGAATGTACTCAGGTTTGTGGCATGCTCAGTGCAGTCGTCAGAGGCTGAGGGAACGTTCGAAGCCCCAACGCAGAGGAAGCTTTGAAATTGCTCTCCCTTCCTTTTCAGCTAACTAGATCAAACATTGAACAGGCAGGACGAATGTTCTTGGAGTATGGAGTTGGCATGGACGGACAAGGAGCAGTAATCATTCGAAGTGGTCAGCTTGGTGCCTTCGTGATAACTCGACGCAGATGCGGTGCATGGGTTGATGCCTATTGGACGAAAAGTGAGGCAGACACACAACATGTTGTCGACGTGACAGGTATGTCTTTTACATTCTGTTGATCGGGTCATCTATCTCAACTCCTTCTTAACACAGGCGCTGGAAACAGTTTTCTTGGAGGCCTTGCAGCTGGCCTCTTCCAAACGGAGGGCGACGTGTATGAAGGCAAGCTGCGTCGAACCTTGTGAGAGGACGTGCGTCCTAATATGAATAGTAGCAACGCTCTACGGCACAATTTCAGCTTCTTTCGCCATCGAACAAGAAGGTTTGCCGCTTATGACATCGAATCCCCAAAACTCCAACTGGCCGATGTGGAACGGTGATTCCCCTCGGAAGCGGCTTGCTGACCTGCGTACAAGACTCGGCAAGTGGAATGGAAATATGGGTACAGACGATGCCTGAAAAGTACATGACTCGAAATGGTTGTGCACTGCAGTGATAATCATTGTTGAGTAGATTGAAATTTGGCCCGACTCGCAGCAAATAGTTCCTCCTGTTTAGCAAGGAGCTCTTCTTCCGTCATTCCAGATTGTTCGAATTTAGAGACTTTCTTCTCGCGATCCTGGTGAAAGGGAATGAGCAGAAATATAATATGATTCAATCGAAGCGGGACAGACTTTTTGTTGTTGTTTGTGATCTTTGAGCACATCCTTGACCTCAGCGGTGAAGGGTTCAAAACCCAGTCGCTAGTGAGGTGTGACGTTAAGTGTAGTCCTGAAATGAAGTAAGGCAAACCCGCACCTTGAGAGCACTAATGATGTGCTCTGGCGCTATCGTTTTCTTTGATTCCTGCTCACAGATTTCGTTCGCTTCTGATGAAATCAGATGAATGAATTCTGAAAAACACTGGAGGTCAGATGTGATGGAGCAGAAAAAGTAGAATTTACTTCACCTACACAGCACTCTATGACGAGATCCCGCGTCTCTTTGGCACAAACGATATTATTCGGTAGTAGCTCTGGATAAACCGCTGCAGATGAGTGGCTTCACAACTGTCGGGAGCGAGGCAAATACCAGATATCATTTTTGCAACTGTAGCCTTAGGAAGAGAGAGATCATCATCCCCTGGGGGTCCTGAATGGCCTTCACGGTCGGACATGGTAGAAAGGTGTGAAGATGAGATACTGAAAGATAATAAAACAGGAGTCCAAACTTTGTATAAACTTCGCACGTGCTCTTTTGACCACCATGTCTGTATGTCCCATCCCCTTGTCCCTTTACTGTGTTCTGTCCTCATTATGCACAGCAGGTCAACCCAGTCAACCCGAAACCATTCCTCCAGGAACTCACTGGAAAACCTGTCTTTGTCCGACTGAAATGGGGTCTCGAGTACAAGGGCTTTCTGGTCAGCACTGATGGTTATATGAACCTGCAGGTCAGTTTGGTCCTTGTTTAAAAGCAATTTTAATTGATATGGTTCCAGCTTGCGAACACCGAAGAATTCCAGGATGGGAAATCAAATGGCGCGCTGGGTGAAGTGTTCATTCGGTATGTAGGCTACTACGTCGCATTTCCATGCGATTGTTCACTCATGAGCTTTGGTTCAGGTGTAACAATGTCCTTTATATTATAAGTATCCTTCACCATATCTAGCCTTTCTTAACTGACACTATTGTGCTTCCACAGGGAAGCATCGCAAGAATAATCCTCAGTGCACGCTAGTCGTCAGCCATTTATCAAATCAATCGAACTTGTATTGGGGTTTTCTGCAAGGCATTCATACTGTCGTGCATTATAATTTTTCATCACTTGGTGCACTTGACCAAATTTTGTATGCATTGTGCTCTCGTCTGCGCCTCCATAAAAATATAACCATAGCATTCCCACGGTGTGATGATCAATTGATCAAAAAACTTATATAGTTCTGGTCCTGTCTCCCAACGGATTTAAATCCACTAACTCAAAAATCTCAACATGGCTAAATCAACCCGCTCGAAAGTCAAGCGATCGTTTCGCTCCAAGAAGCGCGAGTCAGGCATCTACGCAGCGACAGAGGCCGCTCGACTGCAAAGACTGAATCAGAAGCTCCAGCATGCAATGGAAAAAGATCAGGACGGAGATCAGGATGGAGACATAAAGATTGGTTCAACGCAGGAAAATCCAGAAGATCCAGGTTGGTATTGGTTCGCACGCTTTGGCATGCTGGACCCCGACGATATTACCCTGGATAACCTTTCTTCTCCCAATAACATCTGGAGGGGGTCTAGACTTCTAGATTCTATGTTTTCTGCCCAGAATGCTTAGTTTTGCTTTTTTTCATGGGTCCTAGTCATTGACGACTCTGATTATTACCAGCCCATGCCATTTCCACATCCGACGAGCACATGCCCGACACAGGTTCGATTATATGTGATCCTTGTTTTGCACATTCTTTTCAATTGTTTCCCATTTCATCAGATTCCATGCAAGTGGACTCTGAACCACGATCAAAGCGCATATCAACGCATGGAGCTCGCAACTCGAGGAGAGAAGAATGGAGGAAGTCAAAGGGTATGGTCGCTCGTCCTGCCAGGAGTGGGATGAACCGGCAGGGTGGTGTAGCGGCTAGGCGGAAAGGTGGTCGTTCAAGTAGGAGAAGATAAGGACCACTATAATATCTGAACTTCGTACATTTCGATCCAGGTTGCATTTACTTTTCACTGTACATCAAATTGATAAACAAAACAAAGGCTTCCAAGCAGCTCAGCGTTCTATGTGAGAGCCCAAGATGAATAAACTAAGCTACGTCTTTATCAGAGATACCCTTCACAGGTATTAAGTCTTGTTCATATGACCCTAGACTGAAGCCGCTTTTAGAAGCTGGAGAGTCGTAATCTGGTGTTCTAAAAGAGAATCAGTAGGCTGACGAATCAATGGACGGACAGGAACTCACGGATATTCGGCCATGGTAATGTGTTCGGTGGTAACGTGGACCTCGGGACGATGGCTCTGAGATTGCCCCCGTCTTGATAAGAGGCAGGGGACAGTGCCAGGTACGGTTTTGGTGACTTGTGGGACGACGTGAGTCATATCATGAACATATGCCTCGGTCGTACTAAATTCCATCAGACGAACAACTGCACGGCACGAAGCGATCGCACTAGTCAGGAGAACTGTGTAGATGTTCAGGGTAGGAGAGGGATCTATTCTGCACGCACGTTATCATCGCAGCTGGGACCTGAAGATATAGATATTCCAGTTCCATGCCGGAAGAGAGCGCAGTTAATCTCACCGTTGCAACCCTGTATCTTGGCAAATCAGAAATACTTCATTGATGAGAGGATGGTGACTCACACATTCATAATCGCTGATATCACAGATTAACATAAGCCAGAGAAAATGCAAAATACAAGCGAAACGAGCTCACTGTTGAGATTTAAGACATTGAGTACCTATATGGGTCGTTAGGTGAGTTTCCCGCAATACGGAGCACTGAAACTCACCGCTGGAATACAATTCATCGAAAATGAGATCAAGAAATACACGAGTCCATCATGAAAAAGTAATTTCCACAGGTCCGTGCGAGCTGTATGTTTTCTGTGCAATGCTGCGGCAGTAAACGACAAGATTATGAAGTCGAAGACCATCGCTTCAGAAAAAAGGGTTAATTTTACTAGACATTAAAATAAGAAGACGAGATCTCACTGAAGAAGAAAACAGTGTTAAGGAGCCTCGGGCTCGTTTGTACAACAACACAAGCATGAACCTCCGAGCTCCATTCTGCGACAACGATGACCATTGTCCTATAGAGAAGAGTCCAATGTGCTAGGCAGAGTACACCCAGGATCGCCACAACTTCTTTCTTGCGATTCCAGAGAGCAATACTAATCATATTGCGAATTAGTCGATTGATCCACGCTGGACCGACCGTTTTTTGGCATAGCCTCAGAAGCAGTACTCACGTTCTTAGCATAAGCGAAGTAGATGCGCATCCGATCGTCATGTTCCCTGCCCACTATCAAGAGGTGTAACTTGAGATCAGGGTGCAAGTTGATGTATTACTTACTGAGTTGAAAGTGAATAAGGCCTGAATTGGGAAAGGCACAAGTTGAGCGGGGAAATCCATGTTTTATGAGATACGCCACCTACACGACAATTGATCTTTAACCCCGAGAGAATCAGTATGCCATGAATACAAGAGAAGAGTGAGCACTTACTTGGGGAGTGACGGCCAATGAAATTATCCTGGTAAGTCAGGAGACTCTTCAGAAGAGGGGTTCAAGCTTAACGCTTAACTTACAATCCAACGAATGAAAATAGCATGCAGTAACGACAGAGGAAATAGAATACTTGGCACATGTCAGAACGCATAGCGTAGAAAGGAAGTAAATGAAGTCACCCTGCCGATTTCGGTGTCAGCTATTTTGAATCATGCATCAAAAGGGTCGAATTGCTCACCAGAGGCCAACGAAAAGAGCGACGTCCTGTAATCAATGACCACTCGAAATTCATCTGGATAGTTAGCTCCCAAAGGTAAATGCCAAAGAGAACGAAGAGTAGTTTGTCAAAGACAACTAAATGCAAGATGTCGAAACCGTGAGTCATATTCATATTCTCAGGTATCACTGAGTTGGTAGGATTGTACCTGCATCTTTCGCAATCTCCTGTGGATACGACCAATTGACCATTTTGATAGTGAGTCTGCGTCTACGACGAAAGGTGTACGGAGAAATCCTTCGAGTTTTCGAGTGGGCACGAAAGAAAATCTGACGGTGGATTCCTCACCTTTAAGGTCCGGCCGCAGAGAACATCTTCTCTGCATTGACACCTGAAGACCATCTCCTTCTGGCCAATCAATCTTACTTTGGGCGCATGATGTAAATGTTTGCATGCCGAGTGTCGGGCAAGTAATCTTTGTTGGCCATTCTGGGGTTGATTTCGGCCGAGTGATTCATCAGGGGCATAGTCAATCACCGCAATGATGCCGTTGATTGGCAATAAAGGGAAGTCTAGTGGTGAAACAGAATGTCAACTTTACCTATCAAGCGTAACGCCAATGCAAAGAAAATTAAAACAAGAATACCGCGATATGGACTATACTCACAAAAGTAAAATGCAGGGACTTAAGTCGAGGACTTCCATGCCATGCCATAGATATGAGGGGTAAGCGTACACTAAAATAGAAGTCGTGTATGATACCTTGGTAACAAGGGATGCTAGACCTAAAAATAGGAATGCAATGTAACCTATTTGTCCAGATAGAGGTGTCGGGTCGCACGACGATTCCAGTGAGAAACATGACCATAAAGCATAAAATTTACATAGAGTACGCCAGAGGAATCCAGAGAGGGGACAGTTGGACTTGGCGGCCCTTCAGAAGATTCTTGGATTGAACAATAATTAATGGGCCACTGGAAACATCTCAGTGCGATGAATGTGAGATGAAAGAACTAAAAAACACAGAGATTAACATTAACTACACCACACCGCTACATTACCATCAGCTCCTCCGCTCAAAAGCCACGGCTGCTTGTTGCACCATCTAACCTGTAATACACCCAAGCCTTCTGAGACTTGGTGTCCTCGTAGAATTTTCAGTGGAACAATGAGAGGATCCGTGAGAAGATCGTTATAAACTCTGGCATGGAAAACTTGGATTGATCCGTCATCCGAGGAGGACGCAAATAGTGGATATGTTGGATGGAAGTGGACAGAACGAATGGCACGCGCGTGATATCTGAATAGCACGTTAGGATCCACTCAAAATAGAATGACAGGCCATACCTCAAGCTCTTATAGGGTTTGTCGCTCAGTTCTAGATCGAACCAGCACAGTTTTCGATCGTAACCTCCTACAATGAGGTGATCCCCCGAGGTGTGTACATCCATGGATGAGATCCACTTAATGCCTGGAATCAAAGTTTTGAGCAGTTGCTGTTCTGCTAAGTTGTAAATACGGATATACTGCTGAGTCTATCCAAAAAAGTTCAAGCCAACTAGAGGAGGGAGCATGATTTACTCACGGCGACAAAGAAATGTGGTTTAATTGGGTGGAATAATACTACTTGTATAGAACCCTTAACTTTCTTGAAGGGGGCCTGAGAATGTCTACGAGAGACCTGGTGTATCCAGACACCGCTATGAAAACCACCAGTAGCTAGCGAGAGGAATTAGCCCGGGACTGATAAGGTTTCATACTAGAACTCACTAAGTGAAGCTACATAATCCCCGCGGCGATGCCAAGCAATCTGAGATGGTGCTCCTGAAGATGGTGGTAAATGGATGGAGAGAAGAGGGCCATCAACCGACCAAGAGACTGATGGCGCCGATTCCCATTTCACTAAAGATGGTGTTGTCGGAGCAGGAGGGAGTTTTTCAGGTGCAAGAAGAGACTTCGTTAGAGAATAAACAGGTTCAGATAGGTTTGGAGGAACGAGGAAATGCAGATCTTCGCCGCTAAATAATTTGTTGTGATAAGAGACCGGGCTAACACAAATTAAACAAAATGGCTTACACTCCGACGACGAAGTAGGTGGCATCTGTCCTTGGACACCAATCAATGGCACTAATTTTGCCATCGAAGGTCCACCGCTTTACTTCGCGCCCAACGTTTACCTCCCATAAACTGACTACCCCTCCTTCATCGCCACTTACGGCCCAATCTCCCTCTGGACTCACACTCAGACAACGAGCGTATCCTTTTGTATGACTGAAAGTCAGGCTTTTATAGTTGGGGAAGGGTTTGAGAGTATTGGGACTTGGCAGTTTGGGTATCAATGATTTGGGATCGATGTTGAGCTTTACCCTTTGCACACGAGGAGCAAGATATAGGTCTAGCTGGCGGCTAAATCGTTCTTTGATGAAGTTATCGTACGCAGGAACAAGACGAAGAGAAGAGTATTTTTTAGGAAGATAATCACGTTCTCGATCTTCCGGGTCCTTATCTTCCCATTCTTTTCGTTCTTCTTCCGTAAGAAGGTATTCCTCAGGAGGGTTATAGGACTCAGAGTTGGTAGGAAGGCGGACTTTCGGGGGAGGTGGCGGGGGTTGTTGCAGACTGGAGGGTTGGTCAGACCAGATGGCATAAACGTCGACTTTATTTGTCGTTTTGGGTTTGTGAGGCAAAATTCTGCCTTGTCTGATAGCACGCACAATTTTCATGACCTGGGAGAAGATCAGGCAAAAAGAAAGAGCAGCAATTAGTAGGCAAACTTTTTTTTTCTCCCATTTACTTGGAATAAATCGACGCTTCGGCTCTGGTGCAGCAGATAGGGGCATGATTTCCTCTTTACCCTTGCCAGTAAACCACTCTACCATTGGCTCATATGGATCGTAATTGGCGTCGGGATTTTCATTTTGATAAAGTCGTCTGATGATATCCAGCTCTTCATCCGTAAGCGGCTTATCTGTCTGAAGATTTTTGTCAAAGGCTGATGTCCTGTAAACAGATTCATTCCTCAGGTTCATCTGACATGAATGGAGCCATTATAACACACCAAGAATCAGGGTTTTCCACCGTGGCCAAGAACTTGTCCAGTTCATCTCCTTGAGCAGGTCTGAGTACTTTCTTGCCATCAACATCGTAGCCGATATGCGGCAAGTCGTCGTACCAATGCATCGGAATATTGCCGACACGGTTTGGGTCCTACATGGGGTTAGACAAGCTGGTTTGAGTAGACTAGGGAAAGGCGCACGTCTTCTGTTGAGGAATCGGAATCATACTCTGGGTCTATGTCAGGGTATACAACTTTTCGTTGGCCCGTGATGTTGGAAATGACAGTCTTTGCTTTCGGAAAAATATGCAGCGAAGTGTCAGAGGAGTCTGAATCATCTTCGGACTCCGTGTCATCACTGTGTTCGTCTTCGTCACTGATATCCTCTTTGTCGTCCTCTGTGTCTCTGTTTTCTTCTTCTGTGTCACTGTCCGCATTAATCTCAGGAAACTCCTCAGCTTCGCCGTCGTCTGAGCTGATCTCGTCAGCTTCCTCTTCGTCCGTCAGCATTTCGAGTTGGACGAAGGCTGGAGCGGGAAGAACTTCCTGTTCCTTGTCCGTTTGTTTCCGTTTTTTGTTGTTTTTGAGAGCACTATTCATGACGGAGACACTAGGCGTCTGTCCTGAAAAAGTTGATCGCGTCCGAAAGTAGTTGGCACGTGGTCCTTCCACACGAGTAAATTACTTGTGTTGATTCCATACGTGATATCATGGTCAATTACGGAGGAGGTGTGTTTTTTCCCCCATTGGATGTATGTTTGAGAGCACTGATGATGCGACAGACGAGGTGTCTGCTTTGGTTGTGGATATTGGCACTTCTTCAGTGCGTGCAGGTTATGCCGGAGATGACACTCCAAGAGCTATCATCCCAACACACTACGGCTTTTTACCTACAGAAACTGAGCTTCTCATGAGTGCAGCGAATGATGTTTCCAACAGGTCAAGACCCGCGGAGCTTTACATTGGTCAGTCAGGTCCCTCGATATGGAGAGCCCATATGGAAGTAGGAAACCCTCTCCTGGACGGTCTAAGTGAGTTGAAAGTGACTCCAAATAATGCTAGCTGTGGTACCGATTTCAAAGTTTAGTAAATGACTTCAGTCCTATCAAACCCCTGGTTGACCACGCTATTTCGCATGTTATGCGCTGCAATCCCTCTGATCATCCTATCCTCGTAACTGAACCTACATGGAACACGCCAGAGAACCGAGAAAGAATGGCTGAAATCATGTTTGAAGAGTTCGATGTCCCAGCTTTCTACATTGCCAACACCGGCGTACTGAACGCGTATGTACTTTCGAGTCCGCTCTTCTGCGCATCTAAATCAACATGGCATTTTAGGTTCGCCGCTGGGAAAGGTACTGCGTTCGTCGTTGATGTTGGTCAATCAATGGCGAGCGTCACACCTGTCGTGGATGGCTTTGTTCTGCGCAAAGGCAAGCAATGTAGTGGTTGAAGACACCAGCCCACCTAATACTACATAGGTCTGGTCTATTCTTCCTTACCGAAGCTCGTTCGTGCCAATGCTCGCCATATCCTCGTAAATCCTACGCAGCATCGACAGGGAATAGCGCTTCTGCCACATCAACTGGTCGAGTCGAAAGTTGTGAGTGGAACATGCATAGAAATCTCATGTCTTATAACTTCGTGTTTAGGCGGTAGACCCAAATATGCCACCTCAATTTACAGTTCGCAAAAGCCGACTTGGACGTACTACGGCAACTTGGGAAAATTGGGCGGAGGAGAGGGAGATAGACGAATGGATTCAGCATTGCGCTGCTGTGCTGGATCAAGGGTGGAATGACAAGTGAGTCTCTAATCTGATGGTGTCTTCACAATAGTCTGTAATTCCTGCAGTGCCGCTCAGGCCCGTCCTCTACGCCAGTATGAATTCCCTACGGGTTTCAACAGCTACTTTGGCATAGAACGGTACCAAGTTGGAGAGCAGCTTTTCTGGTACACACCAGCTCTCGTTGTATGTGTGCCCTCCTTTGCTTTATTGTATTCAATTCATATGAAAACGCGCTGCCATTTCAGGCTTCAAATTCAAATCTACCGAAACACATACCAGCATTGATCACTGATTCTCTTCGCGCATGTGATCCTGAACTTCGCCAAGTTTTGATGGGCAATGTTATTCTCACTGGTGGTGGAAGTCAGTTCTCTGGTTTTGCGGATAGGCTGAACAACGAACTCACAAGATCGTTTCCCCACGTAAGAGTGATAAAGCTGTGTCTGTCTACCTTTGCAAGTAACATAGTTTTCAGGTCAAAATCACCGCCCCCGGTAATCCTATTGAACGAAGATACGGTGCTTGGCTTGGTGGTAGTATTCTAGCCAGCTTGGGAACTTTTCATCAGTTGTGGATCAGCAAAGAAGAATGGCAGGTATGTATATCTTTGTTTTCTGAATAGCATTTTCATGTGCAGCCTTTCAGGAGCACGGCAAGGCCATTGTTGGTCAACGGTGTAAATAGATTCTCAAAAAATCATCCCTTCGAATACTCGAATACTCTGGATGTTTTTATATAATTCATAACATCGCATCAATCCTCCTCCATTCTTTTGGGCAACAACAGTACGATTCTGAGCTACATGGATTTGTGAAAACAATATTCATTCAAGTATTGCTTTTCACAATACTGAATACGTTTGACGAGCCAACCGCATAAAACGGATGGAGTGAGTACTGCTAAACTAGGCACCAGTCGAGGGGACGATTTAAATAAAAGACAGAAAAGAAAAAGACAAGAAAAGAGGTGGGTAAGGAACGAGGGAATGATTCATTGATTTTGAGAACCAATCATCAAAGGTATACAGAACCCTATCATCTTTTCTTTTTCTTCATCTGCAATAAATTTAAGAAATTAAAGGGAAAAAAGGAAATCAGCTCGCAGCCATTGGGGAAGAAGAACTGTTATTTATGTCCTTGTCTCTCGCATGTTTTGCAAAGCATATCATATCAAAAAGCCTCAACTTCACGCCTTCCACGAGCATCCAAAAGCCCTCCAATGGCTTTGCGACGGATGCGAGTCGCAAAGTTCTTGGGGCCAAGTTCATCAGCACCCGAAGGCGGCCCACGGGGCTGCCTGGTCGGCTGGCTAACCATCCTGTGGTTAACAACGGACACAACGTGGTGCTCGGGAGAGGCCGAGGAAGAACGGCCAATCCCAAGACCTTCGTATAATTTCTTGGATGCTTCCTCGCGCGGCGAGAGAGGTATCTCATTGGAAGATGCAGAAGATCGGGGGGTGGTGGGAGAAGAATGAGTTTTGCCGGAGGAAGAGGAGGTGTCAGCATCAACACCACCATCTTCATCAGTGTCAATGACAGTCACAGTAGGAAGAGATTCGGAGACAGCAGGATTGATAAAGTGTAAGGGTTGAGGACGCGACCTGGCATTGAGCACAGTGTTCGAGCCAGGAGGAGCGAAACACTCATTATCAGGAGCGGTAACCTTGACAACGGGGGAAGAGACAGCGCGACTTCCAGCGAGGACAGAGTTAGATCCAGTCCGCCTCCAAGAGGGAGCGGAGTCGGACTTGGAGGACGGATGGATGTTGTTTGAAGGAAGATTGCCAAGAGAAGTACCTCCACTGATGACAGTAGTAGAGCTTGGGGTTGGAGGCAGTGCAGGGCTCTCTTGATCATTGTTAGCGAAATGAGCTACATTAAGGGGAGCATTGAGGCTGGCAGAGCGACTTCCAAATCGTCCACCCAAAGCGGCAGTCATGGGAACTTGATCGGCAGAAGAGGCAGGTGCAGGGCCCAAGCCGAGTTGGGCCCTCAAGTGTTCGACCTGATTGGGCCTGCGAGACTGGGCGCCAATGACAATAGGCCTTTGATCAAAAGTAAGATTGGTTGGGCCTGTGGTAGCTGGAGGTTGATAGATGTGCTGTGTGCGCCTGACCTGATTGCGATGATGATGATGGTGTTGTTGCTGTTGTTGTTGTTGCTGCTGCTGCTGCTGACGTTGTGCCTCAACTATCAATTCAGCCTGATATTGCTGATTCTGGATGGCCTGCGCCTGTTGGTTGATGGAAAGAGTGATGAGATAAGACAGATGACAAAACAATAGGAAACCTACTTGGATCCTCATCATCTCGAGCTGGAGCATTTGCATAGACATGGCCTGGGTTTGGATGGGAGGAGACATCATGCTGGGATGAGAAAAACCAAGATTGAAGGGAAAGTTGGTGCGGTCGGGGTATTGAGCTTGCTGGTGGGAAAGATGGGTATTGCCGTCGACGGCCGCAGACATGGGAAGGTTTCTGTAGTTGAAAAGATGCTGTGGGATTTCAGGGAGCTGATCATCATCGTCTTCCGGGAAAACGTTGGTTGGATGGGGCTGGGCTGGAAAGCGATTGACGGAGAAGGTAGTTGCACCAGGCACAGTGGCATGAGGGGCACTGGCAGAGACAGAGCGGACACCGCCTGTGCGGAGCCCATTAAGGAGGGAGGCACGGTGGCTGGAAGACATATAAGAGGTGTATAATGGCTGGGTGCTGATTGAAGGGGAGAGAAAAAGAGATTACTGAGAAGAGTGAGTGGAGAGAGGGATTCATAATAGAAAAGCAACACACATGAGCTACACAAAAGAAGAAAATAAGAGAAAGCGTATATTTTGTGAATAGCGAGAGAGAAAGAGAGAGAGAGAGAGAGAGAAGGTAGAAGAAGAGAAACAAGAGAAGAAGACCGACAGCCACAAGAACCATCACACGTCACAGTCACAGTCATCACGTCACAAGTGTTTCTTGGCACTCGCCCGAACTCGTCCATCAAAGACGACACTCCGGATCAATCTCTGCGCCCGATGAAACGGATTCAGTTGCGCCTACCCAGCGTCAGTCAGTCGGTCCTGGCACCCTCCACAAATCCCACTGACCTTGACATACAACTCCCACACTTCCATGAAGAACCCTCGGATCCCGTCGTCGTTCTTGGCCTCGTGTAGCAGCACTAGTTTCACATCTATCAACTCACATCAGCATCACAACTCGCATCTCCGTCTCCATGCATACTCCCGGGTGTCACAAATGCAGATACCGTCCACTCGTTAAATTTGTCGACTGCACGAAGATACCTGTTGGGCATGAGCCCCGTGCAGCGGAAACACACACACACAGACACACATTGGATTTTCTTTCCACACAACTTCTTCAATCACATCCAAACTCGCATTGGCAATCATTTGGATCACGTGTCTGTCCTGTCCACCGCCCATCCTCGTAGCGCCACCCGCCGTGTGCTGCTGCATGGCACTCGACGCCCCCGACAATGCAGTCAATGTGCCTGCAAACGCCGACGTCGACCATGTCGGCAGACTCGCAGACAACGGCGACGTCGCTGCGGCTGCTGGCTTGGTCGAATAATGGGTGAACGAGTAGATCGGGGTGTCGGACGGCGAGAGGATGAAGAGGTGGTGGGACATGGGGTTGGTTGGTTGGTTGGTTGAGAGAGAGAGAGAGAGCATCAACAATCATAAACAACGCTGATATGTCTTCTTTTCTCCGCCCTCTTCTCCGTTCCAGGGCCTGGCAGTTGCCATGCAGACACAGACACAGACAACATACTCCTCACTCCTTTTCAGCCACACTCCGTCCTCAGAGGTCCTTCTTCACCACACCTCAACTCCGCTACCATCCCAACTCTACCCAGAACCTCCTTGACAAAATCCCAACTAGCTTTGTGTTCTGGGGTATCCTTGGTCTCAATGGCGCCGTCTTCTGCCTCTGGCAGGCCGCTGCAGGCCGCTCTGTGCGTGTTCCTCTCCCGCTCCCTGCCCTGCTGCTCACAACCTCCTTGGCAGAGAGTAGAAAAGGACCCTTCTGCCCTTATGTGGATGTATCACAACTTTACCAACAGCATCGCCAACCTCAGAAAAGGAAGATTGTCCGTTTTTTTCTCATCATCTCCAGTGCCTGTGCTCATCCCTTCCACCAGTTGGACTATCATCACATGCACTTTTTCGCATCAGGACGTCGGCCATATCTTCTTCAACATGTTCACCTTCTATTTCCTAGGACGATATCTCCTAGAGGCCATAGGAAGTCGTCAATTTATTCTCTTGTACCTCGGAGGCAGGTCGTTGCCCATGCATCCTCCAAGATGCTTCTCACTCTTCTCAAAGGCGGCATCGTGACTTCCCTCACATCGATGGCACATGCTTATATTGTCAAGCACCGTGATCGACCTGCTCATGGCGCAAGTGGTACGCAATGAGCTATTGATGTCGTCCGATTCTAATTTCACCTAGGTGCTGTCTACTCTGTCCTCTCCGTCCTTGCATGCGCTGCCCCAAGAATGACCTTTCAACTCTATGGTCTCATCCCTGTACCAGCCTGGTTAGTTGTATCAGGTATCTTCGTCTGGGACTCATACCACACCATCAAGGACTCGGTGAGTAGCTAGCTATAAACAGGTTCCTTTCGCGATGATGTTCACACTCCCCTGTGTCACAGGGCGGCACGACGGACTCGGTGGGGCACATTGGGGGTTTCTTATTTGGTGTGGGTTACTATCTAGCCCGTCGCTTCCGTATGTTTTAAACAAACACATCGTACCCAAATTCACAATAATACTCGATCACCATAATAATATTAGATCATTAAACATACAAACTGGGTCATACTATGTTTGGGTATCGCAGTGAAAAAAACGGTACTTCAGCCAAGTAAACCGTATAGCGTAATCAAACCAAAAACTGAATATAGAGAACAAAGGGTTTGGTCATAATCATGAGTCATAAGGCATGTAAATAGCTCAGCCTCTATTAGGCGTGCTGGTACGGGTGTCAAGCCTTCGAATCTCCTTCTCCAGTTTATCGAAACCTGAGCTTCCGTTAGATGCTGTCATACCACGAGTGCCGTGCTTGTCAAACAAGTATGTCAAAAGGTTTTTCTTGTCATCTGCCAATCCATCAAGAAGCGCAAATAGATGCGTTTCGTCGCGAAGCACAAGCTGAGCAGCAATGATGGAAACTGCCGCAGATTCGCGAACGGTTAACGAAGATCTGTCATTCAAAGCCTAACCAATCACCTAGTCAGTTTTTTATTTTTAAAGAGATTCATCATCATAAAAATTCTGACCGAGATGAGGGTTGTTTTCATCCTGGGTAGCTCCTCTTCTGCCACCTCCGCCGGAAGCCTCAGGATAAACTTGGCAAGGGCAATCAAACCGAACGCATAGGTGGCAGCCTTCACTTCACTGTCCGCTTCCGAACAAGGTTCAGTCGCATGGAATTCTTTCAGGCTTGCATGCATGGTCGTCAGTCCATAAACTGGCTCCAATTTGATTGTCAATAGATCTCGAATGGCATTGCTTGCCTCAAGAATCTTCAAACAACTTGAGTTTATGTTCCTATATCGAGGGGGAGGGGGGGGAGTTGAGAGTTTACACTTACATTGATTTTGTTCGAATAACGAATGCGAAAAAGCATAGAAAAGATCTCAGCCTCTTTGCCTTCAAGATGATCCAATTGATTTTCGATAATGGCGTAGACTGCAACGAGCCCGGTCTCAAGTACATCGCCAGCCTACTCTTCATTAATCTTAAATGCATCGAGTGAAAT
>Ga0157368_1000266_pt1 | contig 25145 bp, 24 predicted proteins | sample AttbisABBM3_FD_113146 | JGI IMG/M metagenome (GOLD analysis project Ga0157368, IMG submission 113146) | Fungus gardens microbial communities from leaf cutter ant in Botucatu, State of São Paulo, Brazil - Atta bisphaerica ABBM3 | ecosystem: Host-associated > Fungi > Mycelium > Unclassified ... | reverse complement strand
GGTAATAGGGGCTATACTACTGAAACCCTGAGCATCTCCTATAGTAGGAACTCATATATAAGACTAGTAGTTACACTGTAATTCACTAGTCTGATAATCAGTGAAGATAAACTCTTATTGAACTCGATCCCCAGTGTTCAACAGCAACACACCAAATTAGCACTCACTTCTATCTCAGACCTCTTCCTATTATCTGAAGTTGTGATCACATGGTAGATAGGTGGCATAGCATATAAGCTGAAGCCAAGGTCATTTCACAAGTCCACACATCTCTAAGTCCATCTTGTGGACTTTCACCCCCAGTGTGAACCATGCCTGACACTATTCTACTGTAGTATATTATAAAGATAATTACAAGTTATATTTGTTGTAGAAAATAGATATTCTCAGTACAAATGTTCAGTACAAATATTTATCTACTTGCTCTTGCAATAAAGATAACTATAAGATTTATTATCCTAATCCTAGCCCAAGATCATGTCTATTTGTAGATAATATCAATGGAAAAATAAAATTGATATTTACCTGATATAGCTTTACTATTGAATCCCCACCTAAATATTTTCATAATGGTACTCAGAACTAGTATTTCTTATAGAATTTGGCCATAATTTATCCTAGTTTGGTTTAGTTGTCAGATCTTAGGGTAGCTAATATGAGTTGTTGGAAGAAGCCCGAAAGCAGCAACACTGCGCAGTGTGGACAACTGGTGGCTCATGTAAGAGCACACCCAGGTTCTCCCTTATTAACGAATAGTCTACCTTTATATACTACAACAATATGACTTGTTTACACCAATCCACATGGCTATACGTTTATAATGGAGAGCAGATGGACGACGTTGCAGTGCGATACCACTTCAACATGAGTTGTGTCTGATACTATTGTAACTGCAAAACCACATGCCTTAGAAGAGGTGATCTAAGTGGCCTATAATCAAGTTCTGTCAATATTTGAAGTTAGGACTAATATGCTCAGGCACCGGAACTACTCATTGCAAATATGTCACGTCACTCTCGATCTTTGTTAAAATCTTGATTGTCACGACAACCTGATGATCCCACTGAGCTTCCAAAAATATATTGACAGAGGTCCACCAGGCGACGGCGATGGTGAGAAGGGAATATATAGGCCTAAGCCATCTGCCGAATGCTCACCTTCGTTCATTTTCTTTCTTGCCCTTCTGTCCATTCCCTTTTTTCTTTTCGCTGTGCGCCCTCCCTTTTCTGTGACTAGGGATTGTCTTTTGTCAACTCTCACACGACTGCTGGTGCTTGTCTGTCCAATTCCGACTTGTATCCTTCTCGATCAGAAATGAAGACCTCTCTTGTTCTCCTCGCCCTTTCTCTTGCCCTGTCCGCATCTGCTGCTCCTCAGACTTCCCACAACGAGATCCGCCAGTTCGGGGGTTTCGGTAATAATCACTTTGGCGGGGGCAACAACAATAGTGGAAACAGGAATAACAATGATAGAGGCAGGAACAATGGTGGTGGCAACAAAAACAATAACCAGAACGCAGGCGTATGTACACTTTATCTACTGTAGTTATTCTGTCATTGAGCAATCGGTTTTAGGCCACTGGTGGAGGGAGTGGTACTGCGAACAATGGTACCACGAGCGATGGGAATAACGCCAGCGGTGGCGCCGCTGCAGGCAACAGTAACACTACAAGCACTGGCAGTAATAGCCAGGATCTTCAGCAATCTCTCAGTGAGTGCGATGAAAAATTTGGCACTGACTAGGGCTTAAGGATCATTTCACCAGCTCTCGACCCCAAGGTTATTGCCACCGGCTTTGCCAACGACGGCCAGGATGTTCCTGCTGCCGGTATGTTTAGCTAAATCATTGATTAGTTCAACATGTATTCATTTGTTTCAGGTCAAGTAGCATCGCTGACCTCGAAGAACAATTTCATCAATTTCTGCTTGACTGTGCCCGACCTTCCGATCACGAATGGCCAGCAGATCAAGACTGGATCGTGTAACCCAGCGCCCATGGGCGTTCTCCCTTCAACGGATAACATGCCATCTTCCAAGTTTGTCTCCCCTAAGAACGGCGATACTATCAAGTCAAACACTGCCTTTACCATTACAATGGCCATCAGAGGGATGGAAACTGGTTTCTTCGTGAACGCAGACGAGAATTATTTCGCAGCACCTCAATTCTTGAACAACAATGGCCAGATTCAGGGTCATTCACACGTTGTCGTTGAGGCATTGGATGCCATTGATCAAACAACACCTTTGGATCCGCAGAAGTTCGCTTTCTTCAAAGGGCTGAATGCTGCTGCTCAGAATGGACAGCTCACGGCTGCTGTTGACCAAGGTCTCCCAGCCGGTGTCTACAAGTTATCTTCAATCAACTCTGCTGCCAACCATCAACCTGTTCTTGTCCCAATAGCTCAGCACGGTTCTCTCGATGATGCTGTTTATGTGAGTGAATTCCATTTTCGTCATGAACTGTCATTCATTGCCTCCAAAAATATCCAAAAGTTCGCAGTAACCGATAATGGCCAACCTGGGGCTGTGAGTACCTTTCTCATTGATGAACAATAACTAGATTGATCTATCATTCTCAGAGCTCCGGCGCTCTGACAGGTAACAATACGACCGCAGCTGGAAACACAGATGCTGGAGCTGGCAATGCAAGTGCTGGGAACAAGACCACGAGTACTGGCAATGCAGGCACTGGCAACAGCAAAAACAACCAGAACACCAAGAACGGCCAGAAAAATCAGAACCACAATAATGGTGGTCGCTCTTTTGATAGGTTCAGGCGTTTCGCTCGTTCCCGCCTCTAGATATTCTGAGCGTTTCATGGTGACCAGAGGTCTCCTTCACGAGTAATTACCAGTGTCAGCGTGTACAAGCGATCTGAAAATCATGGTTTCCCATTTCAGTCTGTGGAATGGCGAAATTGTGAAAATATCAGTAAGGGACTTTGGGCGCATGCCAGTCTTTCTCGTATAGGAGAAGGAGGATTAGCAGGATCTGAGTAGCAATTACATGGGCTCCCTCAAGCGAACAAATGGTTGATGAAAAGTGGAAATCTAGTTTTCGCCCGACTTCTCTAGGCGTTGGCGTTCAGCCTGCCATCTTGCTCTCATGAGTTGAAAGCCTTCATCCCTAGAACGAATACGTGAGGTAGACTGCATGAATTGAATACGGGCAGCTTCAAGGTGAGGAGGAAACATGTCAGAGTCGCTACGGATGACCTAAATACGAGGAACGATCAGTGGAAGGGATTTCTGAGCCAGTGTATCACTCACTGAACCAATAGCCAGGAAGAAGCCGAATGTTGCAGCACTACTAAGCATGTATTGCGACAAGGTTGCAAGGGCACCACGAGGGCCTGCACCACCTCTATTGAACAAGGGTCTGCAAGGGCCATTTCTTTGGCATTCATCACAACACGCACCGAATAATGCTCCAAGAGCCAAAGATGAAGCCAATGGTCAGACCGACGCCCGTGCCCATCATAGCACCCATCCTAAGGGGATATGAGTTGAAGACATAGCGAACACAGAAACTGCCTTACTTCACTAAAATAAACGTCATGAGTTCGGCACAGTGAAGACACGCAAAAAAGGAAACTGAGTACGTTTTTGCCAGACTGTTGGGCCTTCCTGGCGACGCGGAGGTAGAGGCATGGTTTTGAGCTGAGGTCACTTGGTAGAGGAATAAACGGAGGAAAAGTTTTGAACAGGTGATCCTGACAGTGACGGAGTCTCATTCACCCTTCCAATGGCAAATCCACCATCATTTCCTCATGCTCGGCAAGCACAAATAAGTAAGGTCGAAGATTGGAGGATCTATGGCACGTAGCTCACGTATTTCTCCAGTCCGTGCAAATCAGCGGGATATTTATCACGTTTCGTCATTTCGCGAGCAGATTGAGAACGTCCTTCGGTCATGGCTCGGTAAGGCCTTGTTCCCTTCGAAGCTGATGAAGACTCACCGCGCCCTCTAGGAACTCGTTGGTTAACGCGATGGGACAGGGAGGTTGATCTTTTGACGAAGTTGGTGTACTATGGGATAACGGTTGGCAGAGGTCAAATTGCGAGGTTTGACCTAGATTATTGGCTCACTGAATTTTACAGGGAACCAGTCACTAGGTGAAGAATATACTGACATCTGGCAGTACTCTTCCTCTAGTGGCAGAACACCACCCTCCACTAGAGTTCGCGGTACTCTTGTATTTCTTTCAACTTTTCCCGGCTACTTTCTCTCAAAATGGACAACTTCACCTGTTGTTAATGTGAAGTTCCCGAGGATTGCCAAACTAATGAGATTGTTGCCATCACTCATTGATGTTGCCACTGAGGCCAACCTTGCAATATTTTATCTGAGGGGGATATATTATGACTTGCCGAGACGTTCATTGGGAATTCAGCTTGTGAGGCTATCCTTTTTCGTTTCGTTTCACTGGTTTCGTGTCCGTTGATTATTTTTGAAGCTGTCCTCGGTTCCAGAGGATCCGCATATACGGCCACCGTCTTATTCACTGTTGGGAGTGCTACTAGGCATTCGTCTCTTCCACCGCCTGTTATCTTACATTAAGAGTCGGCAAGAAGCACAAGCTGATTCAGAGAAAGGAAAGCAGCGTGTGGATCGTGTGGATGATGCAGCGGAATTTTTTATCGATGAAAAACCGGTTCTAGATTTACTGGACTTAGACCCGGCTAACGAACCTACAAAACCAGCAGAGGAGGACGAGCGAACGGTACTTGATGTTTCGACTATCCCACAAGCGATTAGGACTGGGAGAAATTGTACATTGTGCCTGGAAGAGCGAACAGATAGTTGTTCTACAGAATGTGGTCACCTTTTCTGCTGGAATTGCATCGTAGGTTGGGGCAGGGAGAAGGTGAATCTTTCCGCGGTATCCCGTTACCACTTATTGATTTGAGTGTCTTCATAGGCGGAATGTCCGCTGTGTCGCCAGTCGTTAAATCTTTCTCGACTTCTCCCGATATACAATTTATAGAAGACGCACTGATTAGAGGAACAGGATGAGATACAACAGTTTTTGTAAATTATACCCTATCCCTGTACTTGTTGGATGAGAGTAATGTTATCACCCTTCAAGAGTATACGTCCTGTTTGTCTGGTTGGCAACGCTGCCAGTAAGGAAATTTGAACACAAACCGAGTTCTCTTCGGGGTTTTGCATCTTTCAGATAGACTTCTGCAGCATCATCAATCACAAGGTTCATGAATTCATCGAATCCCTGTCAAAATTGTTCAGACCGGCATTAAGAGTAGGAGGGGTTCGAGGCACACACAATTATACGGCCCTCGATCCTCATCTCAACGTTGTCATACAGCCAGACCGAAATTTTTGTGCGCTATATATGAAATCAGCCTGCCAGGGTGAGTAAATACATGTTTGACCTCGTCACCTGCTGCAGATTTTTGAAGATGACGTTCTGAAATCCAAGAGTCAAGAAGAGAATGAATAATGAGGAAGGTGACTTACGATGGGCTGGACCATCACACGCTGCTGACGGCCTGACATTTTTTGCTGGAGGAGTTGAGTGAAAGGGATGCGGTAGATTTTGAGGTAGGGTAGGGAAGGGAGCGAGAATAAGTCTACGCGCTTGAGGTTAGGGTTTGAGGAGGATCAACAACCAATAGTATGCAAGTATGTTGCTCAATTTCTAGGTTGGTGACGACGCGTTAGCTCTTTGGCAAGATGGAGGTCCGTTCACCTAGTCCTCGTGTCTACGCTGCTCATACTGGTTCGTCAATAGGCTTTTGCTTCGTCTAACTCGTCGACAGCAGCAGCAGTAACCTTTATCACATTTGTGCAAGACCTCAAGAAGAAGACGAAGACATGGGGCCCAATGATCGAGCTCTGTGCTAGCGGCGAGAAAACCCTCGAGCGTTTCCGTTACCAATTTCCAGATGATTGGTTGTACAGTGATCAATTACGGGGGGAGTGGAGTGCATACAATGAAATTCTCAAACGCAAGAACGACTCTATTCAGGAGCAGCTTGGTATGCATTTCCATTCTATGTACTCTCCTAGCTACAATCCAGCAATTATTAGCTGGTTTGCAATTGAAAATCGTAGCGGAAGACAAGATCATTGAGAACAAGATCAACGACATTATAAGCGAGTGGGAGCAGACCCGTCCCGTGCAGGGAAACATTCGTGCTGATACTGCCATGAATACCATTAATGTATTCGAGGGGAAATTGAACCGTGTACAGGAAGAGTATGACTTGGTCTGCCGAGCGAAAGAGGCATTGGACTTGGAGTTAACACGACATACGCGTTTGGAACCAGTATTCGAGGAGCTTCGAGACCTCAAAGCGGTGTGGACCGCCCTTTCAGGAATTTGGAGACAGATCAGCGAGCTGAGGGAGAACTCTTGGGCTACTGTTCAACCAAGGAAACTACGACAGCATATTGATGGGTTGCTCACCTCAACCAAGGAGATGCCGACGAGAATGAGGCAGTATGCTGCCTTCGAGTATGTCCAAGACGTGCTTCGTGGCTTACTCAAGTCAAATGCATTGGTCGCGGAACTGAAGTCAGATGCATTGAAGGATCGTCACTGGAAGCAGCTGTTCAAGTCCCTCAAGCTCTCTTCCCAGCCAATACTATCTTTGTAAGTGTCAGCTTGTTTATTTAATAACGTTGTCCCTCACATCTCACAGAATGACGCTTGGGCATGTGTATGACCTTGATCTCAAGAAGAATGAACCGCAGATTAAAGAAGTCATTATTCAAGCGCAAGGAGAAATGGCCCTCGAAGAGTACATTAAACAAGTAAAGGAGATTTGGACCAGCTATGCGCTGGACTTGGTCAATTACCAGAATAAATGTCGACTGATCAGGTGCGCAGCCTCACTGTCCATACTATCCATTGCTTATTGACTTTCTTTGATCTAGAGGGTGGGATGACTTGTTCAACAAGTGTCATGAAAATTTGAATTCTCTGACGGCCATGAAACTGTCACCATACTACAAAGGTAAGCTCTCTTCTAGAGCATGCAACAACCAAATCACTAATCATTCCCCAGTTTTTGAGGAAGAGGTATGTCATTGTTGCTAAGTCAGCTATGGGTCGACTTCTCAAAAGCGCCTTCAGGCTAGTTCCTGGGAGGAGAAACTGAATCGAATTCATGTGCTTTTTGGTGAGACTTCTCCAGATATTTCGAATGCTATCCTCCTAACGAACCTTGGCAGACGTGTGGATTGACGTTCAGCGCCAATGGGTTTACTTGGAAGGCATTTTCTCCGGCAGCGCGGACATCAAACACCTCCTGCCAGTTGAAAGTGCACGATTCCAGAACATCAATACGGAGTTTTTGGCCGTCATGAAGAAGGTCTACAAATCTCCTTTCGTCCTAGATGTTATGAACATCACTGGTATACAGAAGAGCTTAGAGCGCCTGGCAGATCTCCTGAATAAAATCCAGAAGGCTTTGGGTGAATATCTGGAGCGCGAGCGCTCATCATTTCCTCGTTTTTACTTCGTTGGAGATGAAGATCTTTTGGAAATAATCGGAAACAGCAAGGATATTCTCCGAATCATGAAGCACCTAAAGAAGATGTTTGCTGGAATTTCGACAGTTTCGTTAGACGAGGGGTTGACACAGATTCAGGGCATGGCTTCACGTGAAGGGGAGGAAGTTCGCTTTTCAGAACCCATCTTGTTGCAGGACTACCCAAAGATTAATGATTGGCTCGCTCGCATCGAAACTATGATGAGGCTCTCTCTTGCTGACCTTCTCTGCGAAGCCGTTGCAGAACTCCAAAGCTTTTATGGCAGTGGCAGTGGCTCCGATGTTGGTAGGGACGGACTCATGAGTTGGCTGGAAAAGTATCCTGCGCAGCTTGTCACTCTCGCTGTCCAAGTCGCTTGGACTGCTTCTATCGAAAAATCGTTAGAAGATCATCAGGCCCCAGAGCATCCCCTCAATACTATCTGTCAAGCTCTTGATCTCTTTGCAGATATCGTTTTGCAGGAGCTTGCTCCTGTCACCCGAAGGAAATGCGAACATCTCATTACTGAGCTCGTTCACCAACGTGATGTCACACGTTCCCTCATCAACCAGCGTATTCTTGACAACCAAGGGTTCACATGGTTGTCCCAGATGCGCTTTTACATTGACAGATCAATAGAGAACCCTCTGGACCGTCTCGTCATAAGAGTTGCGGAGACTTCATATCCTTACGGTTGGGAATACCTGGGTGTTCCCGATCGTCTCGTTCAAACTCCTCTCACTGATCGTGTCTACCTCACACTCACACAAGCTCTGGACAAGCAGCTCGGGGGGTCCCCTTTCGGTCCTGCTGGTACCGGCAAAACTGAATCCGTCAAAGCCTTGGGAGTTCAACTGGGACGATTCGTACTTGTCTTTTGTTGTGATGAGACTTTTGACTTCCAGGCCATGGGTCGTATTTTTATCGGTCTCTGTCAAGTTGGAGCATGGGGCTGTTTTGACGAGTTTAATCGACTTGAAGAACGTATTCTCAGTGCTGTTTCACAGCAAGTGCAGACGATTCAGCAGGGTCTTGCCTCTTTGGTCAAAAACCCTAACACGGAGATTGAGCTGGTTGGCAAGAGCTTGAAGATTCACAAGAATATCGGTTTGTGTTCAAGCTGCCTTTAGATAACTCGGTTGGCTCAGGCAAAGATCGTAGGTATCTTTATTACTACAAATCCCAATTATGCTGGCCGTTCGCAACTCCCGCCCAATTTAACCAAATTGTTTAGACCGTACGTGTACCCTCTTCTCATCATTGACCATATGCCCAATCACTTGCAGCATGGCTATGGCTCGTCCAGACAGAGAGCTCATCGCTCAGGTCATGCTTTTCTCTCAAGGCTTTCGCACTGCCGAATCTCTTGCATCCAAAATTGTTCCCTTTTTCAATCTTTGTGACGAACAGTTGTCGCGTCAACCTCACTACGACTTTGGTCTTCGTGCTCTAAAAGCCGTGCTTGCAAGCGCTGGTATCCTCAAAAGAGAGAGATTGCAAAATGTTCAAGTCGAGCAGGACGAGGATGTTGTTGAAATGGAGCAGATCATTCTTATCCAAAGTGTTACAGAAACTATTGTGCCAAAGTTGGTTGCTGATGATGTGCCTCTGCTGACAAGGTACGACCTTGATATATGTGTTGTCTTCAGTGACTTCAATGCTGATTGTCTGTGAAGTTTGTTGGCTGACGTTTTCCCTGGAGTTGCTTATGTTCCTGTTGATCTTGAAGAGTTGCGCGAGCAAATCTCTAAAGTCTGCACTGAACGTCGCCTTGTTACTGGTGAGCGCTGGATCGCCAAAATACTCCAGCTCCATCAGATCCAGAAGATTCAACATGGTCTTATGATGGTTGGTCCGTCTGGTACCGGAAAAACAAATGCGTGGCAGGTCCTTCTTGCAGCCCTTGAGCGAGTTGATGGTATTGAGGGAGTTGCTTATGTCATCGATCCCAAAGCCATGCACAAAGACGCGCTTTACGGTACTCTAGATCAGACAACTCGCGAGTGGAATGACGGCCTTTTTACACATGTATTGCGTAAGATCGTTGATGACGTTCGTGGAGAGAGTAGCAAACGACATTGGATCATCTTTGATGGTGATGTCGATCCTGAATGGGTTGAGAATTTGAACAGGTTTGTTTCCTTTGACCCTCTCATTTCCCCACGAAACTCAAGATGCTGATAGTGTATTGGACGACAACAAGCTGCTTACACTTCCCAATGGAGAACGTCTTAATTTACCGCCTAATGTCAGGATCATGTTTGAAGTAGAACATCTCAAGTATGCTACTCTGGCTACCGTCAGTCGTTGTGGCATGATTTGGTTCAGCGAAGATGTTGTCGAACCTTCAATGGTGTACCGTCACTACCTATCAACCCTGTCTTCCATTCCTTTGGATGCCGATGACGAAGACTCTGGTGATCTTCTTAACCGTAGGATGGAGTCATCTTCCGACATCACCACCTCCGCGAATCTCATCACTCAACAACAGATTGCTGCCATCTTGCAAAGATACTTTGATGAAGGGGAGCTCGTCAGCTCATCTCTTTCTTACGCTGAATCCATCGAGCATATAATGGATTTTACTATCACACGTGCTCTTAATACTCTATTCTCCCTTCTCAACAAGACCGTCCGCAACGTTATTGAATATAACATTCAGCATCCTGATTTCCCACTTCCTCCCGAGCGTGTCGAACAATATGTCACTAAACGTTTACTCATTAACATCATCTGGGCTTTTTCCGGAGATGCCAAACTCGACCTTCGTGCAAAGCTCGGTGACTATCTTCGCAGTCAGACCGGCATCGACTTGCCTCCACTTATCTCAGGCAATTCTTTGATTGATTACGATGTACAAGTATCCAATGGAGAATGGATCAGCTGGCAATCTCGTGTTCCGGCAATTGAGATTGAGGCCCACTCAGTCACTGCTTCCGATGTCGTCGTTCCCACCATGGATACAGTTCGTCATGAAGAGGTTCTTTACTCGTGGCTGTCAGAACACAAACCGCTCATGCTTTGCGGTCCCCCAGGTTCGGGAAAGACCATGACACTATTCAGTGCCCTGAGGAAATTGCCGGACATGGAGGTTGTTGGTCTCAACTTCTCAAGTGCAACTACTCCAGAGCTTATCCTCAAGACCTTTGAACAATACTGCGAGTACCGCAAGACTCCTAATGGTGTCATTCTGGCACCCGTACAAATTGGAAGGTGGTTGGTCGTGTTTTGCGATGAGATCAATCTGCCCGCCACTGACAAATACGGAACGCAACGCGTCATTTCCTTCATTCGCCAGCTTGTCGAGTCAGGTGGATACTGGCGAGCCAGCGACATGGCTTGGGTTAAGCTTGAGCGTATACAATTTGTCGGTGCTTGCAATCCTCCCACAGATCCCGGTCGTGTTCCTCTTAGTCACCGTTTCCTTCGTCATGCCCCACTTATCATGGTCGATTATCCAGGAGGGGTGTCGCTCAGACAAATCTATGGCACATACAACCGCGCTCTTCTCAAAGTTGTTCCCAACCTTCGTGCATATGCTGAGCCCCTTACAGATGCCATGGTGGAGTTCTATCTCGCCTCACAGCAACGTTTTACCACGGACGTCCAAGCTCACTATGTCTATAGCCCCCGTGAGCTCACTCGCTGGGTCCGTGGTATTTACGAGGCCATTAGGCCCCTTGAGACCCTATCCTCTGAGGGCCTCATTCGTGTATGGGCTCATGAAGCTCTTCGTCTCTTCCAAGATCGTTTGGTCACTGAGGATGAAAAGAATTGGACTGACGAGAACGTTGATGATGCCGCGATGAAACATTTCCCAACTATCAACAAAGACGAGGCTCTCAGCCGACCAATCTTATTTTCCAATTGGACTTCCAAGAACTACATTCCTGTGGATCGTGAAACACTGCGAGAGTACACAAAAGCTCGCTTGCGAGTATTCTACGAGGAAGAACTCGATGTCCCTCTCGTCTTGTTTAATGATGTGCTGGATCACGTTCTTCGAATTGACCGTGTTTTCCGCCAAGTCCAAGGTCATCTACTACTGATTGGTGTCAGTGGCAGTGGCAAGGTTGGTATGATCATTACTCTTAATAAACATTGTGTTGATGGTATTTTCAGACCACCCTGTCTCGGTTTGTTGCTTGGATGAATGGTTTGAGCATTTTCCAGATCAAAGTTTCCAACAAATATACAGGTGATGATTTTGACGAGGATCTGAGAACTGTGCTGCGCCGGGCTGGTTGCAAAGGCGAGAAAATATGTTTCATTATGGATGAATCCAATGTCCTTGACTCGGGATTCTTGGAGAGGATGAATACGCTCTTAGCGAACGCTGAAGTACCAGGCTTATTTGAAGGCGACGAACATGCAGCTTTGATGACAGCGTGCAAAGAAGGCTCTCAACGTGATGGACTAATGCTAGATTCGCCTGAAGAGCTGTATCGCTGGTTCACGCAACAGGTGGCAAAAAACCTCCATGTAGTGTTTACAATGAATCCACCTGAAAATGGTCTTGCGTCACGGGCTGCTACTTCTCCTGCGTTGTTCAATCGTTGTGTGTTGGATTGGTTTGGCGACTGGTCTGACCAGGCATTCTTCCAAGTTGGCATGGAGTTCACAAACACGCTTGATCTCGACCTCACTTCTTACAGTCCACCTGTCCACTTCCCTATTGCCTATAGGGGCCTGTCTATGCCTCCTATGCACCGTACAGCCGTTGTCAATGGGCTCGTACATGTCCATCAGTCGCTTCACCAAATCAATCAACGTCTCAGTCGTCGACAAGGCAGGTACAACTACGTCACGCCTCGTCATTATCTCGACTTGTAAGTAGAAGAATCTCAATTTTATGTACCAACGCTAACCATTATTGAATAGTATTAATCATTATGTCAAGCTATATACCGAGAAACGCGACGAGTTGGAGGAACAGCAGAGGCACTTGCATGTTGGCTTAGACAAGCTTCGTGACACTGTTACTCAGGTGGAAGATCTTCGCAAGAGTCTTGCCATCAAGCGATCTCAACTTGAGGCCAAGAACAAAGAAGCAAACGAGAAGCTTCAGCGCATGGTTGCAGATCAACAAGAAGCTGAGCAGAAGAAGGCTGCTTCAATCGAGATCCAGGCAGCTCTTGTTGAACAGGATCGTAACATCGCTGAGCGGCGTGCTGTGGTTATGGCTGACTTGGCAGATGCTGAACCGGCAGTGTTGGACGCGCAAGCAGCTGTTAGCAATATCAAACGGCAGCATCTACAGGAAGTCCGTACCATGGCTAACCCACCCGAAGCAGTCAAGATTGCCATGGAATCCGTCTGTACAGTTCTCGGTCATAAGATTGATAGTTGGCGCACCGTCCAGGGCATCATTCGTCGAGACGATTTCATCCAGCGCATCGTGAACTTCGACACAAATACACTTACCAAAGGACTTCGAGAAACGATGAAAAGAGAATTTCTTAGCCGCCCCAACTATAAATTTGAAACGGTCAACCACGCCAGTAAAGCCTGTGGACCATTGGTCAAATGGGTTATTGCCCAAGTTCGATTCTCTGAGATTCTTGACAAAGTTGAGCCTCTGCGGAATGAAGTGCATTCTCTCGAGAGTCAAGCAGAGACTACGAAAAAGCAGGCGGCAGCCATCATCGAGATGATCGCGGAGCTGGAGAAGAAAATTGCGAGGTACAAGGACGAATACGCTCTGCTCATCAGCGACGTACAAGCCATCAAAGCTGAGATGGAGCGCGTTCAGGGCAAGGTCGATAGGAGTATGAAGTTGTTAGAGAGCCTCTCGTCTGAGAGGAATCGTTGGGAGGCAGGAAGCCGTACCTTTGACGTCGAGATGAGCACCATTGTCGGGGATGTCTTACTCTCCGCGGCTTTCTTGGCATACGGCGGCTTCTTTGACCAGCATTATCGCGAGATCATGTGGCAAGAATGGTCGAGTCACCTTGCAGATGCAAATATACAATTCAAGCAGGAGCTTGTGTTCACTGAATACCTTTCTACTGCCGATGATCGCCTCAGCTGGCAATCCAAATCACTTCCATCAGATAATCTCACTACCGAAAATGCTATCATGCTTAAACGTTTCAACCGTTATCCACTCATCATCGATCCTACTGGTCAAGCTACTACGTTCCTCTTGAATGAGTACAAGGAACGTAAGATCACAGCCACTAGCTTTCTGGATGAAGCTTTCCTGAAGGTCTTGGAGAGTGCCCTTCGCTTCGGCAATCCTTTACTCATTCAGGACGTTGAACATCTCGATCCGATCCTCAACGCAGTCCTCAATAGGGAAATTAGACGTACTGGAGGACGTGTGCTCATTCGCTTAGGAAGTCAAGACATTGATTTTTCTCCATCATTTACTATGTTCCTGTCAACTCGGGATCCTTCCGTTGAATTCTCTCCTGACATCTGCAGTCGTGTGACTTTTGTCAATTTCACCATGACAAGAAGCAGTCTACAGAGTCAGTCGCTCGACCAAGTGCTCAAAGTGGAGCGGCCCGATACAGAAAGAAAGAGGACAGATCTTACTAAGATTCAAGGAGAATTCCGTCTGAGACTTCGCACTCTCGAAAAGTTACTCCTTCAGGCCCTCAACGAGTCTTCGGGTAACATTTTAGACGATGATAAGGTCATTGATACCCTGGAAACCCTGAAGCGTGAAGCTGCAGACATCACTCGTAAGGTTGAAGAAACGGATATTGTCATGAAGGAGGTAGAGCAAGTCACTGCTGAGTACCTTCCATTGGCGCAGGCTTGCAGTTCTGTCTTCTTTGTCTTGGAACAGCTCAGTATTGTAAATCACTTCTATCAATTTTCCCTCCGTTTCTTCCTCGATATCTTCGATTATATCCTCCACTATAATCCCAACCTCAAAAATATCTCCGACCACAATGTCCGTCGAGCAATCCTTCTCAAAGATTTATTTCTCGTTGTCTACAAACGGACGTCGAGAGCATTGTTATATCGTGATCACCTTATGCTTGCAGTACTCCTGGCTCAAGTTAAAATGCGTGGCCTTGAGGATATAGGAGAGGAGCTCGAATTCCTTCTTGAGAGCGGAGATGGTGTGGCACTAACAGCAACATCCCAGACGCAGAATATTTCAGTTCTATCACCCGAGCAAGCGTTTCGCCTTGAGAATTTTGCCAAGCAATCTATTTTCAAGCCAGTTCAAACTCACATTGCCGAACACGAGAGTGAGTGGGCTTCGTTCTTGGAGGCAGAAGCGCCTGAGAGACAAGCGCCTACTCCATGGGAACCAAGTACTCGTAAGTCCTGCAAACTGGAAATTGTAGCCTTCTCTCATCTTCTCGTTCAGCCGCTGTAGAAGCGATCCGTTCCCTTTTGATTATAAAGTGCTTCAGACCTGATCGACTTCTTCAAGCGACTACTATCTTTGTAAAGAACGTTTTCGAGATTGATTTAGCCGAAGTTTCGAGCTATGAGCTTGGTGCAATCGTTGTAGATGAAGTTCTTCCGGTCACACCTGTGTCACTTGTGTCTGTTCCCGGGTACGATGCTAGTTATCGTGTAGAGAACCTTATCAAGAACACTGGAACGCGCTCTGCCTCTGTAGCGATGGGCTCTCAAGAAGGTTATACATTGGCAGATCAAGCCATTGCTGCAGCTTCCAGGCAAGGTACTTGGGTTCTGCTGAAGAACGTTCACCTCGCACCGACATGGTTAGGGCAATTGGAGAAGAAGTTACAGACGCTGAATCCCCATCGCAACTTCAGATTGTTCCTCACCATGGAGGCAAATCCCTCCATTCCAGTCAACATTCTCCGACAGTCTCGCCTTATTATGAATGAACCTCCTCCTGGCATCAAAGCAAACCTCCTCGATTCCCTTCGCTCCATTACCTCTTCCAGACTTTCCCAAGGACCTGCTGAGAAGGTCAGACTCTACTTCCTTCTTGCCTGGTTCCATGCTGTCGTGCAAGAACGTCTCCGTTATGTCCCCCTTGGGTGGAGCAAGACCTATGATTTCAATGATTCCGATATGGCCTCGGCATTTACCACAATCGACACATGGCTCAACTTGGCAGCTCGTGGAAAGACCAATCTAGATCCCGCTACTATCCCTTGGGATGCTCTTAGAAACTTGATCAAACAGTCTGTCTATGGCGGTCGTGTTGACAGTGATTTTGACCAGAAAATTCTCGATGCGTTTGTGGATAACCTCTTTAGCCCAATGGCGTATAATGTTGATTTCGATTTGGTGCCAACCTTAACCCGGCAACAACAACTCTTGGCGGTACCCGATGGAACAAAAATAGAACACTTCTTGTCCTGGGTGCAGGCTCTTCCTGATCGTGAACCACCAGCATGGTTGAGTCTGCCGCCAACCGCGGAACGCGTCATTGCTATTGCTCAAGGTACGCTCGTCTTTTCCTCTTTTGGTGGATATAACCAACGTAAGCAAAGGTAATGAGTTACTTGCCAAGCTAAGGAAAATGCGGATGCTTGCGGATGATGAGGATGAGGTTGTATCTACGACAACTTCCAATTCTCAATCAGCTCAACCAGCGTGGATGAGGACATTACATGAACGGTGTCGCGAGTGGCTCGATCAGCTTCCTTCTGTAAGTGGCTGCTCTGCGAATACCTGATACCCGCTAATTGGTGGTTTTAGCAATTTGTTACCCTACCCAGACAGTCGGTTGACAATCAGGACCCGTTGTACCGCTTTTTCTCCCGTGAGGGCTTCGTGGGTCGGAAGCTTCTTGAGCAGGTTAGAAAAGATTTGATGGATGTCGTCGAAGTTTGTCGAGGAGAACTTAAACAAACAAATCACCTCCGGACGCTCATGAGTTCCCTGACAAAAGGTGAATCATTTTTATGTGTATTATATACAACTTCAGCCTGTACTGATCTTATATATCTAGGCACTATTCCTGAACATTGGAGGCGGTACAAGATTTATAAGACCATGGGTGTTGCCGGCTGGATTGTCGATTTTGCTCGTCGCCTGCAGCAACTCGACCATATTGCGGGTGTAGAATACTTGAGCAATGTTGAAGTCTGGCTTGGAGGACTGTTCTTCCCTGAGGCATATGTCACTGCTACGCGACAGGCTGTTGCTCACAGGAAGAAATGGAGCTTAGAGACTCTTCACCTCCGTCTGGACTTGGAACGCGTTAATGATCCAGAGGCTTTTATTGTGGATGGTTCGTAGACTTGATCTTCATCTGGCGCGAATAGCTAACATGATATCTAGGGTTGGCACTTGAAGGTGCCTCTTGGATGAGTGACAGACTGATGTTGAATGACGGTGAGGTTGTCAGACTCAACGCCTCGCAGATTCGCTGGATACAAGCCGATGATCCAGTTCGAGATACGCTTGTCAACTTGCCAGTCTACTTGAATGGTGACCGGAGTGATATTTTGTTCACTGTAGACCTGCCTTTTGATCGCAACGCAGGGTCGTTGGTGGCGATGAGGGCGGTGTGCTTGACCGCTGGAGGTTCTACTCACTAGACGCGACTATTTTCGAAATGCTATTGATACCCCCACAACTGTAATTTATGAATCTCTGAACTATGATAATACGATGATGTCATGAAATTATGATGTTTCTTCTACAACGGTGCTACCACCTGCGACAGTGAGGACCTTCCAGTCTATCTCGATGTTTTTTTGTCTGAAAATCTGGCGGGCATCCTCGGCAATAGCTTCAAAGTTTTTTGTTGCGAGTGCAAGAATGGTAGGGCCTGCACCTGAAAGACAGATTCCCAACAAGCCAGGATGGGTGTCTGGAGTGATTTGAGATGTGACTTCGGGCAAACCAGGTATCTAAAAAAGATTCAAATAAAAAAAATCAAGGGATTAGGACGTTGGTGGTTTCTGAGATGCGAAAGGGGAATGGTGCACGCAACGAGTGTTTTTCTGTAAGGCTGATGTATGCGGTCCTTCATTGCCTCATAGATCAAGTCAGGGTCCGGAGGCGTTTGTGCAAGAGCCGTCGTGAGTACAGCCAATCTCTGCATGTTGAAGATCTGCATTCATTCATTCATTAATTTTTGAAGTGGTTTTTGTTGGAGAGTCCTAGGTCCCTTACCAGATCTTTCCTCGAATATTCAGTTGGTAATACATGCCTAGCTTTTGCCGTACTCAATTCAAACCTAGGCACAATAGCCACAGCTTTGATACAGTCTGACCATCCAAACCTGACATAATGACCGATTCCAAACGGGGGTGGTGGTGGTGGTAGTAGTACAGATGGATCTAAACTCCCATCCTCTTCATTCGCATTGTGATTGTGAGGGTATTCAGGTAATACTTCACTCAAAGGTACATTAACTCTTTGATGATCCTGTTCATCCAATTCTTTCAGATAAGATCCTACGAAACCACCGATTAAGGCGGCAGTGACATTGTCGGGATGTCGTTCGACCATGAGTGCAAAGTCGAGAAGACGTTGAGTGGAGAGTTGGAGTTGACCGAGGGTATTTCCGAGAAGAACACCTGCAATGACGGCAGCACCGGATGAACCTAGTCCTCGACCCAAAGGAATTTCATTATGGGCGTGGATGGAGAGGTTGGATGGGAAACGAAGGATGGAGTGACAGCGGAGAACGTAGAGAGCAACACGAGTGACGAGGTTTTGGTAGGCATTCAAAGGAACTTCAGAGGCGCCTTGACCTGAACAAGTGATTTTGGGATGAACATAGCGTTGTTGTTGTTGTGATGATGACGAGGGGTAGGACACAGTAAGTGTGAGAGAGAGGGAAAGAGAGAGTCCGACAACGTCAAAACCTGGACCGATGTTGGCTGATGTCGCTGGGACATGGATGGAAAATTTACGAACAGACATAATCCCCTTCCTTACAAGGCGCTAGTTCGAGTACGCTTCTGTATCGGATTTCTATCTCCGAATGATGACCGGATCAATTATGTTTAATTACGTATCATGCAATACTGGGACAAGACATAATTCAGAAATCATTTACTGGCAGTAAACTGCTGGTGCACTCCATTTGTCGTGGTTGGAGTTGCTGATGCCATACGGGCAGGCAATGTCGGTTGCTGGCCCATAACATACCCACCCCAAGCACTTGTACCACTGGCACTACCGTTGTTCATTGTCTTATTCGTGGTGGCAGTATTGGCGACGGCAGATGTGGTGGCCGTGCCCTGTGCTACTGGCTTTTGCTGCTGCTGACTCGGTACGTAGTATCCGTAGGGCGCGGCGGCGGTTGCTGTACTCGTTGGTTGTGGGGTCGCATGACCTGAAGCGGCCGCTGCCGTACCAGCATACTGATGTGCATGCGCGAACCAAGTGTTGTACGCGGCATAAGGTTGTTGGCTTGTCACACCTGTGCCGTAAGCTTGTTGACCGTAATACTGGGGTTGTGCGTTTTGGATGTAGTTTTGGTAGTAGGAGGTGGCGCCTGTCTTGTAGGGCGCGTAAGACGTGGCGGCAGGAACGGTACCTGTTGCAGATCGATAAGCCTGAGCTTGTTGGGGATTGTATATGTAGGGATAGCCTGCGTAGGGTACCGTAGTTGGTGGAGCAGCGGCCGCAAGAGGAGTAGTGGATGTAGGAGCAGGGGATGAGGAGGTGGACGGGGCAGCCTGGGGCTGAGCTGGAACAGCAGAGGGGATATGAACTTTGACGGTAGAGTCATCACGAAGAGCTGTGATACGATTTTCTGGGAGTGTGCCATGCCAACCAGGGCAAGGTTGTAAAGCAAGGGTTTTGTAAAGGTTATGGAGGACGGAAGGAGACGGGATGATGGAAAGGAAGTCGGGATGGGAGGAAGCCCGAGGTCGAAGGGATGCTAGTGTTTGGAGAGATTCTAAAATGCCATTAGCTGTGGGGGGGGGGAGAGGGAAGTGAGACCCAAAGGAATAGAGAGAAAGGGAGAGAGAAGGAATACCGGTTTGCCACTCCTCGGAGGATTCGTCAAGAGAGTTGGGTGAGGAATGCTGGAGAAGACGGTCGATCTGGAGTGCCTGGAGACGGACGAGAGCGCGTTGTGTACGTGTGAGGAGCTCGTCGATGAGATTCTCGAGGTGGGCAGTATCGAGGGCAGCCTTGAGGTTCTGAACGACTTGGGGAGAGAGGAGGCCATCGAACTCGGCATGGACATCGAAAGGAACGTGGGGGAGCAAGAGGGGGAGGTCATCGTTGTCGTAGTCGTCTGACGGGTGGATGATGTCGGCGTATTTAAAAGCCTTTCTTTGTTGCTTGTAGGAAAGGACGAGGCCGAGATCGCGGCGACCGACGAGCTCACCGTCGTGGTCGAAGGCGGGGGCAAAGTTTGCGTAGGGGCCGTAGTCGAGGAAGGAGGCAGCGACGAGGGAGCGCTGTTGGGGAAGAGGTTTTGGGGGAGGCAAATTTTTGGGAGAGTAAGAGGCGAGGGTAGTAGAGGAGGTGGAGAGGGGCGTGGGAAGGACTACGGTGAGTTCGGCGAAACCGGTGTCGAGATGGCTGAGAGGAACGGAGGGGGAGGAGGAGCGGTCGGAGCTGAGAGAGGACCAGTAATCACCGGAGGGCAGGTGTTGGACGAGCGCGTAACGGGGCTCCGGACTCACGGCGGGGGCATCGGCGCCGGAATGACCGAGGAGAGAGAGGGCGAGAGCACAAAAAGCGCGTTGTTGCTCGGCGGTGTCGGAGGGTCGGAGGCGGCGCTGTGCAGGCCTAGGACGGAGGTTAAGGATGGCAGCGTGAAGGACATGGGGTGGCTGGGGGTCAGCCAGGAGAGCACGGAGAGAGGCAGCCTGAGCCTGTGCAGGAAACACACGGTCGAGCAGTCCAAGAGGGTCACTCCTGTGTCATGTCAGCTTCAGTCCTGACTCAGTCAATAAATACCCACCCACTCTTCCAGTATTTGTAGCATCTTTTTCTGTCCAACCTCGTCTGGCGATGCCTCGCGTTTCCGTTTCATTCTTGCGCGAGCCATTGGATTTGGTGCGAGCAAAGTTGCAAGTTCTTGATTATTATTATTATTTCAGTCTCCGCTTCAACCCCGTGTGTCTTCGGGAGGCCAACCAAACCCAACCAAACTAACAATGCGCCTCTCGCTCTCTGCCAATGGCCATGCAGCCTTCCTACCGCACATCCGCAAACTCGTCTTCGAGTGCTGCGACAGATGGCCTTCCTCTCATCACACCCGCACTTTTCTCCTCACCCGCCTCCTCCCGCTCGCCCGCCACCATCCTCACGTCGAGCTCGTCGTCAAGCAGCGCATCCACAAACAGCCTATCCTCCGTGGTTTCTATGGTGTGTCGCCTTCCTACTCACTCCCATATCACACAAATACTCCCTCTTAGCCAACAACCGCGACAAAGTCATCCCTCTCAACGGTCTAGAGGTCTCCGCCATCCAGCAAAAGGTCCAACTGCTTCTCGACGCTTCTGGCGCCAAAATAAAGCCTCTCAAGCGCAGGCCCGTGATCAGTACTACAGAAGCCACAAGAGGCATCTGGAGTGGTCTCCACGCCGACCGCCCTGTTCTCTAGTCGTCCACAAATGCCTGTAATCTATTTATTTATATGAATCTGCTTCCCTCACGTGACTAGGCCATGGAGGTGCCTCTCTCTCTGGATTTCGTTAAACTGGCCTTCTATGACACATTCCATCTCGTACACGTGTCACCCGTGCGGTTGTGATCCTGTTCTCTGAATACTTGGCCCCTTTTATAGCCTCTACTCCTCTCTCTCTCTCTCTCTCGCGGTTCTCCCTTCCCTTCCCTACCTCTCATGTTTTCAATAGACGATGCTCACGCTCTCACTCTTGAAGAACTCACCTGGCTTTCTGCCAGTACGTTAATTGAGAATCAACATGTGCTTTCCGTATGTCACTCACTCACTCACTATCTTTCCACGCGACCCACTGGTTCTCACATCGCTTCAAAACAGGAATCACCCTCCCCAGACCGAGATTCTCGAGCCCTCTTCAATACTGTATTCTCTGATTCCCACTCGGAACTTGCCCATGTACGTATATCATCCTGCCCATCCTCCTCTGCCCCGTCTCATCCCCTTGCCTTAGATGTCACAACCTGCCCCAGAGTCCTCTGCCACTCTTCCCCTCCTCCCTCCTTTATCCCCATTTCAGCCAGGCAGGCAGCCCATCACTCCTCCCCCTACGCCCCCTCGTCCCCACCGCCATCCTCCTCGATACTTGTCTCATGATCCATCTCCTAGTCATACTATCCTTCCACTGGCACCCCCTTCTCCTTCTCCTTCCGTTTCTTCATCCACCCTGAGTAGTACTCTCAGCAGTCGTCAGACAGAGTGGATTTATCGAAGGCCAAAGGCACTCAATCCTTCTGGACTGTCCGAAAGTTCAGGCAGTAGCTTAAGCATCGGGGGCACCCTGTTGCATAGGCATAAATGGGTGAGCGTCAACACGGGTCAAAAAGTCCAAGCACAGCTGCCTCATGTTTCTTGCGACAGGTTTCACACTCGCCTTCATTCTGCCACACCGCTACCGCCGATGCCTCCTCCATATCAACTAAAAGGTCATCTAAATCGAAACCTCCCTGTGCTCATAATACGTCCAAACCCAGACCGTCATCACCTGTACTCATATCTTCAACTATTCAGCTCGTAGACACCGGTTCTCCCAGTGGTCTGGAACGCAGTCCCTCTATTTGCTCTAACGTGACAAGTCACAGTCAGAGCTACCAAGGTGGCGTTCATGGTTCCGGGAGATGGATAGCAAGCCCAATGTTGAACTCGAGTATGTCAAATTTGCAATTGCAGTCTTCGATCCGTGTGTCGTCTCTCAAAAATCGACACGGTGGCGGTAGTAGCGGCGGCGGCGACAATTGGCTAATGACAGATCCTGGTTCTTCTTCCTTGGTGACTGGAGGTCAGGTGGCGGAGCGGCGATATCCATCTGCAACGATGGTTCCGACGCTAGTAGACACAACGACGGTCTTTGAGCGATCCTCAAGCACCACCAGTGTGACAACAAATAGGCGTACTGGAAAGCCTATGTGGTCTGCGTTCCATAGTGGTCACGGAGGAGCGAAATCCTCAGTTTTATCTATTCCGGTCTTTGCGACGAAGAGCCCTGAAAGAAACAGAATACTCAAGTTGAAATCTATACCCTCGCAAACACAAATATCTATAGACTCATCGATGACACCGACGTTTGTAGTCCCTCCACCAGCTGCCTCCTTACCTTTATTTATTCCTTCCAATCCCTCCTCATCCAAATCTACTTACAATTTGAAGAATGCCAAGCATGCGAGCGAGAAGATAAGGGCGCCTATCCGAATTCGACATTCGTTGAGCGCAACATCTACCACGAGAGCCGGTTCTTCGCCACTTCCGCAGAGAGATCAAGATAGATCTGCGTCTGCTCCATCCCTACCGGTATCTTTCGTCGAGGCAAATAGTCGCTCTGGTGATGCGTCACCAACTTTGCCACATTCAGGCATGAAGATGTCTCTTTCGCTATTATCATCCCTGTCTCCTCTTCCTCCTCCTATGCCATGTCCCACTGTTGGGAATAGGCGTAGAAGACGACGGAGCAGCAGCAGCAGCAGCAACACGAATCAAATCTTTTCAAGTCGGGATCGCATATCTTCATTTACTTCCCAAACCAGCATCGCGACCGCTACTACAGCTCGAACATCAATGACCAATAGAACTTTGAGCTCATGCTCTACTACTACTTCCTCTTTGGCGAACTCGCAATGCACCCTCATTCCTCAGGGTTCAAGTGATATTACATCAAAGCCTATTACCCTCGTTCCTGGGGCTCACTATCTCCGTCGTTCTTCATCTAATAGCAATGGTTACACCCCAGCTTCCCACCACTTCCACGGACATGGACGAGAGAAGAGATTTCTTCGAAACCAATCATATCAATATCGGCATCAGAGACAAGGTTCGACTACCAGCAATATAAGCTTTGACGGCGCCGGTGAAGGCGGGAATACTGCGGCTGCTTCTGCGAGGTCACAAGCATACGCGCAGCTTACCGGTACTGCGACGGCGGCGGGAATGGGTCTTGGCCTTGGTACGATTACGAATGCCAATAACCATGTGGGCCCTAGACGGCGAAGACCTTCGACTTCGCCCGGTTCTGGGTTAGGATCTACTATCGTGAATTCGAGTCCTTATGGTCAACGGCATGGATTAGGAACAGGCGGAAGTATAGCTGTTTCTACTGCAAATGGAAGCGCGAGCACGCTAATGCCCTCACCCTCTTCTTCTCCTCCTTATCAACATCATTCGAAAGTAGCTCATTCATCATTGATCTCTCTTTCACATTATGGAAATCCTTCCTCTATTACTCGAACGCCAAGTCGAGTATCATCACCCCCATCTACACCATCACACCATTTCTCTTCCTCACCCAAATCCAAATCTATACTCACGCGTGCGTCGTCTCTGTCCACCAAGGCTTCTGCATGTGGGGGAGTGGTTAAAAGCGTCAAGTTTGTTGAGATACCTGAGGTATATTATAGATCAGGGTATTATGAACATGATGGGAAAGAGTTTATTTATGGTTGCGACACTGGTAATGCGGACAAGGAGGAGGATGAGGAGGATGAGGGAGAGGATGGCATACCTGCTGTAGGAGCAAGAGGTGAGGGTCAGGAAGGGATGGTGCTAAGGGAATGCAGCGGCATGGATATTGAGGCTATTGATATGGATATTGACACTTATCTCGGAACCCACAAGCATTTTTCAGAGGAGTCGAAAGAGCCGAAGTATGGTTTTAAGAAGATGGGGTGGGGATTCTTGTCGAGAGGAAGGAGGGTGGAGAAGGAAAATCAAAGAGAGCAAGAGGACGAGTCAAAGGAGTCTATCATCCCACCACCACCACCACCACCACCATACGAACACGGACAGAAGAGAGTAGAGAAAGAGAAGACAACTTCTGGGTTTGGACTAAGGAGACTCATGGGCCTCACGACACGCAAAGCGCCCCCTCCGCCACTTTCACTCTCGATCAGCTCTCCAGCTCCCCTCTCGCCCAAGTCACCAAACACCTTGATGCAAGTTGAAGAGAAAACACGACAAAGGAACAAGAAGCAAAGCACGAGTCCGCATGTGTCCCCTCGCAAGCCGATTTCGGGACCATATGTACTAGGGTCACATCTACCCTCTCGCTCTCCCTCCACACACTCTCCAATCCCATCTCCGTCTTCTTCATTTCTCCACCAGCAAATTCCAGGTCGACCCATTCCGATGTCATCGTCGAATACATCTCTAAACAAAATGCATGGTGGACGTCAGTGCGAACATCAAAACTTGGAGACTCTTTCCACTGTTAGCCAAGGCTGTGGTTCCCATCATCGTTCTAGGTCACTTCGGAACACCCACCAATTAAACACTTCTCTGACCACGATCACCAACTTCGGTATGAATACCGAAAGACCTGTCGGCCCGAACGTGGCAGGTACGCGACCAAAAGGGTTTGTGATTGGCACCGATGCTTTTCTCAGTGTGAATGCTGTGCCTGTGCCTCTCAAGAATGCGTCTTCATATGAGAGTTTCCGGAGTGCCAAAAGCTACGGTGGTTGGAGTGATAAGGGTAGCATGAGAAGTGCAAAGAGTGCTGGGACCAGTAGTATGCGCACTTTTCGGACTTGGATGAATAAAATTGGGACTGGTGTTTATGGTGGTGTTGGTGTAGCTGCGGCAGAATGAAATGGTCCTAAGATTTT
>Ga0157368_1000263_pt1 | contig 25363 bp, 23 predicted proteins | sample AttbisABBM3_FD_113146 | JGI IMG/M metagenome (GOLD analysis project Ga0157368, IMG submission 113146) | Fungus gardens microbial communities from leaf cutter ant in Botucatu, State of São Paulo, Brazil - Atta bisphaerica ABBM3 | ecosystem: Host-associated > Fungi > Mycelium > Unclassified ... | reverse complement strand
GAGTTATTTTTTTATTTGAAAATTCTTTTAATACATTATCTTTTTTTAAATCAGAACTTTGTATCCATGGAATATTTCCATTCCAATATTCAGAATTGTTGGTGCTAGGAGTTCCGCCTCCTAATGTCCTATCTGTAATTTCAAAAATATTACGCTGTACCCAAGGTTCAGAAAACCCTTTAAATCGCAGTTCCGGAACGTTGGTATTCAATTTTTCTGACATTTTATTCCGCTCCTTCCGTCGAAACTAGCTCTGATTTCATCGCTTCAAATTCGGCTTCAAGACGCGCAATTTCAAGATCGATTTCCTTCAATTCGCGCTCTACTTCCGCTAAATCAATGGGTTCTTCCTCTTCGAACGTATCAACATATCGTGGGATATTTAGATTGAAATCATTCTCTTGAATTTCCTCAAAAGTGGCCTTATGAGCATATTTCTCTACGTCTTCGCGAGCAGCGTAAGTATCAATAATCTTCTGTAGATGTGCATCTGTTAGTGAATTTTGATTCTTTCCCTTCTCAAATTCATTTGATGCATCGATAAAGAAAACATCCTTAGTTGAACGATTTTTCTTAAAGACCAGAATTGTTGTCGGAATCGACGTACCGTAGAACAGGTTTGCAGGCAAGCCAATAACAGCATCCAAAACATTGTCTTGCTCAATCATGTATTTACGAATAACACCTTCACCGGCACCACGGAACAAGACACCATGCGGCAAAACGACTGCCATTGTACCATCAGCATCCAAGTGGTACAACATATGTTCTACAAAGGCAAAGTCCGCTTTTGACTTTGGTGCGGTCTTACCATATTTACGGAAACGCTCATCATCTAACTTACCATCTGTTTGCCAGTTAGCTGAATATGGCGGGTTGGCCACAACCGCTTCAAATTGCTGGTCAGCAAACATATCTTCTTCTAATGTATCACCTTGATGCATTTCAAAGTCTGTTGGCTTAACGTCGTGCATCAACATATTCATGCGAGCCAAATTGTACGTTGTTCCATTCAACTCTTGGCCATAGTAGTTAGCAACTTCGACATCATCCCCGACACGTAGCAACAATGATCCTGATCCCATTGTTGGGTCATAAACTGATTTCAAACGTGTCTTACCCATCGTGACAAAAGCGGCTAAAAGCTTTGAGACTTGTTGTGGTGTATAGAACTCACCTGCCTTCTTACCAGCAGAAGCTGCGAATTGACCAATCAAATATTCATAAGCATCTCCAAGCACATCAATTTTACTGTCACCAGCATTAAAGCTGATGTCAGCCAAGTGCTTAATAATTTCAGCCATCAATTCAGAACGCTTTGCTGGATTATTTCCCAAACGTGATGAGTTCAAATCCATGTCTTCAAATAAGCCGCGGAAATCATCTTCTGAAGCAAAACCAATCGTTGATGCTTCCACTTCATTAATTGCTTCTTGCAGATTTTCAATGGCAAATTCTCCGGCAAGAATATCTTGCACCATCTTACTAAACAGGAATTGTGGCTTAACAAAGAAACCTAAAGCCTTGGTAACTTCACTAATTAATAATTCACGTACTTCTTCATTATCATACGCGTCCGCAAATGTGATACCATCTGCCTTCAATAAAATATTGGCATAATCTTCTACACGTTCTGATAAAAAGCGATAAAAAATCAAACTCAAAATGTAATTACGGAATTCATTAGCATCCATATTTCCGCGTAAATCGTTGGCAATTGCCCAAAGTTGTTTTTGTAATTCAGCTTGTTGCTGTGCTTGCGTTTCATGTGTTTCAGCCATTGTTTCTCTCTTAATCCTAATTTTTATTTTATTGTTTAAGACAGAATGTATTTATCCACTGCCTCTTCAACGAAATTAATAATTTTCTTCTTAACACCAGTCAATTTGAATAATCCAAATCCCATACCTGACAAATCCGTACTTAATTTTTCGTCTTTAACTTTTCTGGCATATTCAAATTCATCAAGTGTGTCCGTCACAAATTCAGTTGGTAATTCATTATCATTTGCGAATTGCTCAATATCTGATGTACGTCTTTTTACCAAATAGGTATTCAACGCATCTGATACATTGTCGTTAGCGTTCAAGTTTGGAATAACTTCATCTAAAAATTCAGCTAATAGTTCTGCCTTACTCTTAAGTTGTGGTGAATCAGCATTATTCAGTAGTCGCTTAATTTTACGAACATCACTTTCTGAATTTCCAGGAGTAATCGCCCTAATCAATTTAACAATGTAATTGACATCAATCGTATCGCGCGCAATCAAATCTAATTCAAAGTCAATATCATCTAAAACGGATATTTTGCCCGCGCCATCAGTGTTATGATTATTTTTTCGCTTTTTCCATTCATCATAAGCTGTAAAGTATTTACCACGATAACTTTCTAAATCTTGATCTGAAAAGTCTGTAAAATGTGCCCACTCAAATTCATCATAGACATTTAACTTGTTATACGTCCGTAACACATCACGGAATGTCTGTACAAAGTCAGCTAATTCTTCATCTGTTTCACCATATAGCGCATCTACTGCCTGTGGTGTTGGCACTACCTTATGCAAAGCAATAATATTATCAACAAATTCTGTTTTTAATTCATCATACTTTGGTGCAAAAAAACTTGCTTTATCTCCATCTGAGAACAAAGTCACCGCATCGTCTGTTGCCTGTTTCAAGTTACGATAAGCCACAATGTTCCCATATGGTTTTGATTTTTCTTCAATACGATTTGTACGTGAGTATGCTTGGATCAAATTGTGCCACTGCAACTTTTTATCTACATAAAGTGTTGATAGACGTGGTGCATCAAACCCAGTTAGAAACATATTAACGACAATTAAAACATCAATATTATCCGCCCGAGTCTCATCGTTATGTTCTTTTAGACGTTTTGAAACGTCGGCAAAGTAATCCGCAAAAGTATCTGTTGAAAAATTAGTCCCGTATTGCACATTGTAATCAGCAATAACTTGATCTAGCCCTAAGCGCGATGTTTCTAAATCAGCTGGATCGTTTCCTTGCTTCTCTTCGTTGTCTGATTCATTAGCACCCCATGTGAAAATTGTTGTCACATTTAAATCAGTTTTCATAGATTTAAAAATCTCATAGTATTGCAACGCAACTCGCGTATTTGGCACGGTAAAAATCGCATTATAATGCCGATTTTTCGTACGATTAGCATGATTTAATACGATATGCTGGGCAATTAACTTTAGTCGATCTGGATTTTCCCAAACTTCTTGCTTATCAATGCCTTTTGCTACGGTATCTTCATCAGTTACTAATCCGTGTCCTTGAATTGTGTTGATATATTCAACATTAAATCCTAAAACGTTATGGTCACGAATCGCATCCTTGATTAGATAAGCATGTAACCGTTCATCATATAAATCATCAGTTGTACGCCCATCAGCGCCGATATTTTCTTTAAAAATTGGTGTTCCTGTGAATCCAAAGTGCTGCGCATTCATAAACCATTTATTAACATTCTTACGCATTGAACCAAATTGCGATCGATGTGCTTCGTCTTCAATAAAAATAACGCGCTTATCATGATATGGTGCCAGGATATCTTTATATCGATCATTCATAACAGCATTATTCAACTTTTGAATAGTTGTAATAATAAGCTGCGTACTTGTATCAGTTAATTGATCAACCAATCGTTTAGTACTGTCCGTTCTATCTAGCGCCGGTTCGTTATTAGCACCCGACTTAGGTAAATATGAATTAAAATTCTTAGCTGTTTGAATATCCAAATCCGAACGGTCAATTAAGAAAATAACCTTTTCAGCCTCTGTGTTCTGTGCTAACAATCGAGCCGCCTTAAATGACGTGATTGTCTTACCTGACCCCGTTGTATGCCACACGTAGCCATTTTTATCCGGATTAATTTGCGCCTGATTCATAATTGCTTCAGCTGCGTAAACTTGGTATGGTCGCATCACCAGTATCCGCAAATTATCTTCATCAAAAATCGTGTAACGAGCAATCATGCTATGTAGTCGTTCTGGTTCTAAAAAGCTTACCGCGAATAAATCTAATTCATTTAACCACTGATTTTTTTCATCGGTCCAATAAAACATGAAATTCGAATTTAATTTTTGATCACCATTCGCGAAATAGCGAGTTTCGCCGTCATTTGAAATGATGAAAAATTGAATAAAATTAAACAGAAAATTAGTTCGTAGGCTTTCTGTTCGATAACGAATTATTTGATTAAATGCTTCGGTAAATTCAACCCCACGCCGCTTTAACTCAATCTGAGTTACCGGTAAGCCGTTAATCAATAGCGTCACATCGTAACGATTCTCATGAATACCATCTTTATTGGTAATTTGATGAGTAACTTCAAACCGATTATTAGACCAATCTTTACCGTCAAAGAAATTAATATACGCCGTTGTATTATCATCACGCGTAATTGAAACTCGACCATATGGTGATGTATCCGTTCCCCGCAACAATTTACCAGTTTCAAATATTCCTGATGGTCGCCGTAATTCATTTTGCACACGTTTAAACTCAGCATCCGTTAATGGCACACCGTTTAATGATTCTGCATTACGCTCATTCATCACATCACGAAAATGCTGCACCATCGCGTCAACATCTGGTATTTTTACACTTTTATAACCAATTACATTTAATTTCTGAATTAACTCATTTTCTAAATCATATTCAGATTGATGTTCCTTACTCATATTTCATACTCCCAATTAACCTTACGCTGATGTACAGCGTAAATTTAAAATAGTCTCGTATATAATATTACCACGCATACAGTCATCATAGATATTTATAACTTCATTATTAATGATTGGCAATTGTTTACTTCTGTCACTGGCAAGGTATTTAAATCATACTCGGATTAATTAGTATTATAACAATTCAAGTTAGTCATTTGATAAATTACAAATTTCGTAACCATGAAAATTTGTGGCAAACACTAAATCCATATCAACAGTTTGATTAGTTACATAATCAGACACTTGATCAACCTGTTTCATCGTTAATATAAATTTATACTGGTCAGCTGCTGCAACATGTAAATGATCATACTTTAAGAATTGTCCAGGAACTGAATCAATAGATACGTATTCTATATTTAGACAATCGCTGACAAACCCCGAAGCACCAATAATATAGTTATTAATTAACGAGTAATTTGCCTGATAATATTCACCAGTGTCTTCATCAAAATGTAATTTATCTACCACATCAGTTTTTAGAGTTAATTCTCCAACAAAATCATTAGGATTTATCACACGAGGTTTAATAATTATTCGCCAATCAACCGTATATTGTGGATATTCTTTTTTAAAATTTTCCATGCCATCAATGACATCAAAATCAATCGGTAATCCATTTAATTCAAGCCATACATTACCAAATTTTGTTGTTAATTTCATTTCTTCCACCTACAAATCCATTATTAGTATTCACATTGTATCTCTAGTGATTTAAACTAAATGTTGTATTTTATACAAAAAAGCCAACCACCACTGGTGATTGACTTCCTCTAAAACTACTTATTAAGCTGTGTACTTAGCCAAGATAGCTTCAAGTTGGTGAGCTGGTGTGAAACCAGTCAAACGCTCAACAACTTCGCCGTCCTTCTTTACCAACAAGGTTGGAATGGCCATGATGCCAAATTCTTGGGCTGTTTGTGGGTTTGCATCCACATCCATCTTGTTAAATGATACTTCTGGCATGCTTTCAGCAACTGCTTCCACAACAGGTGATTGCATACGGCAAGGACCACACCAAGTTGCCCAGAAATCTGTCAACGTAACCCCTGTGTCCGTCGCTTCTGAAAAGTTTGCATCTGTAATATCTTGAACTGCCATATTAAATTCCTCCTCATTATCTTCTAACATAAAGTTAGTATAACGCGACTGGCACATTTTGTCGATAGTAATTAATCGTCATCCCATCTATCCGAATCACCCGTATCTTCATCAAATAATGCAGCGGCCACATACGGATCTAAGTTATCGCTAGGACCGTCAGCGGGATGCAATGCCAATGACGCTAACATATAATCATCGGTATCAGCGCGTTCATCAGTCAAAACCTTCGCGGCCATCATCGCCACTAAATCATCTGTATCACTATTATTAATCTGTCGTGGTTCACCTAGGTCCGCCGATGTATTAACATCTGATTTTGTAACTGATTCGGTCAAAATACGTTGACCATAGTAACTGCGACAACTATATAGCCCACCGCCAATCATTAATGCGTACGCAACAAGATGCACGTCATGCCAGCTCATCATCCCCAAAATCATTAACAATAGTCCCACTAATCCAACAATGCTTAAAACCAACCCTACCGTATGCCCCGGGCCAACCGTCCACTTTAAAAATCGGTGCTTCATCATGCCACCTCCTCATAACTCCATAGTAGCACGTTTGCTCACCAGACTATATTAAAAACGACCGCAGCCAGCGCCACGATCGTTTCATATCACGATTAATTAACCTAATTCGGCATACGTTGCCCCTTGATCAGGACCCGTAAAGTTAAATGACTTTACTGAACGGTGTGAGCGCAAGTATTCTTGCACCCCTTGGCGAATGGCCCCCGTTCCCTTACCGTGAATAATTTCAACAGAAGGCAAGTTATTCAACAACGCCCGATCAATAAATTGATCTAATTCATGCATTGCAGCTTCATAACGGTGACCACGAAGATCAAGCGTCGCTGAAGCATGGGCCCGGTTAACGGCCTTACTGGTGTTAACGCGTGGCTTAGGTGCCGCTTTTTGTTCAGATTTAACAGTTTGACCGATGTTTTGCTTATCGATTTCATCTTCAGCCAACACCATCTTCAAAATGCCCATTTGAACTTCGAACTTACCATCCTTCAACTTACGCTTAATCGTTCCTTGTTGCCCATATTCACGTACCAAGACGGTATCCCCAACTTCAATGTTTTGACTCTTAGCTTGCTTGGCCTTACGAAGCACACGGTTATTTTCAACAGATGGCTCTTGGCGCATTGCATTCAATGCACCCTTGGCATCCATCAACTTATTTTCTTTAACCGCCATACCGTCAAGCTGCATCTTACGCAATTCACTGATGATTTTGTCCGCTTTTTTGCGTGAATCCGCCACAATATGGTTGGCTTCTTTCTTTGCTTCTTCAAGCGTACGCGCCTTTTCGGTCTCCATCTTATCCAGCTTTTGCTCATAGTCATTCTTCATTTGACGATTTTCAATGACTTGTTGCGCCAATTGGACTTGTTGTGACAAAACAGCATTACGCCGTTCAACCAAGTCCGCAATCATATCGTTCAATTCTTGTGAATCTTCAGAAGTTAGTGAAGCAGCTGCATCAATAATCTCTTGCTTCAAGCCTAAACGCTTTGAGATTTCTAAGGCGTTTGACCGACCTGGAATACCCAGTAAGAACTTATACGTTGGCCGTAATGTATCAACGTCAAATTCCATTGATGCGTTAATCGTGTCCACTCGGTTGTAACCATACACCTTCAATTCTGGATAGTGCGTGGTTGCAACGGTAAATGACCCCTTCGTACCCACGGCATCCAAAATAGACATTGCCAAAGCCGCTCCTTCTTGCGGATCGGTTCCAGCACCCAATTCGTCAAATAGGACCAATGAATCGGCGTCAATTTGATCAAGAATATCAACAATATTTACCATGTGTGATGAGAATGTTGACAATGATTGTTCAATTGATTGCTCATCCCCAATATCAGCAAAGATTTCCTTAAACAAACCAACCGTTGAATATTCAGCTGTCGGAATAAACAATCCTGACTGGGCCATTAGTTGTAGCAAACCAAGGGTCTTCAACGTAATCGTCTTACCACCCGTGTTCGGTCCAGTTACAATAATTGCCTTATAATCTTCCCCAATAATAATATCGTTCGGCACCGCCTTAGCTGGGTCCAACAACGGGTGGCGCGCTTGTAGCAAACGCACGTGATTTTCAGGGCTGTATTCTGGTTCTTGTGACTTTGTAGCGGCCGCATGCCGGGCTTTAGCATTCACGAAATCCAAGTGACCCAACACTTCCGCATTATGTTGAATATTGTCAGCTTCTGGGCGCAACATCGCTGATAATTCAGCTAAGACCCGTTCTTCTTCATGACGTTCCTTCAAATAATGCTCACGTAAGCGATTATTCATGTCCACAACATCAGCTGGTTCAATATACAATGTTTGCCCTGTTTGTGATTGGTCATGCACCACACCACCAAAGCGGCTACGGTATTCGGCCTTAACCGGAATGACATACCGATCATTACGGATTGTCACAATTGGGTCAGACAAATATTGCGCTGACTTACCACGTGTGTAGTCTTGCATCTTTTGGCGAATGGCATTTTCAGTTGATGTAATGGCTTGACGTACGCGGTGCAATTCCGGTGACGCTTCATCGGTAATCCGACCATCACCATCAATCGCCGTATTCACACGCCGTGTCAAATCTTGCATCACCACTAAGCGTGAATAATAAGGGCGTAACGCCATTAACGGTTCACCACGATCAGCAATTAAGTTTTCAAAGAACAAGCGCATTTGCCCAGTTGTAAACAACACCCGCCCAACTTGCGCCAATTCTGTACCACTTAGGGCTGCATCAATCTTCAAGCGTTGCATATGTGGCTTAACGTCCGCCAATTTAGGAATATTAATCCCCCCTTGCCAACGCAATACCTTTGCCGCATCTGACGTTTCTGCTAACCAAGTCTGCATCTCTTGTGCATCAGCTGTAGGCATTAAATGACGTAATTCAATTTCACCGGCCGCCGTTGAGAGATAAGGCAATAATTGTGCCTTTACTGCATCATACTCAAGGGTTGCCAAGACTTTTTTATTCATCTTTTCTAACCTCTTTTTGTTTCCTGACCTTATCGTCTAATCCACCATTGATAAATAGCATCTGAGAAATAAGGGGTTTGATTTAAAATCCATTGTGCAACTGGTGATTCAACCATTGCATCGTGATACCACGGGATATCTAACATTTGTGTAAATTGTAATACAAAGAAAATTTCAATATAAATTAAGCCACCGTATACTAACAAGCCCGCCCAGCGGTTCAATGTGCCTAGTAAGGGAATTTTATTGATAAAGCGTAATTGCCGCTCAACAGAGCGTACTAACATCGTCCCAATGAACATAATTAATCCGAACGCAATCCCCGATGCCAAAAATTCATTGGAATGATCAAGTAACATTGACGGCACGCCATTCGCTGCCCAATTTGTTGCGAAGTTAGTTAAGACAGTTGTCATTAACCACTCACCCAGCCGATGAGCCATTAAAATCGCAATAATATAAACAATTAAACGACCAATTAATGATGTTAAACTCCGTATAAACCCTAGATGGTAGCCGCGAAACATCGCTGCAATCATTAAAACGATGATAATTATTGATAATAAATTCATTCTGCTTGCGCGTCCTTCTCCGCTTGCATTTTAACTTGATCTGACAAGGCATTAATTGCCAATAACGTTACTAGTTGCTCATCTTTTAGTTTTGGCGCCAAGTTTTTCATTTCATCTAACTGTTGATTAGCCAAGTCGAAAACTGCCTTCATGTGCGCTTGTGATTCACTTGATGTAATCACTACTTGCTTACCAAGAAGTTCTCCTTTAAATCGCATCTTTTCTGTCATGATACTGGTTCCTTTCACTTCTTGTCTAAATCCATAAAGTTAAGTATAACAAAAAAACACTGATGTTTCAGTGCTTTCCCTAGTCTTTATTAGCCAGATTAATCAATAATTGTGTATTCAGAATCAAAGGCGGCCAGTGGTACTAAACGATAGTGTTGACCATCCGTTACTAAGTAATCACCACAAACGGCGAACGTGACATGACCATTATCTTGCAATGACATTAGATTTTCATCATCCGTTTGACTCTGCCAAGCTACCGTACCTCGTTGCAGTGCTGCTAGTACCCAAGGAGCTGGTGCAAATTCGTCGGAAATTTGCCAGACATCAACAATCATATCCCCATGTTTTGCTTGCATAGTATGATGCCCACTTTCTTTAAAATGTTTCTAAATGTCTACCATTACATCTATTTTACATCAAATTGTAAGCGTTTGCACTAAATCCCATAATAAAAAGGTAGCAACCGCATTGATTACTACCTACTTATCATTAATCTTCAAATTCGGTCGGATCAAAGTCCGTTCCATCAAGCATTCGGGCTTCCAACCAATCCCAGACATTATCCTTACCAAACTTAGTTTCTGATGAGAAAATTTCAAAATCAGAAACATCTGGATTGAATTGTAGTGTTCGCTTAATATCCGCTTCAGCCTTATTCCACTTACCACGTGAAATCTTATCTGCCTTCGTTGCGACAACTAATACGGGCAAGCCAATATCATCTGACGTCAACCAATTATACATTTCAACGTCTTCCTTTGAAGGCAAGTGACGTGCATCGACTAATTGCACGATTCCCTTCAATGGTTCACGTGTTCGCAAATATTCACCAATCATAAGGGCAAATTCTTCACGGGCCTTCTTAGAAACCTTAGCATAGCCATAACCGGGCACGTCAACGAAAAACAATTGTTCTTCCACCTTGTAAAAGTTCAACGTTTGCGTTTTACCAGGTTGTGATGACGTGCGGGCGAAGGCCTTACGGTTAATCAACACATTCGTTAATGATGACTTACCCACATTTGAACGCCCAACAAAGGCCACTTCTGGTAATCCATCGGTTGGGTATTGGCCTGCGCGTACGGCAGACATTACCATTTCAACATTGTGTACTTCCATGATAACTCCTCTCGCTTACGCTTCTTCTACCGTGATTAGTTCAGGTTGCTCATTATGCAAAACCGCACCTTCTGTAATCAAGACACCCGTGACGTCATCACGTGATGGTACATCAAACATGACATCGCGCATCGTTTCTTCAATAATTGAACGCAAACCACGAGCACCCGTTTCACGCTCAATTGCCAAATGGGCCATTGCTTGCAAGGCTTCCGGTGTGAACTTCAAGTCCACTTCTTCTAGTCCTAATAAGGCTTGATATTGCTTAACTAAAGCGTTCTTAGGTTCTGTTAGAATGCGCACCAAATCATCTTCTGTTAATTCTTCAAGGGCTGTCAAAATTGGCAAACGACCGATGAATTCAGGAATCAAACCAAAACTCATCAAGTCTTCAGGTACTACTTGTTGCATCAAAGACTTTTCTGAAGCGTTAAACTTCATCGTCTTTGAATCAGTTCCAAACCCAATTACCTTAGCACCAACACGTTCCTTCACCATTTGTTCAATACCGGCAAAGGCACCACCAACGATGAATAGAATGTTAGTTGTGTTGATTTGAATAAATTCTTGATTAGGGTGCTTACGTCCGCCTTGAGGTGGTACATTCGCAATCGTTCCTTCTAGCATCTTCAACAAAGCTTGTTGGACACCTTCACCAGAAACATCGCGCGTAATTGAGACATTCTCAGCCTTCTTAGCAATTTTATCAATTTCGTCAATGTAGATGATGCCTGTTTCAGCACGCTCAACATCGTAGTCGGCGGCTTGAATCAACTTCAACAAGATGTTTTCAACGTCTTCACCAACATAACCGGCTTCCGTCAAAGTTGTGGCATCTGCAATCGCAAATGGCACATTCAATAGCTTGGCCAAAGATTGTGCAATATACGTCTTACCTGACCCTGTTGGTCCGATCATGGCAATATTTGACTTCTGCAGTTCAACACCATCAGCCCCAGTTTCACCAGTTAACATGGCGTTAACCCGCTTGTAGTGGTTATAAACCGCCACTGCCAATGTCCGCTTCGCTTCATCTTGACCAATCACGTAAGAATTCAAATTAGCAACAATTTCTTGCGGCGTCTTTAATGTTAGAGTACGCTCCAAAGCATCTTGTTGCAAATCTTCATTAATAATATCTTGTGCCAAGGCCACACATTCATTACAAATGTATACCCCAGGTCCTGCAATAAGCTTCTTTACTTCCGTTGAAGCCTTACCACAGAATGAACAGTACGCTACGCCGTTTGAATTATCGGTTGTATTAAACACTGTCCAACCTCCTGTCTGTTTTTAACGTTGTCATCAACGTAGATTATTTACTATTGTACCAAAGATTTACCCAGTTGTTATGGTTAATCTTTTATGACAAATTGGTTTTAACGATGGTTAGTTATCCTGTAACTCAAGCAAACGAGCACGCAAAGCATCATCATAAGCCGTTAAGTATAACCCATGCTTACCACGCTTAATTAACACGTTTAAGACGTTTGCAATAAAGGCTTTAAATTCGGCTTCACTAAATTGGCGATCTTTGCGCTTTTTGAAAATTTCTTTGTGGGAATATTTTTCTGGGATAATCGTCACACAATCATTTTCAGCATCATAACCAAATGATGGCCCGATAATCATCCCAACATAATTCAAATCAAACCCTTGTAGTGTATAAATTGTGCCAACTTGCGTAATTGACCCTTCACGCTTTGCCCAGTGCGTTCGTTGCGGATCCCATTCATCCCAAGGTAAACTAAACGTGTCCATTTCAACATTATGCCGACCATCAATACGTGGGAAGCCTGAGGTAGCCACCACCCGACTTTGGCCAAATGCTTTATTTTTGATTTTAATAGCTTCGTATAACTCGCCAGCTTTATCAAAGACTTTAAATTCAAAATCCGAATTATTTGGAAAAGGATAAAGTGGTTTTTCAGCAGTTAAGTCGTCCATCCAAGCAACTTGTTCAGGACTAGCGACCATGCGGTATTGGAAATCCATATCAAATTGATGATACGGATGCGTGCCAATCGTGTTAAATAACAACTCTTGATCCCAATACATTTTTGATTGGAATACTTGGGCAAAGTCGTATACAACGACCACCACTTTTGCCAAGTCCATCAAATCCTTTAATTGATTTTCACCATTATAGTGCATATAAGGCTCTGGCTTTGATAACAATAAATGCGCCTCATCCACAAAAATAACATCGTATTGCCAATCGCGTTTCTGCGCATTATTAATCAGTGGCGTTGGCCGTGTGATGTCTTTATCACGCATACCAGGAATATCCACAGCTAAATCTTTATAGGCTTTAAATAACTCAGGGTGATTCACGACCAAAGCTGTCTTAAAACGCTTATCTGTCATATACTTTGTTACTAAATTCATGAGTACAACAGACTTACCAGTTCCCGCTGCTCCCTGAATAATTGCAACACGGTGGTCTTGTTTGGCTAAACCGTCACCAATATATTCATTCATTGCTGAAATAACATTTTTTTGATCCGCTGATAAGTTATCAACGAAAAATTGTTCTTGTAAAATTTTATTCATAATACTTCAATTATACACTGCAACCTTCATTTGACGCAGCCGTTTAAACAAAAAAGACCTAGAAAAACAACTGGGTCTTTCTAAGTCTTTAATTTATGATTTAGTATTAAGCTTCAACAGCGTTTTCTACCAACAAGTCAACAACTTGCTTGATAGCAATGTCGTGTGCCAACATGTCGTCAGACAAAGCGTTGCGAACAGCTTCTTCTTCCATACCGTATTGGTCAGCCAAAACCTTAACTTCAGCAGCAATTTCGTCAGCAGATGGCTTGATGTCTTCTGCCTTAACAATTGCTTCCAATACCAAGTTCGTCTTTACACGGTTTTCTGCACCTTCAGCGTATTGCTTGTGCAAATCATCTTCTGATGAACCAGTGATTTGGTAGTACAATTCTGGTGAAATACCTTGTTGTTGCATTGAAGCAAAGAATTGGTTCATTTGACGGTGAACATCTTCGTGAATCATTGATTCTGGAAGTGAACCACCTTGAACTGATGCGTTGTCAACAGCAGCTGAAACAGCAGCGTCTTCCTTAGCATCCTTAGCAGCTTCAGCCTTTTGGTCTGCCAAACGTGCCTTAACCTTGTCCTTCAATTCAGCCAAAGTTTCAACTTCTTCGTCGATGTCCTTTGCGAATTCATCGTCCAAAGCAGGAACTTCCTTAGCCTTAACTTCGTGAACAGTAACGGCGAACACAGCGTCCTTACCAGCCAAATCAGTAGCTTGGTATTCTTCTGGGAACGTTACGTTAACGTTGACTTGATCTTCAGCCTTAGCACCAACCAATTGTTCTTCGAAACCAGGAATGAATGAACCTGAACCCAATTCTAGTGAGTAGTTGTCACCCTTTCCACCGTCGAATTCAACACCGTCAACTGAACCAACGAAGTCAATAACAACCGTGTCACCGTTCTTTGCAGGTGCATCAACCAATACCAATTCGGCTTGACCTTCTTGCAAACGAGCAATTTCAGCATCCAATTCTTCATCAGAAACAGTTACGTCTGATGCAGGAACCTTAACACCCTTGTATTCGCCCAATTCGATTTCTGGTGCCAATTCAACTTCAGCAGTCAATACCCAAGCTTCACCCTTGTTCATTGATTCTGCATCGATGTTTGGTTGACCAACAGTCGTCACACCAGCTTCTGCAACTGCATCAGCAAAAACTTCTGGCAAAACAATGTTCAAAGCGTCTTGGTACAATGATTCTTCACCGTACATTTGGAAAAAGACTTGCTTAGGCATCTTACCCTTACGGAAACCAGGAACCGTAATTTGCTTCTTAACGTCGTTAAATGCGGCGTCGATACCCTTTTCGTATACATCAACAGGAACTTCAAACTTGATCGTTCCCTTGTTGCCTTCACCCTTAGTGAAAACTGCGTTTGCCATGTTAATTCCTCCAATAGTATCTAACTCATGTGGTTGATACATATATTATCTTTACATACTTAATAAGTTTAACGGAAAGTCCGTATTTTGGCAATAATTCCAGTAGGAAATCCCTGTAAAAATCAGGATTTATTACCATTTTCTCGATGAAACAAAAAGAGAGTTATCACATTAAAAATGTAATAACTCTCTTTTATTGTAGCTTACGCCACATGGAAAAATTTATACGTTAAACGTAAAAATTAGTCCTTGATTTCAGAAACAGTTCCGGCACCGACAGTACGTCCACCTTCACGAACCGTAAACTTCAATCCCTTTTCGATGGCAACAGGTGCGATCAATTCGATATCGAATGTTACGTTGTCACCAGGCATAACCATTTCAACGCCTTCTGGCAATTGAACGACACCAGTAACGTCAGTCGTGTGGAAGTAGAATTGTGGACGGTAGTTAGTGAAGAATGGCGTGTGACGGCCTCCTTCTTCCTTAGTCAAAACATAAACTTCGGCCAAGAACTTAGTGTGCGTTTGGATTGAACCAGGCTTAGCCAAAACTTGACCACGCTCGATTTCCTTACGGTCAACACCACGCAACAACGCACCAACGTTGTCACCAGCTTGTCCTTGTTGCATTGACTTACGGAACATTTCGATTCCAGTAACAACAGTCTTACGAACTTCTTCCTTCAAACCAACGATTTCAATTTCGTCGTTCAAGTTAACAGTTCCACGGTCGATACGTCCTGAAGCAACAGTTCCACGACCAGTGATCGTAAATACGTCTTCGACAGGCATCAAGAATGGCTTGTCAGTATCACGTTCTGGAGTTGGGATGTAAGTGTCAACGATGTTCATCAATTCCTTGATAACTTCAACTTGTTCTGCATCACCTTCCAATGCCTTCAAAGCTGAACCGCGGACAACAGGAATATCGTCCCCAGGGAAATCGTATTCTGACAACAATTCACGAACTTCCATTTCAACCAAGTCAACCAATTCTTCATCGTCAACCAAGTCAACCTTGTTCAAGAATACTACCAAGTAGTCAACACCAACTTGGCGAGCCAACAAGATGTGCTCACGAGTTTGTGGCATAGGACCGTCAGTTGAAGCAACAACCAAGATAGCACCGTCCATTTGGGCAGCACCAGTGATCATGTTCTTAACGTAGTCCGCGTGACCAGGGGCGTCGATGTGAGCGTAGTGACGAGCTTCCGTCTCGTACTCGATGTGAGCAGTGTTGATCGTGATTCCACGTTCACGCTCTTCAGGAGCAGCGTCGATAGCAGCAAAGTCTTGTTGCTCAGCCAATCCCATGTCTGCCAAAGTCTTTGAGATAGCGGCAGTCAAAGTCGTCTTACCGTGGTCGACGTGACCGATAGTTCCAATGTTAACGTGAGGCTTAGTGCGCTCGAAATTTTCCTTAGCCAAAAGCTTGTCCTCCTAATATTCGCATGTTAGTCCTTAAAGGCTAACCCTTATTGCTTACATAGTATTATACTACATTCCCTAAGGAACTGAAACAACTTGGTGCGAAAATCTTTAAGTAATTTCTCTATATGAGACTGGAATAATTATATATAACTTATGCACCTTTGTAAATCATTTTTAGCTATTTTCCTAAAGTCAATTTTTCTGTCGTTAATTATTGTAAAAAAAGCATCATTTCATGTGTTAATTTCGCACGCCAATTTCGTTGCGTAAGCGGTTCAGATGATTGTTCCTCTCCTAGCACTTCGGCAACCATCCCGGTCACCCACGCTTCTTCGTCTGTGATAATAGTTGTTAAATTAGGATATGCCATCATTAACATTAAATGGTTTTGTTCTGACATGACTGATATTAAATCAGGTCCTATAGACTGTTCAAGCTGGTTTAATTGCGTCTGAATGTGTTGATATATCGCCATATCTTCTAGCGGCAATAATTTACTGGGCGTAATTGATAGTGTCTCATCAAACCAATTCATAGCGACAGTTTCTTGGATGTGCAGGCGCCGTAATTGATCAATAATCGTGACTCGGCCAATGACTGATAGGAACGGATCTACTAATAAAAACTTAGCTCCTTTTAGATACTCTGTAAGCGGCAATTGATTGGCCATTTGAAGCCGCTCTTGTTGTTCATACGGTGACACATCACTTAGATGATAGAACTGGCGAGCAATTGTCTTAAGCGTGGTTGCCTGATTTTGAGCAAACAATTGCTCATTTGTTGCTACTTCCGCTAGCATTTTTGCTTGCATAGTTTGTGGCAATGCATAGATAAACTCATAAGCTTTCAAAAATTGCTGATTCTTAATCAAAATCATTAAATATAATTCTGCATCATTTTTATCATCATAATATGATGTCGCTGCCTCAAAAGCGATACCTTGGGCCATTTTAAATTGTTGATCAGCTACTAGCGCCCGCACTAATAAATGATTAATTGCAACCGTCTGTGATAAATCATAGGCTGATTGTAACTCTGCTGCAGCTTCACTATAACGTGCATCGGCAAATGCTGCTTGCCCTTTTTCAACATATTGCGTAACTATCTCATCTTGTCCCATTTTGTTTCCTTTTTCATGAAAAAAGGAGCCCCGATTCAAAAGAATCAGCGCTCCTCACTTGTAGGCTATTCAGCTGTCGTTGTCGCTTGTTGTGGCTTACGACGACGTGGACGACGCTTCTTAGGCTTAGCCCCTTCAACGACCGCCTGTGTAGGTTGTTGCTTATTATTTAATTGTGCATTTTTAGCTACATCAGCACCATTACCTTGGCCCTGCGTCGCAGTATTTTTACGACGATTATTTGGACGAGGCTTTTTCGCACCTGTGGCTTGTGCCTGATTAGTTTGCGTGTTAGCTTTACTTGCTGAACGCTTACGACGACGGCCATTTTGATTCGCTTCCATAATTACTGGCAAAATCACTGGCTTACGACGTGTTTGCTCAAACAAAAACTTACCTAGCGCATCACGAACTGAATTTTTAAGGTTTCCCCAATCAAATTCTTTCGTATTCTTGATACCCTCAGAGACTGTTTTTTCAACTAGTTCACCTGCTTCACGAATTAAATCACGTGAAGTTTTAACATATACGAAACCACGTGAATCAATTTTAGGCGTTGCAACAATTTTCTTCTTCTTACGATCAATCGTTACTACCGCAATGAACACACCATCTTCTGATAATGTACGACGATCATTCAAAACAATCGACCCAATATCACCAATGCCTGAGCCATCAATCATTGTTGAACCAACTTGGATTGAGCCGCCTAAGTACGTCTCTTCTCCATCAAAGCGCAGGTTATCACCCTTAGCTAATAGCCATACGTGATCATTATCATATCCAACTTGCTCAGCAGCTTTATATGCAGCATTCAGTACCCGGTATTCACCTTGAACTGGAATAACATGTTGTGGCTTCAAGAGATTCAATAGTAATTGAAAATCTTCCTTAGAAGCATGACCTGACGACTTCTTATCAGTTGAAATTTGCTTAACGGTAGCTCCTGCACGGAATAACATATCACGTGTACGTGCTACGTAACCTTCCATCGCTGTTGAAGGTGTCGTTGTAATAAATACTAAATCACCTTCTTGAATCTTAATATTACGATCATCACCTTGTGCCATCCGTTGCAAATGACGAATTGGTTCACCCATCTTACCAGTTTCTAGGATAACTGTTTCAGCTGGTTCTAACTTACCCAAGTTCTTAAGGGATACAAACAACTCATTCTCAGGCATTGGTAAATGCAACTTCTTCAAACGAAGCGCCGTACGCACAACCTTTTCTAAATCGTTACCAGACAACACAATTTTACGGCCAACCTTGAAAGCCGCGTCAATCACTTGTTGAATACGTTGAATATTTGATGCAACTGATGCAACAATAATTCGTCCCTCTTTATGACCTCGGAATGTTTCCAAGACATATTCTCCAAGTTCAGATTCATGGGCAGCTAGTCCATAGCTAGCTGTACCTGCAGCATCTGCTAACAAGGCAATAACACCCTTTGAACCAATTTGTGCTAGACGAGCTAAGTCCATACGATAATATGGCAAAGCCGTTGTATCAATCTTAAAATCACCAGTATAGACTACCTGCCCAACTGACGTTTCAATCACAATCCCCAATGATTCTGGAATCGTGTGTGTTGTTTCAAAGAATGAAACGGTCACTTCCCCAAAGCTAACTTCTGAATTACCACGCACAACATGATAATCATCAAAGCCCTTTGACATTGGCTCAGCATCAATTGCTAACTTAGCCAATTCAATCGTCAATTCTGATCCAAAAACCGGCACCTTAACTTCGCTTAACAAATAAGGCAATGCGCCAATTGCATCGGCGTGCCCATGTGTTAAAAATATTCCCGCAATTCGATCCGCGTTTTCAATTAAATAAGCGAAGTCAGGAATGACAACGTCAACTCCCAATAAATCGCTCTCTGGGTACTTCAACCCTGCATCCAAAATAAAAATGTCTTCTCCGACGGTTACGGCGTACATGTTCTTTCCATTTTCACGTACCCCACCGAACGGCATAATACTTAATGTCGTAGTCATAATGTTCCTATTCTCGTTGTGATTCACGGGTCAGCACAACCCAAACGTTTGTTTAATTTAATACAATCTTACCACAGTTTGAATGCGGTACCAACAACGAGAATAATTTATTTTCCGCTAATGTTCAGGTTTAGCTGATTAATAGTGAAAAATTAGTCTTTCAAAACTCTATACTAGCTAAAATCGTGACTTTACACGATATATTCGCATATTTTATACACATTTCAAAGCTATAAATTAAATAAAAAAGAGCAAACCCAATTGGATTTGCTCTTTTCATCTAACCAGATACACTGTATCAAAGTTAGCTTTTTATTCGAACCCTGCGGTACAAGTGGTTGATTACTTGTTCAACAAAGCTGACAAACGTGACTTGTCACGTGAAGCCTTGTTCTTAGCAATCAAGCCCTTTGAAGCAGCGCGGTCGATAGCTGAAGTAGCGTTAGCAAACAACTCTTGCAAGTTGTCTGAACCAGCTTCAACTGCCTTACGGAACTTCTTCACTTCAGTACGGTAAGCACTAAGTTGTGAGATGTTACGCTCGCGTTGCACCTTGTTCAAGCGGGCACGTTGGATTGATGACTCAATAATTGGCATCGCTTTTTCCTCCGATGATATATGTCAAAATAACGTACGTTGTTAATATAAAAATTAACGACGCAATCCAAGCTTTTGGATCAACTCACGGTAACGTTGAACGTCATTGTCACGCAAGTAACGCAACAAGTTACGACGGTGACCGATCTTCTTCATCAACCCACGTTGTGAGTGGAAGTCGTGCTTGTGCTCTGACATGTGTGCGTTCAATTCGTTGATGTCAGCAGTCAAAACTGCAACTTGAACTTCAACTGAACCAGTATCACCTTCGTGACGTGCGAATTCCTTGATGATTTCATTCTTGCGTTCTGCAGAAATAGCCATGTTGGATATCCACCTTTCTTATTATATAGTCGCCTTAAACAACGTATGACGACGGTGAACCGTCAAACATCGTAAAAGGTCGTGTGCTTTTGCACTTAAACTATAGTACTAGATTTATAAATGAATTGCAAGAATAAAGTTTATGCAATATCTGATTGATATCTTAAAACAAATAATTCAAACAACAATTCTGGATCACGTGATGTTGATTTTAACTGCTCTTCCATATGCACTAGTCCAAGATACGCCTTGGCTAACGCATCGTATTTGAAGCGACGCACCGTTTGACGTGCTAATTTCACACGATATGGATGAACTTTTAGCAAAGATGCAGTACCTTGTTCACTCTGAGTTGCTGATTTAACTTGCAACAATAGCCGAAATTGACCCACAATGGCCGCATTTAATCGTAATGGCTCTTCACCACTCTCTAATAACTCATGGTATAACTCAACAGCCCGCGTCAATTTACGGGTTAATAACGCATCAATCAAATCAAAAATATTCTCGCTTAGTGTGCGCGTTACAAGTTGATTAACGGCATCTTCATTAATAGTTTTGGTATCCCAACAATATAACATTAACTTATCTAGTTCTGACATAATTTGTGTTAAGGATAGATTCGTCAAACGTATCAATCGTTGCATGGCTGCTGGTGCTATCTTAAAGTTCGCCTGCTCCAGACGTTCTGTCACCATTTGACGTAAATCTTGTTCTTTTAAATCACCAAATGGCAGATATGCAGCTTGTTCCTTTAATAGTTTGGTTACTTTTTTACGATTATCTAGCTTTTCAAACGGTGCAACTATCACTAATACGGTTTGTGGTTCTGGTTGCTTAACATATGCAATCAAATCCTCAACATGATGTTCTATTTTTGTACGTGGTACCTCACCAGTTAGAAAATACGCATCATTAATGAAGACGACCCGTCGATCACCAAAAAACGGAACCGAACGAGCATCATCAATGGCAACGCCTAATGGGGTTTCGCGCATATCAAATTGCGCCAAATTTAATGTTTGATCAGCACTTGGGATTAAATTCATCAGTAGCTGCCGTACTTGATCAAGCAAATATTGGTCAGTTCCTTGAATTAAATAAATTGGCTGCAAAGTCTCATTAGCCACATCTTGTTGGATATCTTTCAATGAAATAGCCATTAGACCGCCTCCTCTTAATAGTTATCTTAATTACTAATCTAACATGGTACTTATGAAAGTTGAATAGTTTTCTTACGGTAACTGTGTTTTCCACTGCCCTTGATTACCATACCACTGATAAGTAATCATCCCCTGCCATAAAGTACCGTATACCTGAAGATTATATTGTTGTGCTAGAGATAACGTTTGTGGATTTGGATGCTTATATCGATTATTCACACCTGCTGAAACAATCCCATATGTGGGCTTTAGTTGCTTTAGTAGCATCGGTGAAGTACTGGTCTGAGAACCATGATGTCCAAATTTTAAAACATCAATGTGTCCAATATTTGTCCGCTTTAAAATGCGCTCCTCTCCAATTTTATCTAAATCACCCGTTAACAATGTCTGTAATGGTCCAGTATTAATTATTAAGGCCACCGAATCTTTATTTTCACCTTCACCTATTACAAACGGATGCACGACTTGCGCATCCGGCAATAATTTATCGCCCGCTTGCACTTCAGCAATTTTATTTAGTGGGTAATAGGGTTTAATTAGTTGCTTAAACGCCCGCGTCCGAGCCATTCCAAGCGGCACACTGACATGTTTAATACTAATTTGTTGTGCTAAGTACCTAAAGTTACCAATATGATCAATATCTTTGTGTGTTAAAACAACTGCATCAAGATGCTTGATGGCTTGTGCTCGCAAAAACTGACTTAGCTGTTGACTCTGTAAATTGGCTGATACGTCTGCTGTTGGTTGTCCCCAAGTCGGCGATGGCGTTTCATGCCGACCACCAACATCTACCAACAATGTTTGACCATTTGCAAAATGAACAATCGTGGCATCACCTTGGCCAACATCAAAAAACGTTAAAAAACCACTTCCTGGAAGGCGATGCCAACAAAAAGCCAAACAGTAGCCAATTAACAACATAATCATCCAGCGTTTCTTCCTTTTAGCTGCTAGCCATCCTAATACCCCAATTATTAGTGCACCACATAAAATTAATGGTGGTTGCCCAAATAATAACTCACCAGGTAATTTCCCACCCTGTCCAATCATCATTTGCAATTGTGTAATAATAAATTGACTACTATTTAATAACCACGTCTGTTGCAAAATAGCCGCTAAAACACCTAAAAATACAACCGGTATCACAAACCATGTAAACAATGGTACCGCAATAATATTAGCGACTAAGCTAATTGGTTGCCAAGCAAACGTATGCCATAGCAAAATCGGCAATGTTAAGAATGATAAAAACAAGCTTTGCCACCATCCTGGACGATTATCCAACCATAATAATCCAAATGTTAAAACATACGATAACTGACCGCCCAAATTGTGTAAAACACCTGGTTCAATTAACAAACCACCACACAAGGATAACCCCCACGCATCAACAGCAGAAACGCGCAACCACCCCAGTTCACGCCACGCTTGACCAATTCCTAACAATACCGCTCTAATTAACGATTGTACGCCACCAGCAAACAACAAAATACCGACCATCAGAATTTGGACAATAATCAATGAATGTTCTTTGGTTATGCGTAGCCATCGGCCCATTCGCCGCCAAATCATGTAAATACCGGCTACTTGAAAGCCGGAAATACTAAACAAGTGGACAATTCCCAGCGTTTGAATACCATTGTTTTCCTGGTAAAAATTGGGCCTCGTATAACCTAATAATAATGTTTCACCGTAATCACGAATACCTGACGGCAATTTTTCAAACCACATCACCGCCTGAGCATGCCAATTTTTGATTTGCCAATAAACTGCTTGACCAATGTGCTTAGGTAGCGGACGACTTTGTATGCTGGCTTCCGCTATAAAAAAAGTATGATGAATACCGCGGCTATGCCAATACCCAGCTGGATTAAAAGTATAAGCATTACGATTCCCTACGATTAATTTTTTAGTACCCTTAACGCGCCAACACATCATTGTTTTCGTACTTTGCAATTGTTTAAATATCTTCTGATCCTTAATTCGCCAATTAATCCGTACTATTTCGCCAGATGGCAGAGTTCCACTACCAGTTGTTACTGCACCATAATAATGTAAATCATCTCCGTGTATCAAAATGTTGGTTTCGACGCATTTATTCAACTGATTACGCCACCCTTGCGCTTGATGATTACGGACACCATAATAACCAGCCAGCAAAACGCCACAGCTAATTGTCAACCACCAGCGTTTTGGAAAGTGACAATATAATAACAATAGCGTCCAAATTAAACTGATAATGCCTAACCAAAATTGATGCAACAACACAATATTTATTGACGCCAAAAATAACCCTAATAATAACCAATATCCTGCTACACGCATACTAAATTGACCAGCTTTTCGTATGTTTTTTCACCAATTCCGGCAACTGATTTTAAATCAGTTATTGTCTTAAATCCACCAACTTTTTCGCGATAATCAATAATATCCTGTGCTCTTTTGGCCCCAATTCCTGGTAAATTTTGCAGGGTTATTAAATCGGCCGTATTTAAATTAATTAACTTCCCCTGTAATTGACGACCTTCTTCAGCTTGAACCGTTGTGGTATTAGTACTTTGACCCGGCAGTGGGTATTCTAAGGGGATGCTTTCATCCGCAATTGGGATATATAAAACTGTCCCAGTTACCACCGGAGCGGCTAAGTTGATCCGATTCCGATTAACTTCTGGTCGAAAACCACCAGCTTTACTAATCACCTCAGCTACAATGGGGACATCATTAAAATAATAAACACCCGGCCGATAAACACCCCCTTTGACATCAATAATAATTTTTTGTTTTTGCGTTACTCGCTCGCTGGTTGCTGATTGTTTAGCCATCGACTCGGTTTGATTAGCAGTTACTTCAATGTCAGCATGATTATTTACTTTTGGTGTTGTCTGCGTGCATTGCCACCAAACCAACATACTAATGCCAACCACAATTAACCCCACACTAAACCAAACAATGTTCTTATATCGCAAATAAATTGCCATTAAATCCTTCATCCCATATCCCTCCAATTAATAGAGAGACTACTAGCTTCTTTTTTTCCAAAAAAAAACACCAAACAATTAAATGTTTGGTGCCCTTTGTCAAAATTATTGTAAATTTGGATCGTTAAAAATCGTGTTCATAACTTCTTCAACCATATCAAATTCAGCTTCTGTTTCGATTGGTTGTAACATGCCTTCTTCATCATCTTTATTATAAATAAATGGTAGAATGCCCACTTCTTCCTCTTCATCCCCAGCAACTGCTTCGTCAGCGGGTCCTAAGATAATGTATGACTTACCAAAGTCTTCAGAATCAAATGAAAACAATTCAATAAAATTATGCTCATTTCCATCTTCATCCGTCAAAATAAATAATTCTGCATCATTCATAACATTCACTCCGTTATTTTAATGTTTAATAAAAAATGACCGATTAAAACCGGCCATCTTTATTGTACAATTAGTCTTCTTGTTCATCCAAGAATTGATTCAAACGTTCTTCAACCATTGCCCATTCTTCATCATCTTCGATTGGTGTCAAACCACCCTCAGTTGATTCAATTGTTTCTTCAGGATCAAAAACGTAAGCCAACATTTCAACTTCTTCGTCTTCACCGGCACCTGCTGGGTACAATACAATATATGACTTACCAAAATCTTCTGACTTAAACGTGAACAATACTTCAAATAATTGTTCATCACCATTGTCATCAATTAACGTGATAATATCTTGTTCTTCATTCATCATTAATTACCTCTTACTTTACAAGTGGTCCTTTTCGATCTAAATAATTTTGTAAGATCAAGGCCGCTGCCAACTTATCAATTACTTGTTTACGTTTCTTACGAGACGTATCCGCTTCTTCAACAAGCATACGTTCTGCCTCCACGGTCGTCAAGCGTTCATCTTGATAATCAACCGGTAGACCAAACGTTTCTGTTAACAAATCACCATATGCACGTGCTGCATCAACACGCGGTCCTGATGTATTGTTCATGTTCTTAGG
>Ga0157368_1000262_pt1 | contig 25467 bp, 21 predicted proteins | sample AttbisABBM3_FD_113146 | JGI IMG/M metagenome (GOLD analysis project Ga0157368, IMG submission 113146) | Fungus gardens microbial communities from leaf cutter ant in Botucatu, State of São Paulo, Brazil - Atta bisphaerica ABBM3 | ecosystem: Host-associated > Fungi > Mycelium > Unclassified ... | reverse complement strand
TTTCAATCCAGGAATTGGTAAAACAACAATGCAAAAATACTGGGGTAATTATTGAATAAATCAAGAAAATAAGAGGTTGAAAACCTAGTGATTTTCAACCTCTTATTTCTGTCTATATTTCAAACAATTAAATATTAAAACGCTGACTATTATTAGCGCTAGTTATTATATCTCTTGTGATTTCTAATCCGAGGCCAGACAACCAGTCCTTTGGTAATTCATCTTGACCATATAAAACCCCCGCAACAGCCCCGACTAGCGGTAGAATACGCTCAGGTTCACCCGATAATTCAGATGCTATTGAAACCGCTTCAACATATGTATGGCTATTCAATAAGACCCAAATGGTTGCTGTTAAAGTATCAACAACATAACCAGTTGTTTTAATGTCAATCATTGGTGTATTCTCAAAATCGGGTGTATTTAAGCTAGCTAGAGCAGATAATTCGCTCGCAAATATTGCGTGTTTTGAATAGTATTCATAAGTGCTACTTAACGCAGATTCTAATGCGCCTGGCAAACTAAGCCCACTAAAAATACCATTTAAAAACATAGCATAGCAACCTAATGCAATTAATGAGCGGGGATGGTTATGTGTTAACCCCCCTGTTTGATGAAGAATCAGCATAGCGGGATCATTATGAATAAAGTTTTCCCCATATTGTGAACGCAAATAGAGAACTACGGGTGTAATTCGTAATAGAGCCCCATTTGCATTATCTTCTTCATATAGGCCGCCAGATGTAAATGGATCTTGATGCTTCTGAAATTTCTCAATCGCGCGCTTTGTGACCGTCCCCACTTCTTGTGGTGTGCGATCAACGGTATAAGCACCGGTTGTATACCAATACGTAAATTGCGTCATAATATCGGTTAAAAAATAACCATTTGAAAGGCTCTTAATTGTGGCAAGCGTCAAAGAAGAATCACTGCCCCAGCGCATATCGGCCCCGTTTTTAAGTTTTTGTGCAAAAAGGTCGCCATTTATTAATCCTAATGTACTATTAACTAACGGATTATCCGGTAAATTCATGCTAGAATCCATCCTTTCAGAGTTTATATTGTAACATTTACGTAAACTATTGGCAAATAATGTGATATCTACTATAATTGTCGTATAAAAATGTCTTTTACGGGGTTGATTAATAATGACAGAAGAATCGCAATCAGAAAATAATCTATATGCGCTAACATTGTTACGTGATCGTTTATTGCCTGAGTTATTACAGGATGACGAAAGTAATGTTCTATATTGGGCAGGTAAAGAATTAGCACGGACCATCTCTTTAACGGGTATTACCGCCTTAGAGACATTCTTTATGGACGCATCGTTTGGATTACTAACACTTATTTCGCAGGCTGATATGACTTTGCAATGGCGTTTAGAAGGACCTGTTGTTATGTCCCGTCTGCAAGATAATGAATCAGCAAGTTTTGCGTTAGAAGCTGGCTTTTTAGCAGAGCAAGTACAACAACAATTGGGTATTGGTGCTGAAGCACAATGGGAAGTTCGTAATCAAACAATTGATATTACTGTGATGACTGATTTACCTGGTACATTAGCAGAATAAGAAAAATCAGGCAAAGTATTTTCAAAATACTTTGCCTGATTTTTTTAATTATTTAAATGAACCTGTAAACTTGTAGATTGGGAATCCTTGTGAAGAAAACTTTTGTTCATACTCTGTTTCAACGTTGTCAGCCATCTTATCAGCATCATCATGCAAGTTTAAGGAGATACCATCCTTATGGAACACCATACCAAAGTTTGCAAATGAATAGAGTGAATATTCGAATAGTCCACGATTGTCCGTCTTAAATTCTAATTCACCGCCCTCAGGTAATACGGCTTGGTAACCCGTCAAAAATGACTTGTACGTCAAACGGCGTGTTTCATGACGTGACTTTGGCCAAGGATCTGAGAAGTTCAAAAATACCTTAGCAACTTCCCCCTTAGTAAAGTAAGTTTCAACACCAGCTCCATCACCATAGATAAACTTCAGGTTGGGTAAATCAGCGAGATCTTCATCAGCCTTACGTGCAGCAACAGCCACCGCACCTTCTTGAATTTCCATCCCAATAAAGTTAATTTCTGGGTATTTCTTAGCCATACCGATGATGAATTGACCCTTACCAGTTCCAATTTCAACGTGTAGTGGCTGAACCGTATCAAAAATACTTTGCCAATTTCCTTGTAACCCTGTGGCGCGGTCTTGTGTAATAACTAAATCCGTGTGTTCGGCTAGCCAAGGACTAGTCCATTTTTTATTTCGTAAACGCACGTGAGTGTCTCCTTTTAAACGTGTTTGCAATCTTGCGGTCTGTGTATAAGCATACCAAAATTAGTACTACTACGACAAGTATTATTATGTTTTGGCATAAGTGTGTGCTGTCTTGTGTAACGATAAAAGCAACGCCACTCCATAGGATAATCGTTAATAATATAAATGGTAAAACAACTATGCGAAATGCCTGTTGACGTTGCTTGATGCTAATTGGAAAAATATGATCAAAAACATTTTGTTGATGGCTACTCATGATTGGCAGTAGTTGGATTATCATTAAATAGAGTAAAATCACATATAAAAACGTTTGTAACCAACCATTTGTTAACCCACCTAGCACAATGCCAATCATTGTTAGTCGTAACCAGGTACCACTATATTGTGTTTGCCGTAAGAAACTAGTAATTAATAGTTTAACCAGCGGATTTTTGTGCTGTGGCCAGTGTTTTATTAAATTATCTGCCCAGTGTAATCGTCTTATTTTTGGTTTTTGTCCTGGTACATCAATGAATAGATTAAAAAAAGCTAAAATACTATTCTGTCGACGATTTTCATAGGTAACTAACGCTCGCCAGTTAATCATTTCCGGCACACTTGTCGTATTAAAGCGGCGCACATGTTGTGCTAAAACATAAGTGATTGTGATTTTAATAATAATAAAAACAATTGTTATGAAACCAATTATGATAAATGATGTCGTGTAAAGTCGTAACATCATGGGCCATAACAATAAAATTAGACCCGCTTCTATTAATCCATTTACAAACATGCTGTATCGTGTTGCTTGTGTAAACAGTTTGCGAATACGAAGTTCATCACCTAACATGAAAATCGGATCGGCATCTTTTAGGAAGTTAGCAGGTGTTTTAAAAATATATAAGGTCAAGACTAAAAGCAACGTTAGGCTAATTTGCGTCCAGATATTAACGGGCGCTTGTTGCCACAAAGACCGATAAGCCAAACCTAATGCACCAATTAGAAAAAAGAATGCTAATACGGCATGGTCATTGAAAACATAACGTAAATATCTGCTGAAAGTATGCCACTGCATTTTTAAGCGTCTGGTAAATAAGGATTCATGACTCATTAATGCACCTCACCTGGTTGCATTTCCGGAACCAACACTGCAAAATCGGCAGCGATACCTTGCGCCGCAATTTCACCATCTTTTAAGTACACAAACTTATCAGCATAATCAGCAACTGTTGATAACATATGCGTTGTTAGTAAGAAACTAGTGCCGGTTTCTTTACGTTGTGCAATCAATGTCAACAAATCATTGACGGCTATCACGTCAAGTCCTAGAAAAGGTTCATCAATGATAAACAATGGCGCATCTGTTAAGAACGCCATGACAATCATCACTTTTTGGCGCATACCTTTCGAAAAATGCATGGGGAACCAGTCTAACTTGTTGTTTAATCTAAAAGTTTTTAATAGCTGATCAGCTCGTTGCCAACCCATTGTCGAATCAATTTGGTAAACAGACATCGTTAGCGCTAAATGTTCACGCAAGGTTAGCTCTTCGTATAAGACCGGTTGTTCTGGAATGTAGGCGATTTGCTTTTTATAGTTAATTGAATCGTGTTGCAAGGTCGCTTTATTTAACGTAATGGTCCCCTGTTTAGGCGCTAACAAACCAATAATATGATTAATCGTTGTTGATTTACCAGATCCATTTAAGCCAACTAATGCCAGCATTTGACCAGGATCAATTGAAAATGAAATATCATGTAAAATAGCAAGTTGACCATAACCGCCGGAAAGATGTTCTACTTTTAATGTCATAAATTTACTCACAGTATTTTTAAAGTTATTACTTTATTTTACCAAACATTTGACAAAAGTTTTGTTAATATTTAAGGCCAGACATTGTTGAAAAACCACGGTATAATAATTATAAATAATAAAACTTGGAGGCACTACCATGGCAGATGTATTCGATATGATTGTTGCAGGTGATATTCCTGCGTACAAAATTTATGAAGATGATGATGTATTAGCATTTTTAGATTTAAGTCAGGTAACACCAGGTCACACGTTAGTAATTCCTAAACAGCACGTGGCTGATATTTTTGAGTACGATGAGTCACTTGCGGCACGCGTGTTGTCAAAATTACCACGCATTGCCCGGGCAATTAAAGATAGTGATGAACGTATTATTGGATTAAATATTATCTCAAACAATGGTGAAGCCGCTGGTCAGTCAGTATTCCATTCCCACTTCCACTTAATTCCGCGCTATGCTGATGATAAGTTTAATATTGTGATGGCCGATAATACGACAACAACCACACAAGCTGATTACGAAATGATTGCCACACGGATTAAAGATCAGTTGGAGAATAGCTAATGGACAAACTCAAAACTGTTTTCCATCATTGGCAGGCAGCGTTAATTGATTTTATATCATCAATTAAACAGACCCGACAAGATGTGAAGCACTTACAGCAAGCTGTCGATAATTTACAAAGGCAAATACCTAAATTACAGGTATTTGCGGATGATTTAAAGATCAACGTTGATAAAATGAATTTTAAAAATAAGCCGCATCTAGACCGTATCCAAGAAGCACAAACACGCATTCAAACACAATTAGATTCATTGAAGAAACATAAGTAATAAATAAGCTCTGAACCAACATTTACTGCTGATTCAGAGCTTATTTATTATTGATTAAACACCTAATTGTAATTTCAATTCCATGACAGCATCACGCAGATTTGCTGCCTCTTCAAAATCAAGCCGCTTAGCAGCGGCACGCATCTGATCTTCTAAGTTATTAATCATCGCTTCTTGATCAGGACGTGCCATATCTTTGAAAGCAACTTGCGTAAAGCTTTCATTGCTTTCATTTGTGGGCGCATCATGAGTGACTGCAATTAAGCCACGAATGGCTTTTTTAATTGTATGTGGTGTAATTTCATGTTGTTCATTATAGTCAATTTGTATCGCACGACGACGGGCGGTCTCGTCCATAGCAGCTTGCATCGAAGCGGTCACATTATCAGCATACATAATAACATGACCATTTTCATTACGTGCAGCACGACCAATTGTTTGAATTAGCGAACGTGTGTTACGCAAGAACCCTTCCTTATCAGCATCTAAAATGGCCACTAGTGATACTTCAGGTACGTCAATACCCTCTCGTAGCAAATTGATTCCCACCAATACGTCAAATTTTCCTAAACGTAAATCACGAATAATTTCAGTCCGTTCTAATGTCTTAATATCAGAGTGTAGATATTTAACTTTAACACCAACATCTTCAAGATAATCTGTTAAATCTTCAGCCATTTTCTTGGTTAGCGTAGTAATAAAAACGCGCTCATCTTTGGCAACGCGTTCATTAATTTCCCCTAGTAAATCATCAATTTGTCCCATGACAGGTCGAACTTCAATTTCAGGATCTAACAAACCCGTCGGCCGAATAATTTGTTGGGCAACATTGTCACTAGCTACACGGTCATTTTCATAATCTCCTGGAGTAGCTGACATGTAGATAATTTGATTCACATGTTTTTCAAATTCTTCTAACTTTAGTGGTCGATTATCTAATGCTGAAGGTAATCTAAAGCCATAATCAATAAGTGTTTCTTTCCGAGCCCGATCACCTTTGTACATACCTCGAACTTGGGGCATAGTTACGTGTGATTCATCAACGATAATTAAAAAATCATCCGGAAAGAAGTCTAACAGTGTAAACGGTGGCTCACCAGGTGCTCGTCCGTCCATATGACGTGAATAATTTTCAATGCCACTCGTGAATCCCATTTCACGAATCATTTCAATATCATATTCAGTACGTTGCTTTAACCGCTGAGCTTCTAATAATTTGCCATCATCTTCTAGTTCTTTTAGCCGATCATCTAATTCAGCTTGAATTGTTTTTAAAGCCCGTTCCCTAATATCGTCGTTTGTCATAAAATGTGTCGCAGGGAAAATAGTAGCAAGGTCTAACTCCGCCACTACTTCACCAGTCAATGAGTCAATTTGACGAATTCGGTCAACTTCATCACCAAAAAATTCAATGCGTAACGCTTTCGCATCAGACGAAGCGGGAAAGATTTCAAGGACATCACCACGCGCTCGGAAGCGACCACGCTGAAAATCAATATCATTGCGTTGGAACTGGATATCCACCAACCGGCGCATTAAATCATTTCGTTCTAAGATATCACCAATTCGGATATTAATAACGTGATCATTATATTGTTCAGGATTACCTAATCCAAAAATAGATGATACTGATGCCACAACGATTGTGTCATTACGAGCTAGTAACGAAGCAGTTGCAGAGTTACGTAACTTATCAATTTCATCATTGATTGATGAATCTTTTTCAATAAACGTATCTGAAGAAGGCACATAAGCTTCTGGTTGATAATAATCATAATACGAAACAAAATATTCAACAGCATTATTAGGGAAAAATTCTTTAAATTCACCATATAATTGACCTGCCAGTGTTTTATTATGTGACAAGATTAAAACTGGCTTATTAGCTTGTGCAATAACATTTGAAATGGTAAATGTCTTACCTGTACCAGTAGCTCCCAGTAAAATTTGTTCTTTTACACCATCATTAATCCCTTGTACTAATTGATTAATAGCGGTTGGTTGATCACCGGTTGGTTGATATTCGGACACAACTTCATATTCATGTGAGTTATCTCGATTAATCATGGTACACCCCTCAGTTTTTAGAAATTCATGTAGTAAACAAAAAGCCACTGGCTAAACAGTGACTTTTATTGCTATTTTCATTATACCGTTTTCTAACGATCTTGCGTTGAAAAAATCCCAATGTAAATGCGTTGTAGCTGCTCTGAGCCAGGGAATTGCTCAGCTAATAGTTCAGGTAATACCTCTTTAATAAAGTAAGCTACACTTGGCATGTCACGGAAGGCATAAATCGTTTCGAGACTTTCTTTGTAAATTTCTAAAAATACTGGTTCCGGATTCCCCTTTTGCAGTTCACCATATGCTTCATAAAGTAAATCAACTTTATCGGCCACTGATAAAATACGTCCTTCAACGGTATCATCTTTTCCCTCATGTAAACGACGCTTATAAATTTCTTGTAAATCAGCAGGGATTTCAGTCCGAACAAAATTATCAGACAACGAGTCTTCTACATCTGCTAACATTTGACGCAATGTTGAAGATGCATATTTAACAGGTGTTCGAATATCCCCGATAAAACGTTCGGTAATATCATGATTGAGCGCTTTTTCATATAACATGCGCCAGTCAACTTCATTCCCAGCTTGTTCTTCAATATCACCTAAGAATTGAGCCGCCTGTGTAACTTTCCAAGAGTGTGCGGCAACTGAGTGCGGTTGGTACTTAAAGTACCCTGGTGCGCGACTAATCATTTCTAATTCGTTTAAACCAGAAAGATATTGATGCATTCCCATAATTTTTAATCCCCCTGTAGTTTATATCGTTTTACTTATAGTACGAGTTAAAATAAATAAAATCAAGATAAAAAGACAGTCGATGATGTATTATCGACTGCCTTTTTCATAGTGAGTTAGTATGACCCTAAAATTGTCACCTTATAGGCTTTATCAGACGCTGTCTTATTGATATAAGCTTGCATGCCAGTTGCAGCTTCCATTCTAATTTGAACAGGGACACCGTTTGGTAGATAACTTGGTGCGATTTGTGCAATATAGTTAGCAAAACTTTCAATTTCAGTCGCTGAGTAAAACTGTGTAGATATTTGAATATTCACACCCCGTAAATCACCATTATCATATGAGGCCTGACCGGCAACTGATGATAGATTTGGGAAGAATGTTTGTAGTTTATCGCTAAAGTTGGTAAAACTAGTATTCAATGCGTTTCCAACAGACTTATCACTAGTAGTGCCTGCTTGCATTGGTAGAATAACTGTTTGGCGATTTAAGTCATTCCAGCTACCCATAGTTGCTGCTTGCTTTGATTCCGACCAACTGTAGAAATTACCACCGGAAAGGGTATCTTCTGGTGCTTGCGCATACATTGCCACATAAATTGGTGTATCAGCTGATACACCATTTAATTGACGGTAGCGCTTTACAATTTCAGACGCAATTTCTTGTCCGTGTACAATACGATCAGCCTTTGAAATTGTTTGCTTAAAATCAGCACCATACTGTTCTTTTTGATAGATATCTTCAGTTTTCATGGCCAAACCAAGAACAATACCCGCTAATTTTAATTGATTATGATCAGAAGTCATAAAGTCTTGTTCATCAATTGTTTGTAGATAAAGCGGATTACGACTATTGTCAAATTTACCATTATCTTCAGGATTCAATCCATCTGGATTATCATTAGACTTACGATTCAACCAATCGATGGCCTTATCAGATGAAAGATATTGGCCTTCTTGGAAAATATACTTATTTGGATCAAAATGGTCTTTTGAAAAATTCAGTAAATCAGATTCAAAATTAACGGAGTTGAAATTATTGCTATCGTTAGAAGCCGTAATTCCGCGTGTCTTACTGGTCAAATAACGACCATCTTTGATGACAGTTTGATAAGAGTCATTACTATGACTTCCCGTAATTTGAATCCCCTTTTTGGTAGATGAAGATGTCGCTTTAGTAGCCATGTTGGTATCATTTCTAACACTAGATGAGTTTTTTGAGAAGAAATTCCCAAAGAAAACTAGCGCTGCTGCCAACACAATAACACCGATAATGCCGGCGCCCCATTTCATTGCACGCATGTGTGTGACTCCTTTTATCAAAAATAATTTTGATATTTATTCATTTTTATTTATTACTATCCATACTATCACGCAATTGGTCTTCAGACCAAACCGTTATGCCAAGTTCTTGCGCTTTGGCTAATTTGGATCCTGCATCAGCACCTGCAATTACTAAGTCAGTTTTTTTAGACACTGATCCACTGACGGTTGCACCTTGCGACTCCAACCATTTTGTCGCATCTGAACGGCTAAATAATGCTAACTTACCCGTTAAAACAATCCGCTTATCCGAAAATTCGGTATCAGATTTGACAGGTTCGGCTTGCGTATAAGTAGTATTCACTTGCAAATTAATTAAATCGTTAACTAGTGCTTGCGCTTGCTCAGTTTCAAAATATTGCTGAATACTATGACCAATAATAAGCCCCATGCCAGGTAACTCAGCAATGTCTTCCGCAGACGCACCAGCAATATTTTCTAAGGTGCTAAACTTAGCCGCAATTGTTTTAGCCGCCTTTGCACCAACATTACGAATACCCAAACCAAATAATAGGCGTTCAACTGAATTTTGCTTAGAATTTTCAATGGCTACTAATAAATTGTTTGCTGAAACCTCACCAAATTTATCCAACTTCAGTAATTGTTCAAATGTTAAACGATATAAATCTGAGACCTTTTGTACTAACTCACGTGTTAACAATTGACCAATAATTTTGGGACCTAGACCGTCAATATTCATCGCATTACGTGATGCGAAGTGTGTCAACGATTCTTGTACTTGGGCCGGACACAATGGATTAATACAACGTAAGGCTACCTCACCATCAATATGCACCAACTGTTGTTCACAAGCTGGACAAATGGTAGGCATGATGTAGCTCACACTATCAGTTAGCCGCTTTGGCAAGATTACCTCACCAATTTCGGGAATAATATCGCCTGCCTTATGCAAAGTAACCGTGTCGCCTAAACGAATATCCTTGGCTACTAAATAATCAGGATTATGAAGTGAAGCGCGTGAAACAGTTGTGCCAGCTAATAATACAGCATCCATAACTGCAGTCGGTGTGACCGCGCCTGTGCGACCAACTGTCCATTCGATATCCCGAACAATAGTTTGCGCTTCTTCAGGCGGGAATTTGTACGCGATTGCCCAACGTGGCACTTTGATAGTATTGCCAAGTTCTTCATGGTCGGCTAAGCGATTGGCTTTAATTACAATCCCATCAATACCATACGCCAAATCATCGCGCTTTGCGGTATGTGTTGCAATATATTGGGCAATGTCTTCAGTTGTTACAATTACTTCATTAGTATCATTAACAGGTAGTCCTAAATCAGCCAATCTACCAAGCAACTCGGCTTGTGTGTTCACACCTAATTGGTTTGGAGCATCAACTGCCGCATAGATGAATGCATCTAGTTGACGTTCTTTAGTGATCGTGGCATCTAACTGTCGCAATGATCCTGCGGCTGCATTACGCGGATTGGCAAATGTTGCTAATCCATCACGCTCACGTTGTTCATTTAAAGAAACAAACGAACGTTTTGGCATATAAATTTCACCCCGTACCTCAACTGAAATGGCTTCCGTTAATTTTTTCGGGATACTATTAATTTGCTGAATATTTGCGGTAACATCTTCACCAACATTACCATCGCCACGAGTCGACGCTTGTACAAGTTGACCATTCTCATAAATAATGCTGATTGCCAAGCCGTCAATCTTTAATTCGGCATTATAAGCCAACGGATCAGTAAAATGTTTTTGTGTTGTTGCCATCCAATCATTCAGCTCATCTAACGAAAAAACATCACCTAATGACAACATGGGAACAGGATGCGCGACTTTAGGTAAGTCCGACTTTGTTGTCTGTCCACCAACCCGTTGGGTGATTGAATCTGAAGTTACCAAGGATGGGAACGTGGCCTCTAATAATTCTAGGCGTTTATAGACTTGATCATAGGTACTATCTGGAACACTGGGGGCATCTGCTTCATAGTATTCATGTGCCCATTTTTTTAAATCAGCCTGTAAATCAATTAATTCAGCAGTAGCTTGTGCCAGTGTCATCTCTTGAATATTTGGAAACGTATCCGCCATATCTCAATAACCTCCTCGTTTAATCTAATTCACTTTGTTAATTGGGGCAAAAGCAGCCAACAATCGTTTAATGCCTTGATCGGGGAAAGCAATGTCTAATTCTTGATCTTCGCCAGTACCCGACACTTTAATAACGTGCCCGATACCCCACTTTTTATGACTAACAGCATCACCAATGGTCCAAGGTGTTTTTTCAGCACCAGTACTTGCTGCTTGTGATACGCTCGACGTCATTTTAAAAGGTGTCCCTGATTGAGCAGCTTGTCGCTGACGACCTGCGAAGGTTGTTGCAGTTGCTTGTTGCGTGCGACGTGCAAAGGGCAAAGCCTCAGCCTGGTTGTTTGTACGAGAAAGTGATTGGCCAGCTGGTTGCATAATCAAATCAGCATTAATTTCATTAATGAATCGTGAAGATGGATTACTTGTGGTCCGTCCATATAACAAACGCGAATAGGCATTTGTTATATACAATTTTTCTTTGGCCCGTGTAATACCAACATAAGCCAACCGGCGTTCCTCTTCTAGCTGTGCTTCATCCGCGGCAGCCCGTGATAGTGGGAATAAGTTTTCTTCCATACCAACTAAGAATACAACGGGGAATTCAAGCCCCTTAGCCGCATGCAACGTCATTAAAGTAACTTGATTATCTGCATCTTCATCGACACTATCTAAATCAGAAACTAATGCTAATTCACCTAAGAAGTCGACATATTTAGAAATACTTTCTTCAGTAGCTTCATATTTCTTATCAAATTCTTCCGTTACAGACAAAAATTCTGCCAAGTTTTCCAAGCGACCCTGATTTTCAGGCGTTGGTGAAGCTTTGAATTGTTCTTCATAACCTGTTCGATCTAGAATTTGCTTCGTTAAGTCAGTGATGCTCAAATCAAATTCAGTTTGTTGACGTAATTTATTTATTAAATCAGCAAATTGGGTTAACTGATTGGCAGCCCGTTTTGTTAAATCCGGAATAAGCATGGCATTAGCAGCAGCATCAAGCAATGGCCAATCATTACGTAATGCAAAGGCACGTAATCGTTCAATTGAGGTATTACCAATCCCACGCTTTGGTTCGTTGACCACGCGCAAAAAACTTTCATTATCAGCTGGATTAGTAATTAAAGCCAAATAAGCCAACACATCACGAATTTCTTTACGATCATAGAATTTTGACCCACCCACCATTGTATATGGAATATTAGCTTTAACTAATGCTTCTTCAATACCACGGGATTGGGCGTTGGTTCGATAAAGTACCGCAAAATTACGATATTGGCGATTTGCATCCTGAACTTGTTGTCGGATTTGAGAGATGACAAATAAGGCTTCATCCTTATCGGTTTGGCCACGATAATAAGTTATTTTTTCCCCCATACCGTTATCAGTCCACAAATTCTTAGCAATGCGTTCACTATTATGTGCAATCACATCATTAGCAGCATCAAGAATCGTTTGAGTGGAACGATAATTTTGTTCAAGCATGACGGTTTTTGCGTTTTGATAATCTTTACTGAAATTAAGGATTATCTGCATGTTAGCGCCACGCCAGCCATAAATCGATTGATCTGAATCCCCAACTACCGCTAAATTACGATGCTTTGCTGAGAGTAATGTTACTAATTCGTATTGCGCATCGTTTGTGTCCTGATATTCATCAACGTGGACGTATAAAAATTTCTCTTGATAATAAGTGCGTACGTCTTCCTCTTGATGTAATAATTCAATTGTCAACATAATCAAATCATCAAAATCAACTGATTGTGCAATGCTTAACTGATGTTGATACTCTTTATAGGCTTTTGCAACAATTTCCTCAAATGGGCCGTTAGCTTGCTCCGCATATTTTTCAGGTTTTTCCATTGCATTCTTGGCATTAGAAATTGCACCTAGGACGGACCGTGGATCAAATTTTTCAATATCCACATTTTGATCCTTCAAAATACGCTTAATTAAAGTACGTTGTGCACTCGCATCAATAATAGAGAAGTCTTTCTTGTAGCCTAATCGATCAATATCGCGACGGAGAATGCGAACCGCCAAAGCGTGGAATGTTGATACCCATACAGCATCGGCATCTTCAGCATCAACAAGCTGCCCGATTCGTTCTTTCATTTCGCGAGCCGCTTTATTTGTAAATGTAATCGCTAAAATACGCCAAGGTAATACATCTAAATCCTTAATTAGATGTGCCACTCGGTGAGTTAATACGCGTGTTTTACCAGAACCAGCACCGGCCATAATTAATAATGGGCCTTCAGTGGTCATAACCGCTTCGGCTTGCTTTGGATTCATGCCATCAAGTAATGCACTCATGTATTTACTCCCCTTTTAATTTAATTCACTTAAAAATTAACGAATTTTTTTACCCCAATATTGGTATAAATCAACCTTTAAAGCACCGTTGTATAACTTACGCTTCTTAGTGGCTTTGGCACCAAATGCCTCTTCAAATCCTTCATCTGACGTTAGGATATATTTTGACCAAGTTGGCATTTTCTTATAAAGGTGTCCCATTTGACTATATAGTTGACGAGCGGCAGCTTCGTCACCCAAACGTTCTCCGTATGGTGGATTAGCAACTAAGACACCATTAATTTTATCTGTTTCCCAATCTTTGGCAGCTAATTGCTTGAAGGTAATATCTTCACCAACCCCTGCAGCTTCCGCATTTGCCTTAGCAATTTCGATCATATTTTCGTCCAAATCATAACCGGTAATGTCTAATTCAACATCAAAATCAATGGCTTGGCGTGCTTGCGCTTTTAGTGTTTGGCCAATTTTCTTATCAAACCAGTCCCATTGTGTAATATCAAATTCACGGTTTAAGCCGGGGGCAATGTTACGGCCAATCATGGCCGCCTCAATTGCAATGGTTCCTGAACCAGTTGTTGGATCAACAAATGGATTATCGGTAAACCAGTGTGCTAAGTTCACCAAAGCCGCTGCCATGGTTTCCTTAAGTGGTGCACCACCCTTTTCAGTACGGTAACCACGCTTAAATAATGAATCACCAGTCGTATCTAGTGTAATCATAACGTGATCCTTATCTACTGCTGTTTCTAAGACAAAACGATTCCCAGTTTCAGGTAAGTAACCACGAGCATGGTACGCGTCAGTTAGACGATTAACGATAGCCTTTTTAGTAATCGCTTGAACAGTTGGGACAGAGTGCAAAATGGAATTTTTAGAACGCCCATTAACCGGAAATTCTGCATCATATGGTAATAAGTCTTCCCACGGGAATGCTTTTGTTTTTTCAAATAATTGGTCAAATGTTTTCGCATCAAATTCAGTAACAATAATTTTAATACGATCAGCTACGCGTAACCAAAGATTAGCACGGTAAATATCTTCTACGGTCCCTTCAAAAAATACACGTCCATTTTCAGTTTGGGTTGCATATCCCATGTCTTTAAGTTCGCGTGCAACCAATGCTTCTAGTCCTGCACCCATTGTGGCCATTAATTTAAAATTTTGCATAATTTTCACCTATATTTTTGTTGTTAAATGATTAATAAATCAGTTTTTGTGCAAAAAGAAAGCCGACGCCACGAGGACGTCGGCTGCCTGATGTGTCAGCTATAAGCCATGTTTTGTTCCGATTGAGAATTGGCAGCTCCCAACCGGTGGCAATCATCTATCTCAGACATTTCTGTCTCCCCGACCATCACTTCAATTTGTTAGGTCAAGCGCCCCTACCAAGTTTGGGTTGCCCGCTCGAGGGGTTTACCGCGTTCCACCCGTCGCATTTCTTTGACGGTTCGTCACTGTGGCACTTTCACAACTACTAAACCATAGTTACCCGTAGGTTGTTCATTGGCCGTCAACCGATAAATCGGCTGCCTAGCCTTATTTTTTCAGCTAGCACGAACACTACTGACATCGCAGTCAGTGCGAGCATGGACTTTCCTCATGCAATATAAATTACACGCAATTACCCACCAACACATCGTACTCCTTAATTATACACCTATTCAACAGATTGTGTAGTGTTTTCTTTATTCTCAACTGAATTTACAGATGCTGAATCAGTTGGTGTACCAAAGACACGACGCTCTAAGTTTGATAGACGCTTCAAAATGTCCATATTTGTATTAGCTGTTGGTGCAGGTGCAACTTGCGGCGCATTTGTCGTTGTTGCTGCAGAAACTTGCTTTGTTAATTCTGAAACTTGTGCTTTTAGACTATCATTTTGAGTCGTTAGTTCATTAACGTTATTTTGAAAAGCTTGATAATCTGACATGATTTCATCCAAAAAGGCATCAACATCAGCCATATCATACCCCGTACCAATACGGGTCTTTTTAAAATCTTTATTTAGAATTTCTTCGCGATTATGTAGAACGTTTTCCATCACTTGGACTCCTTCGTTTAGTTCATAAATATAGTTTACCAGCTTTTTTGATTTGCGACAAAAACTATTTTAGTAAAAGTCATCTAATTGTTGTGTTTCTTGATAATCGTTAGCAAATACTTGTAACCGGTCTAAATCAATTTTCATTATTGGATAGTCATGTTGCTTAGAAAATTGCTGCATAATGTCTGCATCAAAACGAGCCTTTGACTCAGTTGCCTCATCATCATAAAAGATAATCCCACCATCCGTATGTGCCAACATAAATTGTTGATAACTTATTAGTTGCGTACGGTTGTTATAATCGCCCTGATAAACACTGGTTGAAAAATCCACCTGTTGTTTTAATTGTTGTAATTTTTCTTTGTTTGTCTCATTCCATTGTGCACCAAAATTTTTAAAGGGTGTCATTAATGCAATTTTAAAACCTGGAAATTCAACTTTTAAATCAACTGCAACTTCGATAGCCCACTGTTCAACACCTAATTGACCACCTGTAATGAGCCATTCTGTACCATTAGCAATACTTTGGCGTAGTATTTTTTCAATAGCAAATTTAATAATCGTTAATTTTGGATCTTTTGTGCCAAACACGCCTAATTCATAGCTACGAAACCCTGTTAACCATATCCTATCCATATCTACGTCTCCCCAATTACTTTTCGGCTTTTATTGTTCCTAAGTTACCGAGTTTGGTATAATATCTAGAATACCTTAAGACTAAGGAGTATGAAATGGCTTTTAATTATCCAAATGGTCGTCACTTTGATGAAGCTAATTTTAACAAACCAATAAAAAAATCAGCTTCACAAAGTAATCGTGGTATGTCATTAGAAAGCGATTTGAACAGTGCTAATCAATATTATTTAACAACTAATCGGGCGGTTATACATAAGAAACCCACCCCAATTCAAATTGTTAAAGTTAATTATCCGGCACGTTCAGCTGCTAAAATTACTGAAGCCTATTTTCGTCAAGCTTCTACAACTGATTATAACGGCGTGTATCATGGACATTATATTGATTTTGATGCAAAAGAAACCTCAAATAAAACATCTTTTCCATTAAAAAACGTCCATGAGCATCAGATTACGCATCTGAAGCAAGTTGTTGCACAAGATGGATTTGCTTTTATGATTATTCGCTTTACGACGTTACAAGAAACGTATGTCATCTGGGCAACCCTATTGTTCAATTTTTGGGATGCGCAAAACGAACAACGTAAATCAATTCCATATGAGCAAATTGTTAAACATGGGGTGCGTGTACCGATGGGGATAAATCCACAAGCCCCCTATCTTGATGCAATTGATACGTTAATAAATCAACTGTAAAGAAACAAGGAGAACACTTATTATGACTCAAGAGATGTCCCGCACTGCGCGTCATCAAGGCAATCCAAAAAACACCAAGCCTAAGAACACATCAAAAACCAAGAAGTACGCTAAATATACCGCATTGGGTATTGTAACAGTGGGGGTAATTGGTGCTTTAGCTGGTGCAGGTATTTTTGCTTACTACGCTTCTTCTGCACCAAAAGTTACGCATTCTGCATTAGTCGGCACATCACAAACTCGCCTACTGGATACTAATGGTAACGTCATTTATAGCACAGATGCCAGTGAGCATGAAATTGCTAAGCAGGATGAAATTCCCAAAGAAATGCGGATGGCAGTCGTTTCTATTGAAGATCGCCGATTTTACAAGCACCACGGGGTTGACCCACGTCGTATCCTAGGTGCTGCATTTGCCAACTTCACTGGTTCTTCACTTGGCTTACAAGGTGGATCAACCTTGACACAGCAATTGATTAAGTTAACTGCTTTTTCAACAGCTGCAAGTGACCAAACCCTAAAGCGTAAAGCCCAAGAAGCTTGGTTAGCAATTAAATTAGAAAAAGAATATTCAAAAAACCAAATCTTAACGCTATACATGAATAAAGTGTATATGGGAAATGGTGTTTATGGTATGAAAACTGCCGCAGAGTACTATTTTGGTAAGGATATGAAGAACCTATCAGTACCTGAAATGGCCCTCCTTGCCGGATTACCACAATCACCGTCAGGCTATGATCCTTACACTAACCCCAAGGGCGCGAAAGCTCGGCGGGACAATGTGCTAAATGCAATGGCGATTAACGGTGTTATTTCAAACGCTGCGGCTAAAAAGTATATGGCCACATCAATATCTGCTGATTTGATTCATACCCACCCCTCTGCTGCAGTAACCCAAGAAAATGCCCTAGTTAACGATGCGTACGTGCAGTCTACACTAGCTAAGCTTAAAAAAATGGGCTACAACCCTTACAAAGATGGTTTAACTGTTCAAACAAATCTTAATCCTGACGTCCAACAACGGGCTTATGATATTGCTAATTCAGATACGTATGTTAATTGGAAGTCAGGTGTTCAAGTTGCCATGACCGTTGTTGATCCTAATAACGGTCAAGTCATGGCACAAATAGGTGCACGTGATCAACCAACATTATTTGGTACTAATCGTGCTACAAATAAAAAACAATCAATTGGATCCGATGCAAAACCAATTGTTGATTATGGACCTGCCGTTGAAAACATGGACTGGTCTACAAACCACATGCTATTAGACCAACCCTACACTTATCCTGGTTCAACAGTACAACCGCAAAATGCCGATCTTTTGTTTAAAGGACCAGTAACTATGCGGCAATCATTGGTTGAATCTCGTAATATTCCGGCCATTAAGACCTTACAAGAAGTTGGCTATGATAAATCAGGTGCATTCTTAAAGAAATTAGGTATTAATGTTAATCCTAAGCTTGCCTCAGATGCCATTGGTATTGATGCATCTACGGAGCAAATGGCCAGTGCCTATGCGGCCTTTGATAATGGGGGGACTTATTATAAGCCTCAATATATTTCTCAAATTGAAGATCAAAGTGGGGTTATCCGTAAAATTGCCCCACAGGGTTCTACAGCGATGAAATCATCAACCGCATTTATACTAACTGATATGATGAAGTCTGTTGTTTCGAATTCATATGCTAAAATCATTGCCACAAATGATTACGCGCAAGCTGGTAAAACCGGAGTTGTTGCGTATGATGATAACGCGCAAGTGCCATCTGGTGCATCTGTTAATTCGTGGTTTACTGGCTTTACCAAAGCGGCTTCAATTTCAGTCTGGACTGGTTTTGATTTTGCACACGAACCAGGTCACTATCTAGCCGCCGGTGAAGAACAATTCGCAGCTTTGCGTGCACAACACGCTTTAATGGACTATATTATGTCCGGCGCAGGTGTTGATGGTAGTGACTGGCATGCCCCTGCTTCAGTCAAGGGTGTCCGTGTTAATGGTGTTCAAGAATATCAAGTTGTTGGTGCTAATGTGGCGGCAGAAAAGACAATTGATCAAGTTGTTGTGCCAAAAGCACCAGCAAGTAGCTCTTCTAAAGAATCAAAGTCAGAAAGTAGTTCTTCGCAAAGTAGCTCTTCTGAAGAATCAAAGTCAGAAAGTAGTTCTTCACAAAGTAGCTCTTCTGAAGAATCAAAATCAGAAAGTAGTTCTTCTGATCAATCTAGCTCAGCTCAATCTTCAGCAAGTAGCTCTTCTGCTGTAAGTCATGGTTCGTCTGATAAGCCAGCCAGCTCAAGTCAGCCTGTCTCAACCGAATCTGTTTCTACGCAAACAAATTCAGCTCATTAATATGATTCAAAAAGCCACTGTTCGCATATTGAACAGTGGCTTTTATGTATTTATTTAAAAGATGACCAATCTGTATTTAAAATATCAATATTATCAGGAATATCAACCTTTTCATCAGTATGTAATTGTTTGAACTGATTTCGCTTTTGACGTTCTGACTGTACTTGTTGAATTGATTGATAGTTCTTTTTTTGCCATGAAACTAAAATAGCCTCAATATATTTTAGATTCAGTGCCCCATTCATTACAGCTTCTTGAATGGCCGCTTGAATTAATTCTATCTTGAAGTGATCTTCATCAAACCAGTCGGTCACGACTTTAATCTCCATCTGACTTAATGGTCGCCCAAACTCACTTTCAATCAAAGAATAAATATCCGCACGTGCCTTACCAGCCTCGCTTATATAAGTCTTGCTGTCCGACGTAGTTGTTATTTTGCCATTTGATGAAAGATGGCTAGTCATTAATTTTGTATATAAAGGTGCAAAATCAATTCTGGTAACCACCATTCCTCGGGAATCCCTTTGATTGATAAAGTTGGCGAGACCTTTATTTTTCAATGATTCTAAGTGACCATACACAGTCTCTCGTGACCAACCAATGGCCTCACTAATTAATTGTGTGCTCGGCTCTGGTTCACCATGATCGATGCTAGCCTTAATATGCAATAATACTAAAAATTCATCATTACTAATGCCTAAATCACGGTAATGTTGCAATAAAAAATTACTAATTGTGGTTTGGCCGGCTTCCAAATATGCTGGCCAATTTAATTGCGTTGACATACGCCGCCCTTTCTAATGATATCTAAACATATCATTTATCTAATCCTGTAATTGGCATTATACCATTTTAACGGTATGGATATACGAGAAAAATTATTAACAGATTTTGACGGCGTGATTTTGGCGTGAATTTTTTATAATCTGGTGCGAATCCTGTGCGAATTTTTTTAAAAACTTCCAAATTGTGCGAATCTTGTGCGAATTTTTCCGAACATTAGCGACTTATTCAGTACACCACAGTACAAAATAAAAACCGCCAAAGCCCTGTCATATCAAGGGTTTTGGCGGTTTATCAACGTTTATAGGTTAGCTTATGGCCATAGACGGTTCATAGTACGTGGGAACGGAATTGCCTCACGAATGTGTTCTTCACCTGAAATCCAAGTGACAGCACGTTCTAGACCTAGTCCGAATCCTGAGTGTGGTACTGAACCAAACTTACGCAAGTCGAGGTACCAAGAGTATTCTTCAAGGTCCAACCCTTGTTCCTTAACACGGGCTTCTAGGTAATCAAAATCGGTATCACGTTCTGATCCACCAATAATCTCACCATAACCTTCTGGTGCAAGTAAGTCCGCTGAGATAACAACATCATCGCGATCAGGATGACGCTTCATGTAGAAGGCTTTGATTTCCTTAGGGAAGTTAGTAATAAAGACTGGTTTAGCAAAGTGGTTAGCCAAGAATGTTTCTTCTGGTGAACCAAAATCAACACCCCATTCGACATCAAAGTCGTTTTCTTGTAACAACTTAATGGCATCATCATATGACACACGAGGGAATGGCAATTGCGTATATGATTGCAACAATTCCTTATCACGACCAAGCAAATCAAGTTCGTATTGATTACGGTCCAAAACTGCTTGAATCAAGTAAGCAATGTAACGTTCTTGAATCTCAAGGGAATCATCCTGCGTCATCCAAGCCATTTCTGGTTCAATCATCCAGAATTCAGTTAAGTGACGACGAGTCTTTGACTTTTCAGCACGGAAAGTTGGTCCAAACGTAAACACACGTCCAAAGGCCATTGCACCAGCTTCCGCGTATAATTGCCCCGTTTGTGACATGTAAGCATCTGAATCAAAGTATTCTGTGTGGAACAATTCTGTGGTTCCTTCTGGTGCAGAACCTGTCAAAATTGGTGCATCAATCTTAATGAATCCTTCCTTATTGAAGAATTCATAAGTCGCCGCAATAATTGTGTTACGAATACGCAAAACTGCAAATGGTTGAATATGACGTAAGTACAAGTGACGGTGATCCATTAAGAAATCCGTTCCGTGTTCCTTTGGCGTAATTGGGTATCCTTCTGATTCACCAACGACTGTCAAATCTTTAATTTGCATTTCATACCCAAATGGTGAACGTTCATCTTCGCGGATTGTTCCAATCAGGTACATGCTTGTTTCTTGCGTTAAGGCCTTAGCCTTAGCAAAAATCTCTTCACCAACGGCTTCTTTTGAGACGACTCCTTGGAAAAATGCCGTTCCATCGCGCAATTGCAAAAATTGCATCTTGCCTGACCCACGCTTGTTACGTAACCAAGCTCCTAAACGGACTTCTTGACCAACATAGTTCTTCGCGTCTTCAATGCGAATAGTATCCATAATTATATGAACTCCCTTGTTTAATTATTAATTATAAATGTTGAATCGTACGAACTGCTTTACCATCTGAAAATTGGTAAGTAATCAAATTAACATTTCCTTGCTTATCTAAAAAGGTCACATCCCACACTGGCACATGCTTATAAATTGCTAACCCCATACTTGTGATTCGCTTTGGATGGTAATTTGTTTGAATAAGTTGTCGTACCTTAGCTTCTGATAAACCATCTGCCATCTTAATCGTTACTAATTTGGTTGATGATCCTGTCATAATAACCCCAATTTGTTGATGGTTTTTATTCATACCAATAATACTATTATATGTCTTTTGACGCGATATGTGATGGAATTCAGTTACTGTGCTAATCTTATTTTGCTTAACAGCCAACTTGGTAACCGTATTACGAGCATCGTTAACCGGTCGAAGTGCGACAGATAAAATAGCGATGCCACTAACTAAGACAGCTAATACAATCAGCCCCCCAATTAACCAACGCCGATTATGCCCACGACGCCGTGAACGAGACGTTGTCCGTAGTTCCATAATTTGTGGCTCCTTTTACTATTGAAATTTAAGAAACAAAATCATTTAATACTTTACCAATATTAACGTTGTTGGTCAAAGAATTTCTGTAACTTCGCTGTCACTTCTTGGTCAGTAATGACCTGTTGTGGCATTTTATCAGGTAACATATTCCGGAGGGTTTTACCATAGGACTTGGTTAAAATTCTTGAATCATAGATAACAACAGCCCCATAGTCATCCGGTTGCCGAATTAAACGACCAACTCCTTGGCGTAATCGCAGTACTGCTCTTGGCAACGTACTTTGATAAAACGGCTGTTTACCATGGGCAAGTAGTACTGCTTCTTCAGCGCGGTTTAAAACCGTATTAGGTTGGTCAAAGGGTAACCGTGCAATAACGACTAATTGTAGTTGCTTCCCTGGTAAATCAATCCCTTCCCAAAAACTACTAGCGCCTAAAACAACAAGATGTGATTCATTTTGCATCCGTTTAAGAATCTTACCTCGTGTACCTGTCATCCCCTGTGCCAATAATGTCATATTGCCCTGTTGCCAGGTTTGATTAGACTGCATGTGATTATAAACTTGCTGAATCATTTCTAAAGAATTAAAAAGAACCAGTGTATTCTCTTGAACACTTGTGGTTAGATTTACAAGTTGCTTAGCCAAGTAACTCACATAATGACTATCGGTTGGTAATGGTGCGTTGTCAACAAGGAGCAATGTTGATTGATTAGCAAAATCAAAAACTTCCGGATAACGTCGTGTAATAGCACTGTCACGATCAATGTTTAATCCATCGTACAAATAACCGGATTTTGTTGAAGTAAACAGTGTCGCACCAATGACCGTCGGTGGCATAAAATGTGGATAGACTTTCTCCCTAAAGAAATCTAACGTATGTAATAACCCACCACTTAAGCGTAGATTACTATTATCTTGTTGTTGATTCTCAGTTAACCAAAAAACACTAGCATCCGGGAAATCTACTAAATCTTGCTGAAACATAATTAAACGATTATTAAATTGGGTAATATTCCCTAACAGCCGCCTAAAATCTGCTAAATGCTGCCGTTCAGATAATGAAAAAGTATTTTTAGTTTGACTAAACTGCTCTAGCAAGTAATCCAAAGACGTTGACAGTTCTCTAACCGCCTGTTGCATGCTTTGAATATGATGCGTTTGATCAACCCAAAACTGTGCTAGCTCATTAATTGGTAACGCAACTTCAAGATAATTATCAGTTAACGTGGCTTGCTTATTCAACAAAAAACGACGATACAAGGCAACTTGTACTTGAGGCACCAAATCACTAAGAATGTCTAGATTTTTTAAAAATCGGTGTTTAAGCTGTTGACCACCAACCAATCGATTCATCACGACACCTACCGACGGTTCAGTATCGCGCAAGACTAAATGAGTAGCATTTTGAATCCGTGATAACCAAGCCTGGAAAGAAAGTTGATGACGACTTTGTTCTAATACTGCACGGGGCAGATTCTGTGCTTCATCAATAATTAGGTACGGTTTATTATCTTGATCACCAAGTAACATTGCGTATTCCGCTAGATAAGCTTGATTAACAACTAAAAATTGAGCATTCGTAGCAAGTACATGTTGTCGTTCATAAAACTCATGACCATAATAAGCTGAACCAATTGGATTATTAGCTGGTTGCGCTAATTTAGCCATAAATTCAGCTTGCGGATTAATCAAGTTTAATTCATCAAAATCACCCGTCAAAGTTTCTGTTAGCCAAATCAAAATTTGCGCTTTAATGAACTGTAACGCTGTTGAACCTTCATCAACGCGTAACGCTCTTTTAAAGCTCTGTAAATTAAGATAGTGACTACGTCCTTTTAGCATTGCACCACGAACTTCGAACGGTAGAATATTATTCAATGATTCATTAATGACTTGCGTTACCTGCTGTTGGAGCGTAATGGTTGGGACGGCAATGACAACTTGTTTCTCGTGATGATCAGCTAAATAAGCATAGGGTAATAAATACCCCAGTGTTTTGCCCATCCCCGTTGGTGCTTCGGCAACCATGGCAGTCTCGCCCGGTTGATCGGACAGCATCCCCGTATCATAGTGCGTATAAATCGCATTCATCAGCTTTGCTTGTTGTTCACGATACGTAAGTTGCGTACCATAAATTTTTTCTTTAGCCGACTTTTTTGCGGGGTATTGCGGTGCTTTACCAGTTACTAACGTTGCTGGATCTGAAAAACGGCGCAAAGCTAGTCCGTCAATAACCTGCAAATGACTCGCCAACGGTTGTGGTGCAGCCTGGTTGTTAGCAAGTGCTTTTTCAAAAACTTGTTTCGTTTCACGAGGTAGCACCAAAGGTAATTCACATAGCGTTTGTAGTGTCATCATTGGCAAAGCTGCTGCTCGATTAAGAATTGCAATTAATAATTCTCCAGTCGCTAATGCATCACTATCTGCTTGATGCGGATGATTATGATCAAGCTGTAAGAACTTAGTCATATCCACTAAACGATAACCTGGTGCTGTTGGCCAAAGAATTTGACTCAAAGGCACGGTATCAAAAGCCGTACTTTTTAGAGGTGTTAACCCCACTCGCTCAAATTCGGCATTTAAAAATGGCAAATCAAAATTAACATTGTGCGCGACAAAAATGGTTCCCTGTAACATAGCATGTAAGGTTATGGCTACCTCTTCAAAACTAGGGGCCCCTTTGACCATGTTTTGTGTGATACCCGTCAATTGCGTAATGTTACGCGGAATGGTTTCTCCCGGATTAACCAATGTTGAAAACTGATTAATGATTTTTTTATTTTGTACGAATGCGACCGCAATTTGAATAATGCGCCCCGTTTCGCTCGTTGTACGAGTTGTTTCCAGGTCAACAACCGCATAGATGTCCCTATTTAGCATCGAAACGTACCACGACCTTCTTTTATATATTATTAAAATTATAACATAGGTTTGACTAATTCATTTTCCCATTTATGGGTTGTTTTGGTATGATAGTAGCAGTTTAAAAACAAATTTGAGAATGGATTGGTGGTTTAAATAGTGGAAAAGCTAGCAAATGGTTCTAGCCATGCCAAAGTCATTTTACTTGGCGAACACGCGGTCGTTTACGGCCAACCTGCCATTGCCCTTCCGCTTCCGGATTTAGCAATGACAGTAACAATCGAAACTCGTGAAGCTGGACAAGTAATTGTTGCTCAAGGTTATCAAGGTCCTTTAGCAACGATGGCCGAAGTATATGAAGGTGTCCGACAACTTATTATTCGATTACTACGTCACTTTGATGCCATAGATACACCGTTTACAATACGGATTAAGTCAAACATCCCCCAAGAACGCGGGATGGGATCATCAGCAGCTTCAGCAATTGCGATTATTCGCGCTTTCTTTGCCTTTTTTGATGAACGGTTA
>Ga0157368_1000261_pt1 | contig 25550 bp, 19 predicted proteins | sample AttbisABBM3_FD_113146 | JGI IMG/M metagenome (GOLD analysis project Ga0157368, IMG submission 113146) | Fungus gardens microbial communities from leaf cutter ant in Botucatu, State of São Paulo, Brazil - Atta bisphaerica ABBM3 | ecosystem: Host-associated > Fungi > Mycelium > Unclassified ... | reverse complement strand
GTGTCATCTGATGTGACCTTCTGTGTGACAGCGTGATCTTGTCACTCTACCCCTAACCCGGATTCTAAAAATAGAATAAAGAAAAATAAATCCAAAAGAAAATAAGAAAGGAAAAATAAAAAATATTAAGTCCACTTCTTTCGTTCTTAACATAGTATAGTATATAAAGTAGATACATTGTACTAAGAACTTCATTGAGTTCTCTTGTAATCAATCCAATCCAAGGTTTTACTTTTGACCATAACACTTGTGTCTTAAAGTCATAACACATATTGTGTGACTTCTCTATTCTTAGTTCCATCTGCATTGAAAACTTTGAATAATCTGTCCATAGGTTTAGTTTGGATTTTTTCTTTCTTTACTAGTTGTTTGTTGATCCCAGTGTAAGTGCATTCTGAATTTACTGGTACTTGTAGCCTAAATTCTTTTCTATTTTGTGTCTTGACTTTTTTTGTATGTTTAACTCTCTCTCTTTGTTGTTCCATCAGTTTGGAATAATATATTGATTCTGAGTGTTAGATACAGAGGTCTTTTGTACCATGTCTACTTGGGACCTTTTTCAAAACTCTTCTGTTTCTCATTCTTCTTGTCATCTATTTCTTTCTGAATGTTGCAATTCTTCATCTTCTATCCTGTCCTATAGTCTTTGGTAATGTGCTCTATCTTGTTGTATTTATAGCACTTCCTTGTATCTCGTTTCTTCTTTGGCTTTCTACAATCCTTTGCTATATGTTCATATATATTGTAGTTAAAGCATTTGGACTTCCCATCTTTTTCAAAATTTTTTCTGGCCTTCCCAATATCCATAAGTACATCTCATCCTCTACATATAGTTCCTGTTCTAGTTTTATAATCTTGTCTGCCTTTTGTAGATTCATACCCTTGTCCTACTAAGATAATCACTATCTTCTATTCTCTAAGCATTTCTGGTACTACCATTGGTAGATATCCCAATATTATTTTTATAATGTCTATTCAGACATTCTTCTTCAATAGGAATATGGTATGTAGGTTATTTATTTCAGCCTTCATGGATAATGCTTCAAATTTGATTATGAAATCAGCAATGTGCTTTTTGCTCTGCTTGAATGTTTCAATCTTTCATTTGACATCTGCTGCCTTGCTCTTGTAACTGAATGTCATCTTAAGTTTTCTAACAAACTTATTCCAATCTTAGGTATCTGTTTTTTCTTCAAGCTGATCTAGCTTCTTCTAAGCATAAATGCCAGCTATACCTCTCTTAAGTCAGGCTAGATGTCAGTTCACACTAAGGATGAAAGTCTGCAGAGTTGGTTTTGAAGATGTATGAACTTGTGGAACAACCTTGGCTTCAGCTTATGTGCTGCATGGTTGCAACTTCAGATGAGAGGAAGAAGTTTGAGATGAAAATAAGTACTGATTGATATATTACCATTGAACACTGAAGATTGAGCTTAATAAGAATTATCTTCATTGATTATCAGACTAGCCAATTACAATATAACTACTAGTCTTATATACAAGGAGATAATATAGGAGATGCTCAGGGTTTTAGTGGTATAGCTCCTATCACCCCAAGTGGAGGTTTCAGTGGTAAGACACTGACAGGAGTGAGGACCCTGCCATAAGAGACTGAGTTGGATAGAAGTATCTTTGTTATGAAAGATGGAATATCTAGATAGTTGTATCATCATTACAAGAATATGTTACAAGAAAGATGGCCATTATGGAAGATAGACTTTGTATAGTAGATGTTGAGAAGACAGTATCACTGTGGAGATATATTCTCCAGATGAGTGAACCTGGCATATGACACTAGGATTGCAGTTATCCTGTTATCTATTTCTGTTACTCTGTTACTCTTGAAGAATAATCAGATTTCCCTCTACCAATCTTCAAATTTTGTCCTGTCCTCATTGAACTATTCTGGATCTAAGACCATGCTCTTTAATATAACTACCTGTTTATTCTATACTATTACTGGTACTGGTGCTACTAACATTTTGTCTGTATATTCTGTTGTTTCTTTTGAGATATCTTCTTCAGTAGTCCTCAATGATTTCAATCATTCTGATAATGCCTTTATATTGTTTTCTTAACATTGATCCATTCTGCTATCTGTGGGCTATGCCACAAGTATCAATTGTCTTTCTAACAGTCTAAAACCATAAATATTCTAGTGGCCTAACCACTATGCACTCTCCTTTTGCAAGATAAGCCTGACAATGCTTTACCAAATATTATGACCTTTAAGCTTGGCTCAGATTGCAACTTAGGCAAAGGCTTGAGTAAGAGTGAGGGATGAAGTCAATTGGTAAAGTATAAGGATACAAAATAGTATCTACAGCTATATATACTTATGACCATAAATAATACATATGTCAGTACATAAGAAAATGGCAAGGAAAATATAATGAGGCCTTGACTACTACAAAAGACACTGACTGATCATACATGTGGATAACACACAGCACAGCTGATTATTAAGTTATATAGAAGAAACTCCAATACCTATTGTCTATGAGCAAACTATTTGTGAAACACAAGACATCAACTATAACACACTTGGCTTTATATAGCTGAAAACACATAATCTTGAGGTCAACTGGTAGAAAGAAGAGATAGTAATGATGAGATGTCCTACATACTGTTTAGGTTGCTAATATATCTAGAAGACTAAGAAATATTAGATATACACTTTAGAAATATATTAGTTTAGCTTTTCTTCTAGCTTGGTAAAAAACTTTAACAATATAGGAAATACCCTGTAGACCAGTATATAATGTGAGGAAAAGCTAGGTAACCAATATTATCTAACTTACCTACTTTCTAAATATTTTAGTCTTAATCTCTATATAACTGCCACACTCTCTTAGTAACTATTAAAAGTCTTAGTTCTCTCTCTGTATGTGCAGTTATTTGAGTCAGTTTTTACTTAAGAAGATTTTGATATACTACTGCAAGTGAGATTATGCTATAAAGCTTGTTTCTGATCCAAAGCCTAAGTTGTCAAAAGTGTACTCTCTATTTCTCACAGAGTAGTCTGAGTTGAACAAGTTCATTGCAGAAAAACTCTGTACTAGACAAATATGACCCTTAAAGTCTTCTGTGTTACGATAGATGCCTCCTGGAGACACCATGGACATGGGCAAAGGGTATGACAACAATGATTGGCTGCACCGAAGTAGTCTCAGTCAGCGCCTTATGTAGTAGGTGCTATAACCTAACCTAGTCCTCATTTTCTCCTCACCACTTCCTCATGTATTATACCTCATGTACACCTCATGGTTCCAATGACTAGTAGTATATATAGCATAGATACACTCCTGTATCCTTATGCTTTACCACTTATACAATTCCCTTATCCTTTCTCAAGACTTTGCCTTAGTTGCAATCTGAGCTCTAGCTTAAGGTCGTTACATTCTGTAGCTATACCAGTGTTTTTTATCAAGAAAAAAGATAGGTTCTTACATCTAGTGTAAAACTACCAGAACCTTAATACATTCACTATCAAGAACAAGTATCTATTACTGTTGATTTCTGAGCTTGTTACAAAACTCCAAGATGCTTGGTACTTTACCAAGCTGGATGTGTACTGGTATCAGACATAGTTCACATCAGGAGACAAAAGCCTATAAGATTAGCTCAGAGTTATATTGAGTATGAAAACTCTATACAAAGTACATGGTGTTGCAGACTTCCCAGAATAACCATGGCTTTAGCTTATGTATTACACTGTCTGTCTACTATGTGGTTGCAACTTCAGAAAATAGAACAAAGTCCAAAGGAAGTGAGTACTAATAGTGGTATGTCACTAAAGAACACTGAAGATCAAGTTCAACTTGAATAGTCAATTGTCAAACTAGCAAAATACAATATATCTACTAGCCTTATATATAAGTACTATAAAAAGAACTCCACCATAGAAGACCAAGCTCAATAAGAGTACTTCCAATGTGGAAGACCAAGTACTCAAGGGGTTTAGGATTGATTATAACACTGCCATGGGACATGTTATAGAAATAAGGCTGTTATAAAAGACAGACTTTTATCAGGGTTTGAATGAGATAATATTGCTGTAGAGAACAGGCTTTTGAACAGTTGAACTTAGCATATGACAGCTAGGACTTCAACAATGTCTGTATCAAGCCTGGTAATGAGTGGAAAGCTGCCTTCCACATGAACATGGTCTTTTCAAACCTTTGGTGATATTCTTTAGTATAACAAACAACCTCACCACTTTCCAAGCTATAATGAACAACATCTTTCAGGACCTTATAGCAGAAGGTATTATGATAGTATACCTGGACAACATCTTGATCTTCACCCAAACATTGGAAGAGTACCATAAAGCAGTCTACAGAGTTCTAGAGGTCTTGACTGAGCATAAGCTATTTCTTCACCCCAAGAAGTGCAAGCTCAACAAGCCACACATTGAGTATCTGGGCCTAGTTATTTCAGAGGATCAAGTTAAGATAGACCTCATCAAGGTAGCCAGACTAATGGCAAAGTCATTCAGGAGTCCTGCAGAATAGGATCAGTGATCCACACACTCCACCTGCTAACGGTTCATGGTACTTCTGGTAGAAGCTAAATGGGAAAAGTGCCTCCTCTTGCACTGGATGCTCAAGGCATCTCCCTCTATCTTCCAATCAGCCTGAAAACTACTGACACTTCTGAAATCTTTGCCATACAAGCACTTATAGATCTGATGCCACAGGAACCTTCCTGAGCATCTGGAAGCTCTCACAACCTATTCTAGTGTTCAATGTTGACAGGACCCCAATTAAATTAGAATGGCGGTAGGCCAAACAAACACTTGTTTGAACACGACTAGTTGGTTTACAATAAGCAACCAAACATCAACCAAACATCGCAATCCAGGCCCGGGTCCTCAGAGCTCGATAATCGCCATTGGACAAACAAGGAAAACGTGAGGGTAAAAGAAAAATCAATATACATGAGGATCGACAATCTACATCGACCTATGCAAGTTCATTCTCGTTTATTTGAACTGATCAGAAATAGTTAGCCACATGAAAGTCAGAGACCAAAATATGACACTCACGTTCTTACCATCAGCCCACTTCTTGTCATCAACCTCCAAGTCCCAAGCAAGAGAACCCTCGAAGTACTTTTTATCATCCTCATTCGAAAGGTCCAATTTTTTATAGTCATAGCTCTCCCAATCAGGAGCAACGCTCACAACTGGCTCAATTTCCTGACCACGAAGAATCAAAACACCAGTAATGATGCTGTTGTTTGTCGTGCCGAGCACACCAACAGACCCAAAGAGGTATTTACGAGAAGCCTCGAGACGGTTGAAGAGACCACCAATCTGATTGGAAGACATGAAAACTTGGGTTAGCTCTTCATTATATTTGAAGTCCACTTTCCAGGTGGAGAACCCGGTGGAGTCATAACTATTAACATCGTTAGCCTGTGATAAGGCGTTTTTGCAATAACGCACTTGTTATAGAACCATTCAAGGGCACCATCAGATCCACGAGTCTCCTTGTTGGAGTAAGCCCTCTTCCACTCCTCAAGGTTAAAGGTGGACTTGGGCAGGTCATCCAAAGGATTCTTCGCCTTGGGCTCGGGAGGAACGTCGGGTTCTTCCTCATCCTCATCCTCGATCTCTTTTTTTGATTTCTTCCCAACCTTAGGTTGAGCCGGAGCTTTCTCCTTCTTCTCCTTGGGAGGAGGAACAAAAGTCATTTGCTTCTCAGTATACTGAGTTTCACCGTAGATCGATTTCAAATCAGGCTGGTTGATTACAGTCTCCATATGACGAATTAGGTTAGAGTATTTGGTACGGCGCTTGGCGTCCAGGACCATGACGCAAGCCTTTTGAGTGACAGCAGCAATCGAGATATCGGCGAGGGTAATACGCTCTGTGACGAAGAAAGTGCGAGTATTCAGGTGGTCATTTAGGACATTAAGCGTACGCTCCATCCTCTCGTACAAGGAGGTTTCGGTCTAAGGAGAGATCGGCAGTTAATTCAAGTTTACCAGAGCTACGAAAGAGACTTACGGCCTTGTTATAGGGATAAATACCATTACAAATATACCACAGCCACAAAAGATAGGCATCGAACTCGGTCTCCGCTGTATGCGTCCATTGGTTGACGAGGGCAGCATCCTGAAGATTTTCGCCGTAAAGATTGGCATTAGGAACAAGAGCAGCAACTGTTTGTTATTCGCAGTCAACCAACGAACAATCCAAAGATAGACAGTCAGTGATATCGATAAGATAACGTTAAAATGACTCGCCATAGCGAGAGATAGCATCGCCCTCAGAAAGTTTGAAGCCGTCAGAACCCTCAAACGCAGGAACCTTGCCAAGAGGGAACTTGGAAAGGAATTCCGGAGATTTATTTGTCACTTGCATCTCAAAAGGAGCGAGAGTGAGATCAGCACCACCTCGGGCAGCGATAGCACGAACCTAACAGGGAAAGATGGAGATTATTCCAATTTTTACAGAATGAACCACATACAATCTTGCCCTGCACTTGGAATTCATAGGTATAGAGAGTGCCAATGGGTGCCATTTTAAATTTTAGGTGGAAGAGGGAAAGAATGAAAGAGACGCAATCTGATTTGATCACATTTTTGAAGTCACGTTGCCAAGGAGAGAAAGTAACAGATGTGTAGAATACAAAAACTATCCATACAATGCTCACATCCACCAGGGTGACATCCCAAACGATGAGTATTAATACTGTCCGAGAAAATGAATCAGTAAAATGCCAAGGCAGGATTCGGAAAAGGTCAGAATAGAGAGATATCAACATAGTCATCGTAAGATGATTAAGACAGGGATAACTGAAAAAATAATTTTCATCCGGTGGAATCACAAGAACAGAACTCACGAAACACACAATCCCGAATTCCTACTCATCGTGTAAAAGGCAGAAAGGCGGTAAAATCCCGTTTGGAATATTTCCCGCATGGTATTTAGGGCCGGCAAAACTCCCGCCAGATCCACGGGGGTTAGGGGCTACTCTGGCCATTGTAGCATCTATCTCAACCAAAGGTGGCTAACTTTGAATTTCTCACTTGTGAACTTATGAGGTAGCGGTAGTCTTTGTGGATAGCTGACAATAATCTTCAGTTGATCTTGAGTTTTAGCTATCAGATATAATTGGCCTCACCTTCTAATCCAGCGACTATTTGGATCGGAAATTTCGCTACTCTTCTGGACTCAGTATAACATTCATTCTCGAAAAACAGGAATGCAAGTAGTATCGTTGCTTGACGATATAACTTTTTAAAAGGTATTTAACCACAACTTGCCCTTTGAATCGACTCGTCGTCTGTTCGTACGTGTTCTCGAGTGGGCAGAGTATTTGAAGCGCAAATATATTGACATCCTAAGCTTCTCTTGAGAGTCAGCTCGGGCGAAAACAGAGGAGATCGATGCCATGACAAAGGTCGATTAAATTCAGTAAGGATGTCGCGGCTGCTGCTTTCCCAATACTTGCGCAGTAGGTAACTGCTGCATAAGAATCATCTTACAACTATAACTCACGAAGTTGGCCTCTTAGAATGAAATCTCGTTCAGACTCTCAGTTTACGCCTGCTCTTGGTGGTGAAATGCATGCTAGTCCTAATAAGGAGACCGTTATTGTAAGGAAATCTATCCTGAGTTTCTCAGACGTGTGTTATTTTTGAATAATCAGGGAATTGTAGTTCACAAATTCTGGAGCTCCTCTAGAAAAGCGCAAACACCAGTTCCTCAAACCCGCTTGAAGTGATCAACAACGGGCCACCGATCTCCTCTGTGTGTGCTTCTCTAGAATGCAAGGTTCATATCAAAGAAGCAGTCTAGTGCAAAGGTGAGTTCCACGATGGTTTAGAATTCAAGTTGTGGCTTAATATGGGCTGCACTCAGAGTGGCGGCCTAATTGTTTTCACCGTTGAAAACCCCAGGAGGAGATCAAACAATCTATCGGCTGCGGATCTACTAATTCACATTTGATAATTTGGATGAGGCTTTTAGGTCTAGAGGAAGATCAAATGTACGCGTTTCCAGCTCTCTAAGTATGTTGCTATTAACGTAGTAGCGTGAATCGACAATTCACTATCCTTGGAGCAATCTGCAATTACCACTGAACTGGTTGAATATTCAGCCTTGTAGTGAATAATCTACACTGGTATGACTATAGTATTCCTGTTCTCTCCTACGCGTCCGGACAAATGATGCCAGGAGTTAAACGCATACACGCCGAAACTAGCGGTTCCTATGAAGTCCTGTGAAGGGTAGTGATCAGGTTCAACAGTATACAATTCATGGCAAGACAATCACAATCGACTGGTGAAAACAGACGGCACTGGAAACGCTCAGATCCCGATGGGTGAGATTCTTCTGACCCGACAGGGATTTCTTGAAGAATATGGATTGAAAATCTTGGCTTTACGATGAAAGCACGGGATGATTTTAACTTTCTCAGTACTAACTGTGCCTCCTTATGTCTTGCTTTCATCTGCTTTACAAATCCTTCTGCCTTAGCTACTTGCTTTTCCACGGTATACGGTCTAATCAGAAACTCGACCACTTAAAATGTACATGTTGATTAAGTTCAGCAACAAAAATATGAAACGGAGTTCTCAAGCGATAATCATGTTTCATATCATACGAATTTTCGCCCACAAGTGAGATGATTCTTATTGTACCAAAACATATTCCCAGGCCAACCTTCCTCATCAACCAAAAAAACCAGCCTTCGTGGGTACTCTATACTTCATCTACCAATTCATTCGCACTGTTCATTATTGTTCATAATTGTGACTTCACTCCTTGTCGTCTAGAGCCAATATGTCAGATTCGACATCTACAACCGAAGGAAAGATGACCTGGACAGTACCAAACGCAGGTCTAGAATGTCAAACCTGGTATAAAATCACAGGCAACTTGAAGTCCAACACTCGCCCTCTGGTCATCCTCCACGGTGGGCCAGGTGTACCCTCCGACTATCTCTTCCCCCTCTCCTTTCTCTCCTTCCACTACTACATTCCAGTCCTCATCTATGATCAGATCGGCAGCGGTCGTTCCACTCACTTTCCCGATAAAATGGGCGATACCGAATTTTGGACAGAACAACTCTTTCTTGATGAGCTGAAAGCTCTCTTACAACATCTCAATATCTACGATGATTATGATCTCTTAGGACATTCATGGGGTGGAATGTTAGGTTCACGTCATGCATCTAGACAGCCTGGCGGTTTGAAGCATCTCATTATCATGTCCTCCCCTGCTTCGATGGATGACTGGATCAAAGCCCAGGAAGCGCATCGTAAGAAATTACCCCAAAATGTTCAGGATGCCCTTGATCGATGCGAGAAAGAGGGAAAGACCGATAGCAAGGAATATCAAGACGCTGTCAATGTCTATTATTCTCACCATCTGTGTAGACTATCCCCCATGCCAGAACTATTGCAACAGAGTTTTGCAGGGTTAGAACAGGATCCCACCGTTTACTTCACAATGTCAGCTACACCTCTCATTCATGCTGATCAACTGACATGTTACGTACATCAGGAATGGACCCAATGAATTCTTCATAACCGGTTCAATGAAAACCTGGTCAATACTTGATGAAGCTAGTAAAATCTCTACGCCAACTCTTCTCTTAAACGGTGCATACGATGAAGCTGCTGACAGCGTCATTTATCCCTTCTTCAAGTTGATTCCTCATGTCAAATGGGTACAGTTCGCGGTAAGTGAGCTATTTCTCAAAAATGAGCTTTTCCCTGACGTAAAACAGAATTCCAGCCATATGTCGCACTTGGAGGAACCAGAACGATTCTCCAGTACTGTTGTGTCATTCATACGCGAATAAATGGTCTTGCGTATGGAATACATAATTAGGTTAGCCCCACTCTGTTCAACATGTCAACTATTAATATATCATTTCCTATAAGATCATGGGGTACAAATCTTCTAAAGTATCAAGATAAACAGTAAAAGGAGTGATCGACTATAAACAATTGAGTTCATTCAGTGGTCAAAAACCTACATTACTAGATCCTAGGATCTGGAATCGTGATTATGATGAACCAGCCACTACCAATACCACAAGCAAGGCACCGATCGTGAGAGTACCAAAAATCTCTCCTTTCGCTCTTCTAGCAGCATTGACACTTCCCTTACTTGTACTCCCAAGCGCATTCCTGTCCTTACCAGAATGCCCATTAGATGTAGCAAGCACCGCCGGATCAATCGTCACCGTATTCGCCGTCTTGGTGTTCGTAGTCGTAGAAAATGTTTCCGTCGTCTGACCGAGTGTAGTGAACTCGTTGTTAGCGTCGAAGAATACGAGCGCGAAGCCTGGAGATGAAACGGGAATGGTACAAGCGTTATTTGTGGTGTCGCATGTAATTTCGGCGACGTTCAAGTCTCCTTTGAGACGACCATCAACCTCGAATCTGTTACCCAAAGTCTGTAGAGCAAAACAGCTTGTCAGCACATACTTGGACTTGATGAGGGGCGACAAACCTGACCAGCCCAAGTAATGTTGAATTTGCTCGAAACAGACTGAGCCTCGAGGTATTTGACCTTTACAGTCTGTGGTACTCCACCATTGGGAAGTGACAGAGCAACAGTCAGATTAGCATTGCCTTGCGTTCCTTGAACATCGTCTACGTAGTTGAACAAAGCCATCTTGCTAAGTTCTCCATTCTCATAAATCGCGTAGGCAGGAGTAAACTCGCTCAGTCCAGCAGGACCTGTCATATCCATAATTTGAGAAGTATTAGATTTGCCGAAAGCTTCGGCAAGGACCAGAATGGAATAGTAGATAGCACCGACTGTCCATTGATGGAAAGTTGACTGATTGGTTGGAGGTGCTAGAATATCGTGTCAGATAAGGTTCATAATACAGAAATGGAAATTCTACACACGGGTAAAAGGATTATAATACGTGTTTTGCCCACCAAAATGCAAAAGCGCATTCGAGAAATTCGAGTATGCCATCTGGAACCCGTAGTCCATCGCCCATAATGCAGCGCCATAGCTATCAGAAACACCGGGGAAACCACCACAAGAAGCCGTGTTAGTCTCAAACATGATGAACGGCTTGTTTGCTTCTTGTGCACGCGCCGTAGAATCGAGATACGGCAAAGAGAGATTTACACCGGATTGGTGCGTGAGGTAATTTGGGAAGACGTCTTGAGGGACCCGGACGGTACCGCCCCCAAATTGAGCAGCACAATTGTTGTCAGGATAGCTAGATAGGTTGAATCAGGTTGCTCTATCCTGAAGTTATGATCAAATGACGTACTGTTCAACGCTTAGGGCAAAGAGATGATCTTGGTAATTTTGAATAAATCCAGTGTTCCAGACATCTTCCGGTCCCCAGGCGATAGAAGCAACACTGGGTCCTACCAGATTATTCTTGATAGGAATATTCTGATTCTCCTCCATCGCCTGTACAAGACTGCCGAATTCGTTGGAATAATCTTGAGGGGAATATGTGTCAGGCCGACGACCGTTCCTAGACACAAGCTCAGATAAGCATAGTTTGGATGCAAGCGAAAGATCAACGTACTCAGAATAGAAATCAGGTTCATTTCCTGCTTGCAACCCAGCGAGCTTGTCGCCAAGAATAGCTTCTCCATATTGTGCAATATCAAGACGCCAGTCAGTCGTGTTGAACGGAATACCTAATGGAACGCGTTAATTGCAAGCCAGCTATACGAGTGACCACTCACCAAGGAACCAGTCAATGTTGACAAACTGAGAAATGTTTGCAGCAGCGTAAAACATATCAATAGTGTACAGCATAGCCGGAGTTGAGGTCTATCTCGCCGGATTAATGGAGCCTCCGACGAAGCAGGTAACTACGTACCGTTGCGTCTGTGTTAGTTCTGTTGGTCTTTTCCATGTTTCTTCCGTTATCAAGAGGAGTGAAGACCATCGCAGCATCCTCTTGTGTGTTACCACCCAGACGAACATAGATAAAACCAGCGCGTTCTTGCAGGTTGGCCACAAGGTTAAGGAAAGGGACCTGGACAAAGGTCCTTCACCATACATCAGCATCGGTCGAAGAAGCTAACATAGCAAGTCTTACGAGTTTTTGCCCACTACAGACTCATTCAGTGCTCTTGTTTGACGTAGATTAGGATAACACTCACGAAGTTGACTGATCACCGACAATTCAATGGAAAATCCAAAGAACGAACCTAGTGTGTGAGGAATGGACAAGCCTTGTAGGGCCACAGCATCCCTTTGAAGGTCAATCTGCGGGGCTAAATTGAGCCCAGTCGGTACTGGGGGAGGGGTAAGGACTACTGAATCATCGTACGCTCCTGGCGTCGATTGTGGCACGGAGGTGGTGGTGGCAGACTGAGTTTCAGCAAGAGGAACTTGACCGTATATTGTAACGTCGGCGTAGACCTGCAACGTGGAGAGCAACAGGCTCAAGCAAGAACCGCAGACTATAGGCAAACGCATTTTTCAGCGTAGGATTTCCAGCACCCTCTATGAACTAACAAACAGGGAGTGAGGCCCAAAGGGTGGCGATGAGGGAAAGGGACAAAGGTATTTTCTTGGACAACGGTGATGGACAATATTGATGCCGGCAACGGTGTTGGGTTTTCCCACCTAGCGCCTGCCAACCCCTATGTACCTAGAGCTTCGACTTATATGCCTCTTCACGGTCTCGGCGAGATACAAGATGTCAAGCTTCAAACTGACTCGACGATGGCAGGTAAACGAAGGTACCTAAAAGGGGAAATGATCCGTTGCCGGCCAATACGGAATTACGGCCAAACAAAGACAAGCAAATTATATTTTGATTAAATAAGAATTAAACGATATGGCAACAAACTTTATTTGGGCCTGATTGTTTGACTTGTGATACTTCTGTTATTTTCTTCCATGAATTTGTACATGCAATATTCCAATATGACCAGCCAACATTCATCTCAAAGCAATATCTTGATACAAGTTAGGACAACTGTATTGAATCGCTAGAACTTATGGAGAAAGGAAGCCTTAATTGTCAGGATCTCTCGGTCCAATGTTTGGATTTGAAAGATATTATTAACCACACTCGAACTACCAGGATGGGTCAATGGTCTGCTTGCAAGCGCAGCTAGGTGCGGCCAAGACATGAGGATTGAAATTGTAACATTAATCGGAAGGGTTGGTTGGATGATAGCAAACCTTGACTATAGGGAGATTATAACTAGGAGGAACTCAATCACATCTAGAAGGGCACTGGCCTACAAGGAGATTTATGTCCTCGGAATGAATCTGATTCACATCTTGCCACTGTGGGAAGGACAACCTTACCATGCCCTCAGCTGATATTTCTGAGGTGGTCTACACAGGCGATACTGTTTCTACGAAGGAACATTTGCCTGCAGAGAATCGTCCCTTCGTGATACTTGATAGTTTTAACCACGCTGGTTTATCGGCGATGCAGAACTATGAAGACTCATTTCAAAAGAAACTAGCAAGCTAACATAAACGTTCGTTTAGGAACTGGGACAGATACTTGACGCAGTTTACATGGAGAGACATGCTTGGAGCAAACGTTTGATGAATGTCTATTCCGACCTGTGAGCTGAATACCCGGGTACGTGTCCTGAAATAGTAATCATGGCTGTACAAATGATTTTACGAACATCCGATGATTTACCGCAACTCCAATAACTAAGCTCCAATCTACGTAGTCCATGGACTGCTACAAATGACTGTCTTCTTGGCCAAAACGAACAGAATAAGTAACTATTCGACATGCAACGAAGAAACCCACCGGATCAAATAAGGACATACTATAGCCCAAAATAGGTGCATTAATGCATCTTGGAGAAGAACTTATTATGTGCCCCTGGTCTGACAAAAACTGGCACACGAAGTTCAGATTCGAAATAAATATATCTCAGAGTCTCGAGGCGTAGCATGGAGCAACTGCGGGACTCCAAAGATGGTTTCCTGAAGTTTTTCTCAAAATTTGTCCGTGTCTGACTCAAACGGTGCTCTCAGAACTTCTGTTAGTGGCTCACGTACATTTGGACTGAAGTACAAGATGTCTCATTCGGAGGATTGATTTACCGTTGGAGTACTAACACAAGCTGCATCTGATATAAGCGAACCACGTAACTGAACCTCCTAGGCAACGGCTCACTATAGGTTAGCACGGTTCGCAAGTCACACTCCCAATGACCAGTGTAATGATTACGACTCGAGTAGGCGTTGGCACCAGATGGTGACAAGGAAAGGCTTACTCACTCATGACGAAATTCTGCCCTCTCGTCGGGTACAGAGTATGTATGTATTGTAGGCACTCACAGTCAACGTCTCTTGGGCGACAGCCGAAGTAAATTGATCTTGCACTGCCAGACATCGCCACAGAAGCCAAATACTTCTATTCTATAATGCTTCGCATGAAAAACCATGCGCTTCATATAAGTAGCTCTCAGGAAACCACGGAGTGTGGGGAGGGGAGTGGATCAAACCCTTTGCCCAAGCTCCAACCAAATTGACGTCCTAGATCATTCCTTGTTGTGATTTTCGCAAGCGTAGTCAGCAGCATCAAAAATACATGTGACCAGAATTCGAGAGCGGAACTGAGTAAACATTATTATTATTCTGTCCTATGGACGTCAAGACGGCGTCCTGCCATCGCTCCCAAAGACCTTGATACACCTCTCACCGTAGGCAAGTTTTTGGGCCACTGACTTTTGTGGTAGTCACCGCCTACAGGTGATAATTCAAGTTCCGCTAAAAATTGAGCCGCTTCATCTAGTTCGCCGGTAATTCAAAAATTCATACCTATGACGCATCCCTCGCCCACGGCAGGCACGCGCTCAAAAATAAAAATTCAAAAGTTTCACTCTGATCTATACCCACCCCCAGTGTCTTCCTCAACGGCGGAGGGAAGGACTCTCAGCCAGATACTCCTTTGGCCTCCATACAAAGCTCGCCGTAAATGATTTGGCCTACCACCACTTGAGTGTTACCCCTAGTAATGTGATATACAAATGGGACCTTCGTGTTGAAGAGCGTAGACTAACACCGCCAGGTGGCAGCTTAGCAGTTACAGTTGGTAGATAGATTGGTATCATACTGATTTAGTCCTCAGGTGGCAGCTACTGTCACTGCCATTCAACTCCAAAATTGGATCAGAGCTTAGCGGAACCTGCTGAACTTACTGACTGATTCAGGTTTCAAGGAGATGCATGCTTAAAGCAGTGGAGTGTATTATTATTGTTATTTAAACAAAGGCGGGAAGGAGTGTCGTGGCCAGTTAGCAATGAACAGACGTCAAATTTGATCTCGCTCCGAGTCAACCGTCTCGTTAAGCATGGCATAGTATGAGTCGAAACATTAATGTCTCCTTAATGTCTCCTTGAAACAACTCGCCTACGAAGCGACTCACCTAGTACATAAGAGAATCTCCCCGCACCAAACCACACATTACACAAGGCAACGTGATCAAAATGGATTTCAGAACAGACCCCTTTATTATATTATTCGGACGTCATTTCCGAAATTTCACCGCCATTATGACCTGCTATGTCTCGAGTCGACTGACTCACGGCGCGACCATGTCGAACCAGTTACTCGGTGATTTAAGATTACTTCGCTGGGCGCGCCAGTGACATTAAACTCGGTCACCCGGTGAATTCGCAATAAAAGGATCTAAGTGGAGTCAATTCTATCACAAACTCGAGATCATATGAGATCATAACATGTGTTTCCGGGAGTCCGAAAGCAGATTATTGGAATGACGCCACCTGGAGTAATATGAAATGATGTTGACGGTCCCTACTCGTCCTAAGCTCTCTTCAACGTACGAGAGGCCTAATTAGAAAGAACCTTAAAAGTTTAAGCCAAAATTAACAGGTATCGGTAGTACAGTACCACCACTCCATTGATAAAACAGTAAGCAGCAACATAAATAATGCGCTGCGCAGCCCTTGTAACTCATTAGAATCTAAGATGTGTCAATCCATAAAAATTATTGAAAAGGCTCCATTCTATATGATACGAAAAGCACGTTATAATGTATATAATGACATCGGAAGTAATTTCATGTTATGGATCTGAACATGCGCAGACCTTCGCGAGACTCTAAAATGGTATGATATACAGGGGGAGTCAAGCAATAATTGGAGGAAGCAGAAAAAAGGAACAATGAGTGTGATCGTAACAGATCGTAGAACCGTGTAAGGCTGATCACGAGAAGCTAGACTGGAGAGTGGAAACGGGAGGGCGTCATCATCAGAAAGGAAAGAAATGCTGTGAGTGATGTGCAGCACTGTATATGAACATGCCAGCAGAAAGAAAAAAATTGCGTATTCAAAAAATAAAATGGACAAGGAGAAAGAAAAGAAAGACCGTGTGCAGATATGTATGGAAAGTGATGCTAGACGAGAGGAAGACATCCTGAAGAAAACCACATCTAATGAAACTGAAAAAGACAGAACGACAGCAGAATGAGGTTGAATGAACACTGAATCGCTGAATTTAGAACATCATCCTCAGAAGAAACAATTGAACGAATAAAACAACGCAAGAAAAAAAGATAAATGACAACCAATATAACAAAACACAAACGCACTCTTTTTACGCAGCACTCTACAACCCATTCAACACTTAAGTCGCCTCAAAATACGTCAAGCCACAATCGCACTCCCACAAGTCGGACTATCTTCTGAATGAACAACCATCGGCGGATGCAAATATGCAGAAAACAGGCTATCATCATCAGGCCCAATAACTCCCATCCCTCCACTCAGACCCAACGTCGAAGGATGTAAATAATCCATCGGACTATCTTCACTTTCACCACCCTCCACTGATGACGATGTTGACAATCCACCAGTATGATGTTCAGGCGAATCCATCTCTCTTCTAGCATTTCCACACGCACTTCCACCTGCGTTGATACTTGATGAAGGTGAGGATGAAGTAGAAGCAGGAGTGATGGAAGCTGCCAAAGTCTTATTAAGCGACGGCGAAGGTGGAAGTAAGGGCTGATGGAATCCAAGATGAGGCGAAGAACTAGGATGATCATCGTTCTGCGGCATCATAGGCGGATGCCAGAAGGTATTCACAGATCCTCTCAACACCGGTCCACTTGAACCTGACCGATGTGCATCACTAGGTCCACTTGACGCCACTCCCGCGGTATTGCGAGCATTAGTGGTAAACGACGAGAACGCAAACTCCATGGGGGATCTCGCAGAAGAGGACACACTTGACGAAGGTGAATACGCATCACCAAACGAGAACGACGAAACAGTAGACGAAGGGGGTTCGGAAGCCGAATCCATACTCATCTTCCTTCTCTTCATCGATCTCGGTGACATCGTAGGTAAATCCTGGTCCGGGACAGGACTGGTACCACTGCTCGAAGTCGACGTTCCAGAAGAAGTGGAAGAAGGCGCTGTAAGATCAAGGACACCAACACTCGGACTTCCAAATCCACCCAATCCGTCGGTACTGCCACCACCACCAGCAGCAGCAGCAGCCTGAATCTGGGCCGTATACATCTGCAACAGATAATCCGAATGATAGGGTCCAGGGTACTGGTACTGATAGGTATTTTGGAACAAGTTGGCAGCAGATGAAGGATCTTGACCCAGAGCACCGACCAGTTCGGAATTAGTACCAAATGTATCGATGAGATGGTCTTGAGTATAATCATAATTAAGGGCAGTGGTGGAGTCAGGGGCGAGAGTTGGAGAAGGATCACCAGCAGGAGAAGTGCGTTGGCTTACACCAGGACTGATGGGGGGATTGTCTTCACTGCTGGGAACGCCTGTAGCCCCTGCGTTGGAGCTCCTACGAGCGTCATGGCGAGAACGTTTACGGATAACGTCGGATTTCATGGAGATAGGACGGGCAGAACCATGTAACTTGTAATACAATCCGCAACTAAAATCCTGATATTAGTTTTCGGGGTATTCTCGGCACAGTGGCAAAGTAAGATGCGCACGCATTACAAACGGTTTTACCTTCATCATCCTTCCTCCAGAGGGGCGTAGCGGTGGTATGGCAGTTATAGCATTGAGCTGTTTGAGCTACCGGCACGTTCGCATTCGTTGACTTACCCCTACTAGATCCGATAGAGGAACACTCACCCGTGACATCGACAGTATCCTGTTGTTGTTGTTGTTGTTGTTGTTGTTGTTGTTGTTGCTGCTGCTGCTGTTGCTGCTGTTGCTGTTGCTGAGACCTAGGAGCACTCTGTATCCTTCCCTCGCTATTACTGTTGCGCATGCTCTTGGGACGAGGTCGTTTATGAAGTTTGCAGTATAGACCGCAGGCATTACAGTTCAACTCGTCGTTTAACCCACGACGCCATAGGGGTGTGTGAGTCGCACCGCAATTGGAACATTCGGCTTTCACACCACCTGGGGCAGTGTTACCACTGCGAAGAGAAGGATTGAGGGAGGTTGCAGTAGCGCCCGGACCCGAAGAACGACCAGCGGTCTGGGTCTTGACTGTAAGTGTAGGACGGGTACTAGGATTCGTCCGGGCAACATGGACAGTAGTGAAGAGAGGGTTTAGCTTAGAAGGAGCAACAGTTTCAGGAAGAGGAGTTTCCTTGATCGCCTGGGAGGTGCTTTGGAAAAACGAACTCATAGACAAAGGGGTACCACGAGAAGCCTCATCGCCGTTGTCACCGTCATCACGGGTAACCACGGAAGATTTTCGGGTCCTGCGCTTGGTGGTGGCAGCAGACCGCACGATAGTATTTTGTGGCGGCCGCAGAGCCGCAGATTGAACCGGCAGCTGCATCGGTTGCTGTGGCTGATGAGCTGGTGCTGGAGGTGCCATAGGAGGAAGGAATCGATGTTCAGGCTGGATAACCTGGGTATCATTCTCAAAGTTGTCAGAATGAGGAGTCGGAGGACTATCAACGTTATTAAGAATCTCATCTAGAGGAAGCTCAATAGTGGGTCGTGAAATGGAAAAAGCATCTGAAACGTTAGTTGCGAGATTGAGCCCTTCACCGTAGTTCATTGAGGTGGTGAGAGTGGGAGGCGGGAAAAGTAACGCAGATGGATCAAAACCAGAGTCGAAAATAGAATCGAACTTGATTGCTTGGGAAGACGAGGCAAACTGAGACTGAGATGCTGATGAAGAGGATGCCTGGGAAACATCGTTGGCGTCGTCGACGTCGACGACCATATCATCGTTCCGACGGGCGAAGCCTGTGGTGGTAGAAGTATAAACTGAATTCCCATCCGTTTGAGCACGAGCTGTAGCTCGAGTGCGTTTAGTGAATTCAGGAGAAGGCTTGAGGTCGGGCTTCTTAACCGGAAGATTAGCGCCGGGAGCAGGGGGTTGGTCGATGCTAAAGGTGAATTGCATACGCTTGATAGTGCCGTCCAAGCTCTGCTCGCGGTAGCGCTCCCTTTCAGCAGCGCGCTGGCGTATGATGTCAGTGGAGGTCGTGCGCTTAAAATCAGGAGCCTTTAACTCCTCAATGCTCCTGAAAGATAAGACAAACGATGTCAGGGTCAATAGTGATGGTGACAGCGACAGCGACAAGAACATACCTGCCCTTCTCCTTGTCGAGCTTGTCACTCATGTATTTCGAGAGCTTTTTAAATTCACGCTTGGACCTGGCATTGTCGGTGTCAACCATGAGGTTCTGGAGGTGCCATAACCTCCAGCTCAAGTTCTCGAGGCGTTGGCCTTGCTCAAGGTAGCTCGCTACCTTGGTGCAGACCTGGGTGTGCAGTGTTCAGTCAAGTCCGGGGAACAGTGCAACAGATGACAGACCTTCCAGGTCATTGTCAAAGCCTCAGTGTCATTGATATTGGAAAAGGCTACGAAAGACTTGTTTCCCTAGGAATCCTTCAGCAAAAGCGGGATAAAAGACGAAAAACAGACCTTGAACTTGAGATTGAGGATAGAGGGCATTGAACTCGGGGGGGGAGAGAGAGACGGAGGAGGGCGACGAGAAAAAAGGAACGAGATATAGAATCCACTGAAAATCGTGGATCAGCACGTTGCGGCTCGCATTTCCGATTCCAGATCTCGCGCCGATCTATCCGGGAAACCAAACCATGCCGGCTTGATTCACTTGCCTTTCTCCGTTAGCGCCGTGGATGCCCGTTGCCCTACGTGCCTTATTTGCTCCAGGCTCCAACGCCGTCGCCATCACGGGTCCTTGTCCTCGAGGCAACAAACCACTTGCTCGCTGATTACTGAGGGCTCTGGTCGTCGCAGCAATTGGCTGGGAAATAAATACACCTGGAACATCAGAAAATTTACCGACCAGTCACTATCAGAAGGCCTGACCAGAAAAAGAAGGGATTTCGAGACCGTCCAACGTGCTATCTCTATCTCTACGTCATTCGTCAAGTAGTACTACTTATTTGATTTGTCATTGTAACAACAGCGGTCCCATTGTTCTGGTCCGTGTCTGTATTGTATGTAGTCTAGACATAAAATCAAAAACAACACATGGAAATACCGGCAAGAGAACCACGGCATGGTGACTTCTATATTTGGTCACGCTAATAGCACTTCACAAATGGGGGTAGCCCTCCCTTCGGATTTACCCCTTGGGTCTCTAGACAGCCGATGAACAACACTACTACTACTACTTGTATTATTCCTGATCGATTCGAATACCATACCGTCTGTTGACAGACATACGTGCTCCCCCCCAACCATGAGGCTACTTCCAATTTAAAGCTGTGTGCCATCAATTACCTAGATCTTAATCCTTGAGCGTTGAAGGCACTCTCCCTATATTGATGCTCTAACTACACCCGACTACATGCACATCTTCTCCCTCTCCTCTCCTATGTAACATACTATATCGCCTCTCGGAGTTATCCTCCCACGAAAGTGAATGCTGTGTCACTGTCAGCATCAACGCCGATCATTAATTAATTACTTGCTTCCTCATTCACTCGAGGGAAGTCCGTTCATCACCAACAAGGCTAGTACTGCCCAGTGAACTCGGACGTATCATTATCAGCTACAGCGCACTCTCATATATCTGTCCATGTGTCTAGACCCTCATATCCCTTCCTGAAGTTATTTCAACAGAATGACGAGTGCGAAGCATGGCGAGGACTACGCCGTAGTTGTTCTTCGTGACAAAGAGCATACTGTTTAACGACAGACACAACAACCCGTTGGGGTAACTTACATGTGGTTGAGTTACAAACTCTTCGAAGGACAACAGCGCATAAAACTCGAGGACCCCACACTTTTTTTACTCTTTCATTATTAATTCATAACATGGGAATGACGGTGCAGTACTAATACTAGTCGAACTTCGAACATGCGTCTCCCGCGATTTCCTCGCATGTTCATCTTGTCTTCCACAAAAGAAGGATTTCCCAAGTTCGTCCTGTTGGTTGTGGCATCTGATCAGGCTCAACGAGTAGTGTTCTTCGAAAAGATGGAACTTTGTGAATGGATTTTCTTCCTCAGGTTGTGTCCGCTTACCTCGAAGAGGTTACATGCACATCACTATGATGGTTCTTTGTAAGTCTGGTGTTCACTAGAGTAGTACTCACCAAGCGTCACCAGAGGGTCACTCGAGATGTACAGGGTCTCTGTGGTAATGAATTTGGATGAGAAGAAGGACGATACTACGCGTATGAGTGTAAGTGGATAAATATGTAAGAGAGTGTGATAAGATGTCAGTATTGTCAGTATTTGTCGTTATGTCAATCCAGAGAATGATGATGAAAGTGGTAAGGCATTTGTGGATAAGTAGAAGAAATATGCACAAGTTGAAAAGACTCACCTTAATGTATGTCCACATACCTCAAGATGTCTGCATGACACACAAGCACTTCTGATAATAAGATGGATATTGGGAATTCTGATTTACATCTCAGAATCGACAAGTCCGCCGAATCTGCCCTTTGCCCACCCTCATGTAAGATATTCATATTCCTCTCCGCTTCCGTCCTACGCCTTTTTGGTCCTTTCTTCCCAGGACTTCTCCCTATCTTGCAAGAACACTAATCTTCTCCTGATGCTCTCGAACTTCTTTGCTCTCCCATCCTCCTTCCCCTCCCAGGGTGACACTTCTCAGAAGGTCTTCTCTTTACTATAAGCGGTTCCGAATCCTTGTTGTTGTTCGATGAGACGGGTGGCATGGGGAGATTGATTTTGAACTTTCTCGAGAAAAGGCTGAAACTAATCTGAACATGAGAGAAGAACCAGATTCGGCCTCAATGCTTGCAACCCTCGATTCGGTTAATGAATATGAGGGGGAGGGAAGGTGAGAAGTTTTCAAAACGAGGGTGGGTATATGTTCACGATTCATTCCGTCCATCCATCATTCATCGAGGACGAGGGATGATACAGCGGCCTACGGCACTGACTGACCATGTTTTATTAACTCATCGATTGTGGACCATTTGTATGTAAATAATCGTTGTGGGTTCCCAAACTGTGTTTTGATTGTCTATCACGATATCATAGTTTCAATTTACTTCTCCAGATCGATGCAACAATGTCGTTGATGGGCGCAAAACGTGTTTATCGGATCGGGATGGTATGATCATAAACCGATGATTGGTGGAGCGGGTAAATTGATAAGAGTATTGGTTTTTAGTACTAGAATACATTATGTGCGGATTAGCGATTAGCGATGAGGCAATGAGATTATAGAGTTTCTGTTGATAGATCTGGCTTCTAAATCTGAATTAAGATTGTCTCCTCCTCATTACACGTGTATCTCTAATGTGACTAGTTTTTCGATCAAAGAAAAGGTCAGCTTGGACCTACGGGTGTCAGCGTCAGTAGAGTGAGTATCCTGAACCGCATGAATGAAATTGCTTGCTAGATGAAAACCTAGCCAACATAGGCTCCTCTTCGAAGGTTATCGTCTACAATATAGAGTCAGTTGATTAGAGAAATTCCAGCAATCCATGATCGGTCCTTCCTTCACATTTCACATTCAACGACGACGAGATCAAGGGACAACGAACCGCGAGTCCGAACTGATCACGTGTTTTTATTCTCGCTGATGTGTTTGGCTAATCTAATCTAATCTAATCATTAATCCTACAAAAGCAGAATATTAATTAATTGAACCACCAGAAGGCGCCACAAACACTTACATTCATCAGAACCTCGCCCGGCCCTCAGAATAGAATCAGTGGCTATGCAGAACCACTCTAAGAGCATGCTAACTTCCACTTACAACGATTCTAGTGTGTATCCGTATTATTCCAGTTGACATGAAATCCTCGAAATTGCATCGAATGTTAAACTTGGTGATGTATTTCTAAATGGTAGTAATTAAGCTGCTCGAGAACTCGGAGAAACGTGATGAAATACAGAGTTATAGACACAGAATACCAAAGGCATATGGTTAAGTGACCTCCTGGTACAACAATTAAGCTCCGGGAGCTCTGCTGCGATTAAACGTCTTCAAAATGATGAAGTGTCTCCATTGAGTACTAATTGAACCGCTCAAGACGGTTGAGCAGAAGAGGGACATTACATACTGATAAAAAAACCTAGACCAAGTCAATGTTATCTGACATGTAGGGGATGAATTGAGCTACCGCCATTCTTCCCTTATGGTTAGAATAGAGATGCTAGATATTTCTGTGATTTAATCTCACTTCCAAAAAATAATGAGTAAAATCCCACACCCATCTGATTAAGCGGAACGAAGAAAAAACAAAATCAGCTGAGAAAAATTCTATTGTTGAAGAGGGAAACGCTCGACACGGACCAGGTACATTTAATGGGACCCAACAACTGTATAAAAAAGGCCCACCTGATAATGGTACATACCCCACGTAAGTTCTGCTTTGATAGTTGTGGTTGTAATCCAGCTAATCTAAATCTCCAGTTCCGCGGACGACCATTGTTACCTATTCCGAGGGCCTTGTATGACTTCTGCAGCTTCTTGTTTCCTGAGTTTCGCTGACCCCAGATTGCTGACATGACCGAGGCCGATGGTAGAACCAGCCTAGGTGAGAATCTCATGTAGTCAGCGTTCGAACGCTCGAACTTGAAATTGTAGCTGGCGCGGAGATGAGACGAACCGCAGCCATGAGATCTCAGAAGCACAAGTATAAGCTTCTAAATCTCGATGGAGTAAACGGCAGTATCCGGGCCGTCGGTGGTCGTCATTTGGCCGACCTTAACTTGAACGTGTGACTATTCATTAGTCAACATGCCCTAACCCGATCGTCATCTGCGCAGCCCACCTGAGCTGAATTCTATAATGTCTCGGTTACAAGAACTTGTCGAGATAGTGAATTCCATGAGAGCCCACGACGAAAGAGATACTGGTACTGGTTGACATAACCCGACAAGTATGCCAAAACATGGTCGGACATGTGCTTCGTGTGTCCAGATCTCGGAGTATGTCGCCCAAATCCTGAGGATGCAAGCAAAAACTAGGTACGGAAGGTCAAATGACCTTCTGGCCACCTATCCTCTACTTGACGAATTCTAGGAACGAATAAAAGGGGTTGAGAAGGCAGTACTGTGGAGCCCACTGACTATTCGATCAAGATGCCAGTGAAATAAAACGAAAGATCAATGTATGGAAAGCGAACGGGTCCAGGTTCAATCTAATTGCAATTCAAGAGTGCAAAAGCATCTAAGGTTATGGAGATGGAGTCAAGGCCGGTGTGTCGAGCTGGACCCGGACCCCTTGATACGCTGATTCTTTCGAACTTTTCCTCTCGCATTCAATATCTCGTAAAAGAAAAAATCGTCTCCACACACATGCCAAGCGTAAAAGGGTTGCTCTTATCCAATCATATGTCTGATGCGGGTATTGATTTCGCTGGTGTTTGAAGCATTGGCCATCAAGAAGGATTAAATCATAATAGGAAGCTGCTATTGATGGAATTGGAGAGCAGGTTCTGAACCTAATGGCCTTAGGAACCATTTCAACAGCTCAAGAATCACCCAGACAACTGTACGTGACTAGGAGTCAAAAAAATGGATCCACAGAGAGTTGAATGAACAATCAGGCAATCTACTGATTAAGTGAGTAGTTAGCTTGTAGTTGCAAGCTAGCTAAGTCTACACTGATTTCAATGAGATTGTATGGAGCATATTTAACTGGTAGTATATTTGCCATTATTCAGTAAGAAAAATAGTTTGTTGACAGTTTGTTGTCTCTTTTTTAATTTTTTTTTTATAATAGATAGATATTCAAATTGTAAATATGTAAAAGACTTGAGTAAGAGAGAAGATAAATTGTAACAGGACCAACCACTTTATCTAGACTTGAGTCTCAAATACTACCAAATATCACATTCTGATCTAGTTATATCCATCCCAACATATGAATAATACTTTCCAACCTATCTATACTTCTATCATATGTCAAGTCCACCTATCTAGAAAATACATCTCTATGGTGATACTGCTTTCTCAACATCTACTATACAAGTCTGCCTTCCATGGCAGCTACCTTTCTTGCAACATATCTATGTGGTGGTGATGTAACTATCCAGATATTCTATCTTCCATAATAGGGATACTCTTATTTGACTCAGTCTTTCATAGCAGAGTCATACTCCTGTCAGTATTCTACCACTGAAACCTTTGCTCAAGGCAATAGGGGCTATACTACTGAAACCCTGAGCAT
>Ga0157368_1000260_pt1 | contig 25594 bp, 27 predicted proteins | sample AttbisABBM3_FD_113146 | JGI IMG/M metagenome (GOLD analysis project Ga0157368, IMG submission 113146) | Fungus gardens microbial communities from leaf cutter ant in Botucatu, State of São Paulo, Brazil - Atta bisphaerica ABBM3 | ecosystem: Host-associated > Fungi > Mycelium > Unclassified ... | reverse complement strand
TAAGTGAATCAATCCGTCATATCATCATGGAATTGTTGGAGGCGAGCGGACACTCCCTCGTCTCTTTCCGTGCCATGGTCCAGGACACTTCAATTTCACCCGAGTTCTATCAGGACCTCGACGGTAACATTGTTGAGCGCACCGTTCTCTGGGCTGTTTCCGTTCCAGGAGAATCGTCCTGGTGTTCTTCCTACCCTGGTATCCACAGTCTCGCACGTCCTCATAAGTATCCCATACCTGACACACAGCATACCGGCCTCCAGGTCAAGGTGCGGAACTATCCCAAAGTGCTCATGGTGGTGGTTGACCCGGCAGCAGATCTACGACTCTCATCTAGCTCAGGGTATCCAGCCAACAGACATCCGTACTTTTGTCGGGTATCTGTCCACAGATTAGTAAAGAATCTCGCGGTCGTCGTTCCCCTCTGTTTTTTTTCTGACATCATTCTAGCCCAAGCGTAGCCTGTGATGATTTCCAAGAACCTGAACTGCTTCCAACTCTTCACGTTCTCTCTATTCGCGAAACGCCTCCGCTCATCATCCCTCGCACTTTTCCTGCATCGTTTGCTCCAGGTGTCCGCACTGTTCGAAACCATCTCCTCGATTGGATCGCAAACGAAGCATTGGGTGGCGACAGAGATTCCGCAGAATGGGTCCTGCTCTCTGCCATCTCCAGAACGTACGGCAGATCCAGCTGTCCACTCAAATCTCTTTAATGACTTGACAGGCAATCGAGGTCTCCACCCATCCACCCTCCTTCTCTCACTCTCTCCTTCTTCCCCTCTCCAGCCCCTTCTTCTTTATCCACCACGCCGGCTCTCCAACACGTCCTCGCTCTCGTCTTTCCTTTGCTGACAACTCTCCCATTAACCCTCGATATTCTCAATCACACTCCCTTTCACCCTCAAAATAAGAAAGAAGACCAAGACCTCCACAGTGGATGGCTTCAGGTCCCTAAAGGCTCGGTCTACCTGGTCACAGAAGCAGGTATCACACAAGGCCATGTCTCCCCAATTGGCCTTGATAATATCCGGACTCTGCAGGATGCAATCAGTAATCAGATTCTTGATTATGAGTTCCCCTTCAGCCGGTTTCAGTTCACAACCGATCTGAGCTTTGTGATCCTGACAGAGGGAAAGAAGAGCGCTTTTTTTCAAGTTGAGCGACTATTTTATTTTTCTACTTCGACGTGACTGTATTGAGCTTGCCTTAGACAACTGTGAATGTTCCATTGAACAAGGTCGATGCCAAGGACGGTGATCTTTATAAGCCTCTTCATCAGATCAAATTACCGGCTGACGAGGTACTCGATCAGTGGAGAAGTCTAGTCGGTGGAAGCAAGGTTGGTCAAACTTCCATCAGCGATGAGACTGCCCAAGTGTGTTGATTCATTCACACCACGAACGCGCTCGGAACATTGATCGACCTCTGCAGTTTATTCAAGACGATTTCGTCAAGGAACGTAGAGCTTCAGCTACCACGGGCCATGATGAGAAGAAGGAGCCTGTGATAACCTCAGATGATCTGGTTCATTGGATGATAACCGCTAGGTTGGTCAAGTTTTCACGAGATCTAGAGTGTAAGCGGTCTTTTTGATGGTCCATGATAGACTCTTGGCCTTGTCTTATCATGAACAATTTGTGACTAAAGAAATTTGGGAGGAGACGAAAGCCTTGGAGGCAAGGAGAAAGGCAAGAATGATAATCTGAATTTACAAATCGCAACACTATTCGACGACCGTTTACGATCTTCCGAGACCCCACCTGTCAGCTTCAAACCAGATACCTCCTAGTTCTTGTATAACCCTGACCAACAGGTCTTGAATGGCTTGAACGTCTCTACCACTGCCCTCAAGGTAATACTTGATCTACATCCCAAAATAAAAAGTCAGTGATCTGCTGGTGTCTCGCTCCAAGCATAGCAGATAAATACTTTCGGTTCGGTGCCACTTGTGCTAAGTACCAACCATGTCAACACAAGATGTCAACTTTCATCAAGAAAAAGTAAACAGACCGAATTGTCAAAACAAATTTCATTCCTTCTTTGTTCTCTGCTCTGAACTGTATCATGTGTCCAGAAGAGAGAGGAAGAGAAGGTTGATATGTAGGTGGGTTTGTGCTATCGTAGCCCGTTGTAAGGTCGACGATGGAAGTAATAGTGAGATCTGCGATTTTTTTGGGGTATGATGGAGAAATTGACGATTGAATTTCGCTTGCCTGGGGAGTAATGAAGCGGAAATTGTGGTGGATGGAGGGAGGGAGGGAATGCGTACATTGTCAAAGTTTCGAATACGACTGAAGATGAGGTCGATGGTTGGAGGATCGTTGCAAATAAAGTAACCGTTGTTTGTCTTTACAAGAGGGTAAACACAAGATAACGCAGTGAGTTGAGTGAGATTACCTGGAAATAGCCATATCTGTATCAAGTGAGATGTGTGAGACGTGAGTAGAGATCCAAGGGAATGAACATCAAGAATCTACTTTTCATAAAGACTCTGTAAATGTCCCTTCAACGTCTTACCCTGTGCATTTAACGCTACTACGAGCTGAACAAAAATCATCTGGATAGGTTTTTCCCAGCCATGAATACCGTATCAGCAACGACAACAGTGTTATTTTCTCACCGTAGCAGCAACCCCATCTTTATCCCTTACTTCATCTCCAAACATAAACCCAATAGCTTCCTCATATCCAAATGGCACCACGTACCCCTCTTTGACCAAATTCAAACACGTGTTCCCTATATACTTGAATCCAGTCAAACATGAGGCGAATTTGAATCCTTCAACTTGAGCCATTGTTTCAATCATTTTAGAGCTGACAATGGATGCGACCATGGCTAATTTTGGGAGAGGTTTATTTCCAATTGCGGTGGATCGTTCAAAGGTGGCGAGAATGTGAGAAGCAAAGAGAGAGCCTAGTTGGTCACCTGTGAAGATGGTCCACTGGCCAGAGGAGGGACTGTTACGAGGGAAAGGGGAGGAGGGGGAGGTCACCAGTGGAGATTCATCACAGGTGGACAACGTACTCGCGTTCTGCGCCAGCGAATCTGTCAGAATCCGGGTCCTGTGCAAGCACATAGCTTATATCCTCTCGCTCGGCTGTGGCAAGTGCGAGGTCCTGAAAATGGTCGCTCCATACGTGGGCTTAAAGCAAAGGAAGCGCAAGGAATAGGCTTACTAGTGCCCCTTTCTCCTCAGGATTGGGAAATTTGACGGTAGGAAAATCTGGATTTGGCTGTTGTTGTTCCTTGACGGGGATGTAGGACGCGAATCCGAATATTTCGAAGGCGCGCTTGATGTAGGGGTCGCTAACACCGTGCATGGATGTATTAACGAATCGCACAGGTGTAGTCTCGTTGAGTTTTCTTGAATATTTTTAGCTTGTATTGTATCCGCGGTTATATGGAAGGGCATCTTACCGGTCAACAAGAAGGTTTAGAAGGGAAGTGAAGTATGCATCGTGCATTGCCTGTGTTACATCTGAAGAGAGAGAGGATGTGAAGACATCGGTCTCCCATGTCACCGGTGTAAGATTAGCAGCGATAGACTCGGACATTCCGTAATCGTGAGGTTCAATAATCTGAGGAAACGTCTTAGTACCCTGTCGAACAATCTACAGTAGAAGACTGACCTGGACTGCATTTTCCCAATATACCTATCGAGAAGTTATTGTATGATCTTCTGGAGATGGATATGCATACTTTGTAGCCATTGTCTTCCTGTACCCAGGTCAGCTGGGATTTCCTTGATTGTCAACTGAAATGTGTATTACCTTGGGATTGTGGCTCGCTGGAAAGAATGTTAAGATTATGTACAGCAGTCAGGTTGAGATGATCAAACCAGTAATCATGATACCACATGCTGCATTCTGGATTTTAACGGTGAAAGGGACCCTGAACGACAGAAGTTGTTATACATGAGCGATCTTACCGAAAAGTAGTCTCACATAGGAGTATGAACTATACCCCGGAGTAGGTACACCTTCATGCCCTTTGCCAGAAAGGCGGCAGCAGTTAACTTTGCCCAATGCTCTGAGTTATGTCGGTGATCGTGGCCTACGACCACACCCCGGGAAAGGGCATCTGGCAATTGTTGGATCACATATGAGGCCACTCCCTGGATGGTGATGTCACATTCTTGTGGTCAACCGCGTCCTGAGGAACTGGATACCTGCGACGCTTGGATTATAATCAAGTCTTTCCGTATTGTCAGAATTTGATTTGTTGATGGTCATGCTTTCAAGAACTTTCACCGTTCATTCGCGCCCATCCTGCTTCCATTTTGCCTCGTAGTCCTAAGTTCTGTCGTTGATCTGCAGGCTGATTGACACCTCTGATGGATCTTACCCGCAGTTCCAAATTGAATTCGTTTCCTTCATTTTGTAGATGAGACACAAAAGACGAAGGTAAAAAAAAAAAAAGAGAACCTCATCCGATTTTCAAGCTCCTTCACATTGCCAGAGTCCCATAATTTCTGGATCTCTGCGCGAGTAATCGGGTTCTGCAGATATAGTCAGGGGAGTTGACGGACTTCATGCAAGTCCATATGCTGACACGGTCGAGCGCCAACCACTGAAATACTAGTTGTGAGAGTTCCGTCATGGTATGAGGTGGAACTCGAAAGAACTGATTTGGAAATGGCGTGAGTTCGACTTGCCCTCAACAGGAAGCGGGCATATTCGAATTTCTTATATATTCAACCGAGGCAAATGAACAGGAGGAAGCTATATATCTATATATCGGTTGTCATGGTCATAATAGAATATCGGCCGCAGGGATATGGGTCGTTGTTTATCGTTGACCTCCAAAATAAATAATGTGCTTTTTACAAATTTCCTCGTTGTTCCCAAACCCATGGCCTCACGGGCTCGCCTACCTAGAGTCACTCTTGCTAATCTCAGTCCTGCAAAGGGCTCACAACATAGCGTCAGTCTCCTGACGTACCCGCTGCTGCGTTAACGTTCCTCATCAGCATTCCATAGCAAAAACGGGTTGGCCGTGGCCAAGGTTCAGGATATGGTCGAACAGCAGGTCGTGGTAATAAAGGTCAAAATTCACGCTCTGGTCGAGGACCAGGAGTTGCCTTTGAGGGTGGTCAAACACCCATTACAAAGTTGTTCCCTAAACGGGGTTTCGTCAACCCTAATGGGAGAACGTATGCGCCTGTGAACCTTGAACGGATACAACATTGGATAGACCAAGGCCGATTGAAATCTTCTCCAGAAGAGCCTATCACTGCAAGAGAACTGTTGCTGAGTGGTTGTGTTCATTCAGTGCATGACGGAGTCAAGATCCTGGGAGACGTGAGTTATTTTGAACGCCTGAACTCAAGTTCTTTGCTCATTGCCCTTAGGGTGCCGAGCTTTTGAAGACCCCCTTGTATGTTGTGGCGTCAAGAGCAAGTCAGAGCGCTATCAAGGCTATTGAAGAGAGGGGTGGGAGGATTGTTTGCAAGCATTATAATGAACTCGCACTCAGAGATTGCGTCCAAGGAAGGACGGACAGAATTTCTGCTGCACCAACACGTCGTGAAGACATCGGCAAGTCCCCCGATTGATGGTTGCATGGTATTTGACTAAATGTCTTCTACAGAGTGGTACAATAGACGGAGGAACCGTGGCTACCTAAACATGACCACGCTCAATTCACTGACCAATATGCCCTTTGCAGAGAACCATTGGCACTTGTTAGCCCAACAGCTTGGTAAATACCGCAAGCAGAATTTCGTCAAGCAGAGTAAGTAATGTAGCAAATTACCACTCTGATAATGAAAAATGTTACGTCTCCATCCTGTCTGGCGAGATACTTTGGCTGCGCGAACGATATGGTGACCTTGATCCAGAACGAGAACGTGAGGGACTTCTGGATATATATCTGGAACCAAGGCTGCCGCTGTGTGACCTCGAAGGGCTTCTACTTTCACTCCTGCTCCTACTTCTGCCTCTGCTCTCACTTCTAGCTCTGCTGCTTCCTCTGCTCCTACTTCTACTTCTGCTGCTAGCTCGGACACTCCCATTTTCATCACCACCCTCCATTGCATCTAGAAGGCGACTTTTCCGCGGGCCTAGTTCCCCAGTTTCTTCCAAAATTTCTCTTTTTTGTAATCGTGGCATAACGATGTCGCATACTCGTTCTTCGGTCAAGAGTTGGTAGACAAACTCATCAATAAATGTTAAGAAGTATCCACCTGAAATCAAGTTTTTAGTTGCAGATGTTTCAGTGAAATTAACATGTACTAACTCATATTTCGCAGTCGCAGCTTCCTAAAGTCTTTGAGTAATGGTTCCAGGATTTCGTAAACTTCGACCGCACGAAATGTCATTCGTACGTACATTGCAGCCAAGGCACGGAGGTACCTGGAAAGCGTAAGGAATTGATCTTGAGTCGAGAGCGGCATATGTGGACACACACTTGAACTCATCCGCTTGCAAATATTCTAAAAGAATTTCCTTCTCTGGCTGGATTTGTAGAAGTTTGAGAAGAAGGCAGAGGAATTCGCTGGGCGTTTGGTTTCCTCCATAAACACCTCCGACTGCCCGAATGTCAACAGCCTTGTCTATGAGGCTGGCAGCTGGAAATGATGTCGAAGACTAGGGCAATCATCGAGGGGACTTGCACACCTGTGAGCGCGAAGCAGTGTTCTTTCCAGTAGGTAGAGTCGTAGATGCGATTACGGATGACGGTATCAATCAGGTACTGCACGGATAAATTCTACCGGAATTTTACACAGTAATAGACCACCCACCTGCGGATTTTGACCATGAATTGCCTTTGCACCACTGACTGTGGTATTGGCCATTGTGGAAGGAGAGGAAGGGGAGTGTTATTTGGGCTTGTTACATCATTAGTCTCTGGAATACAGTGTATATTGTATTGCCCGCTCAAGCCCTTTCACTGCGAGTCATTGACAGTCTCAAGTCGTTATTTCTTTCTCTCGAGACTAAGGCATCTCTTCGGGGATATACTTGAACGTAATCTAGGATCCCGAGCTTGGTTCTCAGATTTCTACCCCACGTGGACAAGACAAGTCTCTAAAAGGAGCCAATGGCAGGGAAAACAAAGGTGTCTCCAATTTCCAATATTAATGTCGGAGGAAATCTAGAGGACAACGCTTGTTGCATGTTTCATTGGAGGATCGCATTGATCATTGACTTATCGTATGAGAAAGGGATCGAGGTTTCTGCGAGGTCTCATGTCCACTTCTTACAAAAAGCCATTGTTTGCGATCTGTCGGACTATCTGAAAGGACTTCCCGACGGGGGTGCCCAGCTTCCGGGTGATAACATCGGACGGTCCATTTTTCCCAGCACAGCAAACGCCGGTGAGGATTTGTTCCGACTGCTCGCGCATCGTGTTGAAACCAAGCATGAGGTGGCTTGATTGAGGGGGTTATGTCGACGGGCTCAAAGCCGGTAAGATCCTTTGCTTTTCTTTCCAGTCAATTTTCTCTGCTCACGGAAGGAAAGTTGATAGATGGTCACCGATAGTGACTTCCTTGCACTGGTACAAGTGCTGCCATGCTGTTGGGCCGGTACAGACGTTGACAGCAGCATTCGGTTTGTGTGGAACAGATTCGCTGTCTGAGTTGCTGCAAAAGAGTCCCGGAAGCTCAGTTCGAGGGAAAGTTTTTTGTACATAGACTGTCCATAGCCACTCTACATGTACAATACAACTACGAGAACAATCCCTGAATGGGAAAATCATAGTGTGCGGAAACCGAGTGTTGAAGGGGAGTGACCTATAAGTGTGGTTGTTCCCTGACTTCATCTCCTTCTGCTGGTATCCTTGGTCTGTTTATGCAAATGGCCACAGCTGCGAGTATTCCGCCATACATGCTGCCAGGAGTCACTGTGCAACAGCCGTCTCATCTAGAGGGAGACGCTAATCTCGCCACTGAAATATTGCCAGGTCCTCCCTCTATTGCGTCTGTCCAACAAGCAGCCCAAAAACGCGACCCCAAAAAACCATCGACTGTCTTCTCCTACCTGCCCTCAGATGATCCAGGATCCACATATTCTGGAATTGCACATGGTACTCTCATCGGCCAGGAGCCCCAGGACGGCCACCGCCCAAAGCGCTCCAGAGCTGACAAGGGGTGCGCCTTCTACCGCTCTTCTTTTCATCGACTGACTACTTTCTTTCTCTGCATCCCAATTCGCTGTTTCTGTCATGTTGGACCAATCAAATGATCTTTCTCTGGACATTTCGTTGTGTTGCTCTTCCGCCCGGAGAAGAACGGCCTCTGGGCGTGCCCAGCGTGCTTCTGCTCGCAATCAAAATGGATCAACCGTTGCCGGGCCCTTGGAAAGTACCAGCTCCGGTGAAGCACCAGCACAATTCCATCCAGTTCTATCACCAATGGAGACGGACAGCCTCCCTGGCATACCAGAGGACGAACCCTCCCTTTCGCGCTCTAATTCTTCTCTCAATCTCTATGATCTTCACGTCCCCACTTCCCAAGGGAGACCAAAACGCAAAGACAAAGGAAAGGCCAAAGAGGTTGACCCAGCCTCTATTAGAGTCAAGGAGGAGCCTAAGAATGTGTTACTGCCCTCCCCCGATCCTCCGTTCGCATCCAACCTGGTGTGTTCCCCTTATCTTGCTTGGTGTCTTGGCTCATGTCGTACTTCAAGTTGAACAACGATGATCATTGTTCTTCTTGTCGTTCGCACGGCGATCTTGTGTACTGCGACGGATGTCCTCGAGCGTTTCATCTTTGGTGTGTCGATCCGCCCTTGGAGAGTATAGAAGAGGGGGATAGCAGGTGGTTCTGCCCTGCGTGTGCGATACGCAAGGTGGGCTCGCCATTTTCTCTGCTTTCATGCTCCCCGCCTTATCTTTCCCCAGCAACCTCCTGCAAAGCCTCCACCTTCCCTTTTGTCGCCCCTCATCCATCAGCTCAATATGTCAATCCCGGTGGAGTTTCAGTTACCCGAGGACATCCGGACCTTTTTCAAAGACGGTGCTTCATTTTCCTTCTTACCCCCAACTTCGCCTGACCTCCTTTTACAGTTGGTCAAGGGCCAAAGGGCAATTATATTGATACAACGTTTTACAAACCCCCTCGCCAAAAGTAAAAAATTTGTCTATATTTTTCACTGGGCTTTCTGGCTCATTTTCTGTGCCCTTTAGCCGCCTTGGTATCCCAGAGGAGAGAGATGCACATCGTCTGAGAGATAAAAATGGTGTACCAGTACTATGTTTCCAGTGTGGAGTGTCTGCTCTCCCCAGTGGTCTCGCGGCGACGGCACCTGCCACCAAAAGGACCAGGAGATCGTCTGCTAGGGGCAGTTCAGATGACATCTGGAAGCCTATCATATCCTGCGATTTCTGTAATCTTCATTGGCACCTCGATTGCATCGACCCTCCACTTCCCAGCTTACCGCCCATCAACAAAAGATGGATGTGTCCAAATCACTCAGATAGAGTCTTGGTATGGTCCAAGTCTTTCTGTGCACTCAAAGCCGATGGACTGATAAAGTATTCACCTTACAGCCCATCAAACGCCGAATTCCTAAATCCAACCCTTACCCAGTCATCGAAATTGATCGCCCAGGCCAGTCCAATAACGGAAACGTCGAGATCATTCCTTCTGGAAATGCCGTTTCCATTCAACAAGTCAGCCGTATGGCCACCGATGAAGTCTTGATCAATGGTCGTCGATATCGAGTTCCAGAACGGACAATTGTCCTTGATTTCTGGGGAAAACTCAACAAAAGGTCTGCTACTCCTCACCAGTGAGTCTGCCTCAAACAAATTTGAGCTATCGTTGATGTCCATTCAGAGAAGAGAGGGACACCATTTCTTCTGCTATGTCTTCACCACTCACCTCACTCAGTTCCTTGGATGATTTTGGCGATGACTCACAGGAGATGGGATCTGTGGAGGAGGTGGACGAACTTAAGATTGCCGAGGTACTATTCAACGTTAAACTTCGGTCCTAAAGTTTTACTGACTCTCGTTATCCTGATTGTGCAGATGCTTTGTAGTTTAAGGCTAAGGAGGTCCCATACTTCCAATTCTAATAGTGTCTCTCGACGAAAAATGTCTGAACGGGCCGTGCAAACGAGCCCTGATGTGGAGGCCCTCAACAGGTTAGGAACTCGAAATATCAATTCAATCCCACATGCGAAAGTAAGTTCCTGCTTCTCTGATCTCAACAAGCCATGACTGATCGTGCCTCGTCTTTCCAGCGTCTCACTAAGACAACTGCAATCAATGGCGTCACTAGACCCAATATATTCACGGATTTAATAAGTACTCTTACGACGTCGGTACCCTCCGTCATCGTTACCCAAAGAAAATGCTCTGCACAGAGTACACAACCTGAAAATGGTGCCCGTGAATTGAGGTCTAGGAGTAGGAACATGGTACCAGAATCGTCATCTGCTAGCGTACTATCTAGGGTGTGTTTTCACGCATAAGTGTTATCGGCATCTGCTTATGATTTCGTCGAATCCATCTCTCAGGAGAATGCAATTCCCACTCCAACAGACACCGCTGTTGCCGATGCAACCACTACCATCGTGCCTCCTAGGAAAACTATTCAAGTCAAGGTAAACGATATTTTATTTTAATTTTCATATAGTCGCAGCTCATTTTCTCCTCTCAAGGTTGAAGAATCAGATGACCCACTGGCACTATTGAACGGAATCCCTCCAATGAACTCTCCAGCGATCATTACCAAGGTAGCTACTCGGGTCAAAATAGATCGGACGATCTAACTCTGTTTTCAGACACCGTCGAAACGGCGAGGACGTCGGCCTATTGTCAAAGATACAGAAGAGGCAAAACTTGCTCCGGCCAAGCGAGGTAGAAAGAGGAAGGAACGGGAAGAGGATCTACCATACCGACCTAAGAACTACGAGACCTCCAAAAAAGAGAAACTCGACCTTGAAGAAAAAGAAAAAAGATCGACCCGCAAACGTGCTCGCACTCCATCACGGTCCCGCGTGCTCCCACCGAATTCCACTCCCATTAATGCCCCCTCTTCAGCACCTGCCACTCCTTCCCTCAAGATTCGTCTGCCGAGGTTTAATGTGGGAAGTATTTCAGCTACAAACCCTGGAGGTACAGGTTCCCAGAGCAAATCATAATCTCTGCGATTTTGTCAGCAATGGATCCGGACCATTGTTGGCCATTGTTGTTATAGTCCACTTACCATTAATTCCAGTATTCCCATGGGAAACATAATGTGTTCTACCATACTTCCTCTCCTGTTCATTGGATGGTCACTTCATAATATGTAATAGAGTTAAATTAACGCAAATAATGGGCAGGAAAAGAAATTTCTTGGTTTCATAATTGGACTACTGATCCGGTCAGAAACAGGACCAATATATTTAGTTCAGCCGCCTACCACGCGCCTACCACACGTTCGGATGCCATTACGACCTCTCATTGCTATCTGTGGTACGACAGGAGTTGGCAAGTCAAATCTTGCAGTAGAACTTGCCCTACGGCTCAAACAAGGAGGGTTTAAGAATGACTGGTCCGGTGCCAAAATCGTCAACGCTGATTCCATGCAAGTCTACGAGGGTCTCGACATCATCACTAACAAAATACCGTTGGAGGAGCGAAAAGGTGTCAAGCATCTTTTGATGGATATCAAGAAACCAGGGGAACAATACGTGGTTGGGCAATGGGTACAGGATGCCATCAAACTTGTGAGTGAATTTTCGCTTCATTGATTGGTGTTCCATTCATTTATGAACCCAAAGATTGATGAAATTCACAAGGATAACGAAATACCGATAGTGGTTGGAGGAACTTCCTACTGGATCCAAAATCTCGTCTTCTCTGATCGCTTGGTCGGCTCACCTCAAGTGATCTCGACAGCCACAAAGTCGTCCCACAAAACTCTCGAAGAATTGCACCACTTCACTTCCAAGATTACCGATCCGGATTTGCTTCATATCTTTGCTACGCTGCCTGAGTCACCACCCTCAGCCAGCAGTGATGGTGATGCTGCATACCAGCTACATGCCCTGCTTAATATGATTGACCCTGCGATGGCGTCTCGATGGCATTGGAGAGATACGCGTAAGGTGTTGCGAAGCCTGGAAATTATCAAAGAAACTGGACATAAAGCAAGTGACATTGTCACTGAACAAACATTGAGAACTGCCGTTGCTAAACCAAGGTTCGTTTTACCCTTGGATGTGAGGTATCAGTGTTTCATCTTGTGCTATAGATTTCGTACTCTCTTCCTCTGGCTCTACGCAGAACATAGTATCTTAAAACAGAGACTCTACGATCGCGTAGACAGGATGATAGAGGCATGATCACAGTCAACTGCTTTTATTCTTCGTTCGTTGACCCAGTCATTTAGCTCGGTTTGCTTGACGAAATCCGTAGTCTACGAAATATAACCCAAGGCATTGCCTCACAAGATTTGTTAAATGAAGGCGCTCCTGAGATGGATTACAGCCTTGGCATTTACCAGGCGATTGGTACTCGTTCAAAGCCACTTGCGCGAACTTTCTGGCTCACATTTGACCGTTGTATAAAGGTTATAAAGAGTTCCACAACTACTTATCCAGCCCTGAACCATCTCAAAGCGAATTTGCCCAGGCAGTGGATAGAATGAAGTTGTCTACGAGGCAATATGCCAAACGACAAATTTCCTGGATCCGGAATAAACTCATACCTGTAGCTGAATCGGCGAATAAGGAAGACATGACCGCTCCATTCTATCTGCTTGATGCAACAGGTCGCGATTATACCTCCGTTGTTTCATTTCCTATTAACCTTTTCCGCAGAATTCGGAATGAACTGGGTAACCAATGTTCTAAGACCCGCGACCAAGGTCATGGAAGGTAAACTATACTGGTCACTTGATCTCGGATAGCTGATGACATATATGTTCTTAGATTTCTTGAATAATCAAGAACTGCCAGAAGCAAAGTCACTTTCTGCCAGAGCTTGCGCTCTATTGACCGTCAAAGATAAAGACGCTAGGTGGGCATCTATACGTTGAGTCATTGGGGCCGGCATTGAATCGCCTGTTCAGACCATCTGCCATATTAGAAGCCAGGCGAAAAATCATCTGTACGGTGTGCACAACTGATGAAAGCCGGCCCGTCATGATCGAGCAAGGGCTAGATTGGGAACTTCACTTGAAAACCCGATCCCATAAACGATTGCAGAAGACTATTCAAAAATTCCAAGCTCAAGTCGTTACTAGTACATCATACAACAAAGCGGAATGCTAATATACAGTATGAATTTGTTCTTTCAACTTCCACGTCAGTTCACGTGGAGTACAGGTGCATATTGCCGAGTGAACAAAGTCTTGTGATGTTCAATTCAAACGGATCCGGCCCAATCGACCAGCCAGTCCTCCCAGTCTTCCCAGAAATCATCTGCCGGGCGAACTTGCCCGTGGTCACGACCATGATGATCATGATGTTGACGAGGGTCCAGAAGACGATCCACAACGTGAACAGCGGCATTGCTGGTAACCACATCAGATACTAAGACGTGATGATGGTTAATTTCCACTTCAGTCTTGACCACGGATGGCTTGTCAGGACCAGGAACGGGCAAGGTGAATTCATATTTCCTGATGTGTGCGTGGACATAATGATCTTGAAGACGTGTCGGGAGTTTGAAATGCACATCAGATATTACCTTGCCATACGAGGAGGATCGCCCTATCCTATCTCCCGAATTCACACTGGCTGAGTTGTTGTATTGATAATCTATGGCACGCATGAATCAAGGTCAAACGAAAGATGGCATGCCATACCAGTATGGACAACCAGATTAGGGACGATATGGTATTCAAGGATCTTGCGCAGTGCGCGTTGGCCAAGAGGAGAAAATAAGAACAGCCTTAATTTGAGCGGCAAATGCTCAAATGCCGAATTGGTCGGGGCAAAAAGAGTGAGGGCAGATGATCCTTGCAACTTGTATCCCTGGCCATCGTCAGCTTTGACATAGCGCAAGTCAACGTCATCAGTTAGACCAATACGTTGGATCGCAGTCGTCTAGGGGAGTAATGATTGATAGCGAAACTTGTGTTCAAATTCCAAGAACTCACAAGAATAGAAAACTTCCCAGGAAGTAAGAACGTGGTCTGGAATCCCGCCAAGGGGGGCAACACGGGTGCATTTACGACGTGGATGATGCCTAAGGCCACGCATATTAGACTGGAATTTGCAAGAAGCTGAACCATACCATTGGATGCCTGGATGTCAGGATATACAATTTTTGACACAAAATTGACGCTAGTCGAAGGAGGAAGCAGTCTCTGTTCGACGCGAACACGCAAAGGCTGTCCTTCAAGGACACCGGGAATGGCCAACTTGGTCGGATAGGTCTGATGGTCACCGAGAGAGAAACTATCGATCGCCTCAGGTAATGCCTCATACGCCAAAATAGCTTGGACAAGATGCTTGAAAAACTTCGTGCGGCGCTCCTTCTTCTCGTCAAGCAGGAAGGGATAGGCATCGAGCTGGTCTGCAGCAGAGAGCACATCATGCCAATGGCAGCCCTGGGCGAGGATGAGAGATGCAGAATGATCATTAGCGAAGTGGTCAATGTTGGCGAGATGATCACAGTCGCCTGCATGAGGAATCGCCCAGTCGGGCGTGGCAAAGAAGGTGAATCTGTATTCGTCAATCAGGTGAATCGTGACGAATACAACACCTTATGTAGTGCTTACTGAGCTTCTTTATCGTCGAAGTATTTGACAGCATCGGCAAACTCAATGGCCTTGGTCAACTTGGTGAATCTAGGAAAGGTTAATGCTGCAAAGGGCCCAGTGGTAATTGGTCCAACCTGGGATTGCTCCTGATTATTTCCCACATAGTGCCCTCTGCGGGCTGTCTGTCATAGAAAAACACTTCTTCCTGAGCTTTACCTTTGGTAAACTCAGAGAGGGCATGCAAGGGAAACTGGTCAGAGATGATAGAGAGTGGGTTCAAAATTCGACTCCAAGACCCGAAGGTAGGGGAGGCGGTTACCAAGCTGCTGAAACATAGAAGATTTAAGAACAACATCGCGAAGGAGTGTTGGAGAGATATCAGCTCATGCTGCGCTATTATATATCCGAAAACAGTTTAGAAACAATACTCCAAGAGTCCTGATCATATGACGACATGTAATCTGGGTCATCATCGAGTCTATTCTATCTCGACTTCATGGCGTCACATAAAGCTACATTATTCATACGCCAAACACCGGCATGTCAAGCTGCGCGTAAACGCGTATATAAAGAAGAATATTGTTTGGTGGACTGCCTATGTTCTTCCTACTCCACGATTTGACGAAATTTGTCCTGGATCTCAGCGTGAAGCGCGTCCAACTTTTGCTTGATGAATTCCTTGCCCTGAGAAGGTGACTAGGTAGAGAAAGGCAAGATTCAAAATCTTGAACTTTCTTGTAGTCCATTAGCTCACCTCGAACTTCATCTGCGAAAGCTTGAACATGACATCTGCCGCAGAATCCTTGATCTTAGAGAATGTGAGATCGTGCTGCGTCACCGCTCTGACCGCTGCGTCATGGAAAGCCACAAAATTTCTCAGCATAGCACTGGTCTTGTAGAAGGGACAATAACGATCATATTCACTCATGCCATTCTGTTGGAGGAAATCGTCTTTGAGCATCCTGGCAACTTCAAGTGTAATCTTGTCATTCTCGCCCAATGCACTCTTTCCAACCAGCTGTACAATTTCGGCCAAATCCTCCTCCTTTTGAAGGATCTCCTTCGTCTTTGTTCGGAGCTCGACGAATCCGGGTTCTTCGCGCTCGTAGTAAGGTTCAAGGACTTTAGTGTATTTGGAGTACGATACACTCCAGTTAACGGATGGGAAGTGTTTGCGCTGCGCGAGCTTCTTGTCGAGACCCCAAAAGACTTGGACGATACCGAGTGTTGCAGCTGTGACAGGGTCAGAGAAATCACCACCAGGAGGCGACACACTGAGAACGTCGTAAGAGGTTGCGCTGGACTGGGCATATAAATAACACATACGCGCCGACAATTGAGACAGTTCCTTGACGGTGAGGGTTTCCCAGACACACCACCTTTCCCGTTCGTTCGTAGAAGCTTGCAAGTTTGGTACCAAGATAAGCAGGGTAACCAGAGTCAGCAGGCATTTCGGCTAGACGACCGGAAATTTCACGTAGAGCCTCGGCCCAACGTGAGGTCGAGTCCGCCATCATAGCAACATTGGAACCCTGATCACGGAAATATTCTGAAAGCGTGATACCGGTGTAGATGGATGCCTCTCGGGCGGCGACAGGCATGTTGGAAGTGTTTGCTACAAGAGTGGTACGTTTCATAATGGGTTCTTGGCGGTCACCAATTTCCATCGTCAGTTCAGGGAACTAGAGTGGTTTGAGTATGCAGAGTTGAAATTGGGATTTAGACGGACCTCCATCAACACTTCGGCCATCTGTATTACGGTCAATTGCAAGGTGTCAACGGACATTGTGGTCAACCTACCTCATTTCCACGTTCACCACAACCGACGTAAACGATGATATCGCTATTAGAGAATTTGGAGATAGCCTGGGAGATGACAGTTTTGCCACATCCGAAAGCCCCGGGAATTGCTGTTGTTCCACCCTGTACACATCTGGACCATGATCAATGGCTGCCCATTGACGAAAATTAAATATAAATACGGGAAAAGCGCATCAAGAATGCGTTGCCCAGTCAAAAGAGGGAAATCGGCAGTCTGCTTCTCTGTTACAGGGCGAGGAGCTCGGACAGGCCAAAGCTGCAGCATCGTGTGTTTGGAGGTTCTGCCTTCGAATTCTGTTTCCAGCACTACATCCTAAAACGGGTTGAACAGCTGCCAGCAATATCATTCGGCAAACGCACGTCAACAGTATAACTTCCAGCTTCAGCAATGTGGGTGATAGTGCCCATCGCTCTCGGTGGTAGTAAAATTTTGTGGTTATCTACAAGAGAGTTTTCATAGACACCACCAAAAATATCGCCTCCAGATATATGGCTGCCAACCTGGGAACATCTTTAGGACGTAGATGACACATGCTTTTGATGACTGCATACTTTGAAATTAGCAGGCTTGAAGTCCCATTTGAGTGAACGATCAAGGGCATCAGTGTTGATTCCACGGGGTATATAAATTGACTTGGAGAGTTCTTGGATGGACTGAATACACGTCAAGAATTGTGGAGCGTTAGCAATCCCCAGGGAAACCTACCCTTAGCGGCCTTTGAATACCATCGACGATGTTGCCCATGAGACCTTGATACAGTTAAATGACTGGTAGTGTGCTGAACAAAAGTAAATACCAGGTCCAAGCTCAACACTGAGAGGTTTGCCGGTTCTAAGGACAGGATCACCGACCGTTACGCCGGATGTTTCTTCGTAGACCTGGATCGTAGCCTTATCACCTTCGATACGAATGACCTCTACTGACGGTGTCAATACGAATAACGGGTACAAAAAGCAGAACACGGACCGCCAACGAGCTCATCATGTCCAACGCGTACAAGTTCGTACATAGCAGCACCGATCATGTTCTCGGCAATGACGACTGGGCCTGACACACCAAAGACGGAGCCAAATCTGGACTCGCGATCCTCATCGCGGATTTTGTTAAGGTCGCTCTTTGCGTTCTGGAGGCCACCAGCCATAGTTGTAAGCTGAGAGTCATTTGCAACTCAAGATCGGTTCACGCCGACATCACGTGATTACCGAACGCGTAATGGAGGGCTCAGGTCAATCTTTCTTTCTACCAACTTCATCATGCCTCCGAAAGCGTAAGTGGTCTTGTTCTACTGTGGAACTACATACTCATGTTTTGTCTTTGTGTGTGTGTGAAGTGACTGGGAGAAATGTGCGTGCTTGCTTCTCAACGCTATACCAGCTTATATTCTGTGCAGACGAGAAGAGAATAGACGACAAGGAAGACGAGAAGATCGTTCGTGCGTTTCTAACCTCTCGTACATGCTCAGTTTTCTCATTTTTCTTTTAGCTCTCGATGACAGCGACATTCGGATCATGAAGACATATGTCAGTATACTCTTCTGTTCTCATTCTCTTGCTTATATCTTTCTAGGGTCAAGGTCCTTATGCGCAGAAACTCAAGGACGTCGACAAGGATATCAAAGACATACAAAAACGCATTAATGACAAACTCGGTGCGGTCCATCTTTATTTCTACCTCTTTTCACTTACCATTCCAAGGCGTCAAGGAATCTGACACTGGACTCGCATCGCCCAATCTCTGGGATCTCTTAGCAGACCGACAACGTATGGGTGAAGATCATTCGCTACAGGTCGCTCGGTGTACCAAGATCATCCCTGTGGATCCTAAACTCGCAGAGGCTGCCAAAGCCGTCAACCCGCTTGGAGCCGTGCAAGGTCAGAAAGGTGCAGACGAACAGGATAAATATGTTATCAATATCAAGCAAATTGCTAAATTCGTCGTTGGCCTGGGTGATCGAGTTGCTCCAACAGATATTGAGGAAGGTATGCGAGTGGGGTAAGTTTATTGCATCTTCCTATTGTGTTAAGTATTCATGTACCTCCAGCGTTGACCGGACAAAATATCAGATCCAGATACCACTGCCTCCCAAAATTGATGCTTCGGTCACGATGATGCAAGTCGAGGAGAAACCGGACGTGACTTATTCTGATATCGGTGGATGCAAAGAACAAATTGAGAAGCTACGTGAGGTTGTGGAGACGCCATTGCTTTCAGTGCGTTTTTCGTTTTCTACGCAGTCATGAATCTTACTAAACACTACCTAGCCGGAACGCTTCGTCAATCTTGGTATAGATCCACCTAAAGGTGTTCTACTATTTGGTCCTCCGGGAACTGGCAAAACTCTTTGCGCGCGTGCTGTTGCTAACAGAACAGATGCCACATTCATTCGTGTGATCGGCTCAGAACTAGTGCAAAAGTACGTCGGAGAAGGTGCTCGTATGGTACGTGAACTATTCGAGATGGCGCGGAGTAAGAAAGCTTGTATCATCTTCTTTGACGAAGTCGATGCCATCGGAGGCGCTCGATTCGATGACGGTGCTGGTGGTGACAATGAAGTACAGCGGACGATGCTTGAGTTAATAAATCAGCTGGATGGTTTCGATCCAAGAGGGAACATCAAGGTTCTTATGGCTACAAACAGGTGTGTTATTCATGTGTAACTATTACAGCTGTTTTGAAGTGGTACCTGTAGGCCAGATACATTAGATCCTGCACTGCTCCGCCCTGGTCGTTTGGATCGTCGAGTTGAGTTTTCTTTACCGGATGCAGAGGGGCGTGCACACATTCTCCGTATCCATGCTCGGAGGTATGCACACTCGAGCTCAACCTTTCAAGAGATTTATTGACACCAATCTCAAGTATGAGCGTTGAGCGTGATATCCGTTTCGACCTTATTGCTCGTCTCTGCCCAAATACGACTGGTGCTGAGCTTCGTTCTGTAGCTACTGAAGCCGGGATGTTTGCAATCCGTGCACGACGAAAGGTAGCAACGGAACGTGACTTTCTGGATGCAGTTGAGAAGGTCGTCAGGCAGGGTACTAAGTTTTCTAGCACGTAAGTCTGCCCTTGACACTACAATTAAGCAGAAACTGACACAGTCATTCTAGGCCACTGTACCAAGTGTATAATTAGTAGACGTATCAGTTGTCCATTTTTGTCTTCCAACATATATCATAGCTTCTTGCACTGCATTATATCTACTCCTTGGATGGACCAACAACCTGTCCTGACGAAGTCGCTTTGAGCTTCTCATTCACAAGTTCACTAAATTCTTCTCTCAAAACTGCCTCTCTTCTCTCCCTCTCTTCCCTTTGCAACTTCAAAATACCGCGTTTCTCCTCGGCACTGATAACCTGATTCTCTTTCCTCATTCGAACTGCATTCATCCTCCTATGCCTGCTTCCACTCATCACGTAACCTACATTCTCAAATTGCGCGATTTCATCTGACGTAAGACCAATTTCACCACGACGAGGAATACGAACATCTGTCCCTTCTTGAAGGAAAGCAGCCATGGCACTTCCTTCACCACGTAAGAGTGCACCACCATAAGCACGTTCATCAAGTTTTTTGGTTGCAGCGAGACTCCGCAACGGCTGTGGTCCGACATTATCATCAGAGTCAGATCCTTCAGCCATAGAAAGGGGGGAGCGAGTTATGTCTTTGCTTGACTTGTGGGAATCTGTCATTACCGTCATTATTTTGGTCAGGTCTCCAGTAGTCGATGTAACGTATGATGAACTCATTGTTGCGGAAGGTGATGCTGGAAGTGGCACGGAAGGAAGGGCAAACGGTTCTTTGACGACCCATTCATCTTCATTGTCGTTTGAAAGAGGGCTGCGACTTGAACCGGGGCTCTCAGCTCGAGGAAGCCTACTTCTGCTTCGCCTATCATCACGAAAATCGTCATCACGTCTTGTTCTACTCCTGCTATTTCGGTTTTGACGTCTTGGTCTTCGACGGTCACTATCAAAATCCAGTTCGTCGCCACAGCGATCTTGCCGACGGCTTCTCGAACGATGTCGACGCTTTCTTTCTCGTCTGCCTTCTTCGTAATGATCTTTATGACGTTTGGAACGCCGTTTCCTTTCCTTTCTTCGGCGGCGACGTTCTTCTGAGGACGTCGAGTCACTTGAGGATGATCTTGCTCGTTTCAATCTTTTGGCGTTCCTTAAATTTTAGACAAGAATGATTCAAACCACAGAAAAGAGGGGAAAAATTACTTACAATTCCTCGAAAGGAACAGAAGGGGAGGGAGGCCAGATGTTCACTTCTGCACCCTCTCGTTGTTCGCGCCGACTACGTCAAAGTGAGCTATAGTCCAGAAATAAAGTCTGAAGTATACCCACCTTGCCAAATAGTCTGCATTGCCTGTGAAATGTCCGCCGTACCTTCCTCCTCCACCCCTCTCTGGATACATCCGACGCTGCGACCCAGGATTGATGGGCGCTTCAGGCGTAGGTCTGTAATCATCATACTTTGGGCTGGTCCTCCTAGAACCATAGTCCCTCCTCTCGTTCCCCCTCTTATCTAAGTCTCTGCTCCTGCTTCGATCGCGGTCTCGTCCATGGTACCCACCTGTCTTCCTAGCACGATCACGACTGTAGCGTTGTGGGCTCTGACTGTGGCTGTAGCGATGCCTAGGCGGAGAATTTCTTGATAGATCCTTAGAGTTATTTTGTGGGCGTAAGTTTTCCGGAATCAGATTAAGACGAGAAGGATGGACGGTGGCCATTGTGGTTGTTCTAAGTAGAGCACTACTGGAAATCATCACACGCTCAAGTGAGTGTTCTATATTTGTATACTGCAACGAGCGAGTGCTAAGATAAGACGCGGTGGGCGGAGTTCCGTTGGGTTATTTGTAAGTCTTAGTGAATGTAGTGAAAAATAAAGTTACAGTGAGGGGTGTAGAGTTGTGCAGGTTGTCATATTGTATGGTGGTTGGTATGTTGTGGCCCAGTTTCCATGAAATCTGAAAGGGGCTTAATCTAGAATGGAATTTTGGGTACAGTCAGAGGGGATCGGCCATTCTTAGTGAATACACCAGATTTTTTTAGGAAGTTCACTTATATCTCAAGAAGATCTGAAAGCACAGAGTTCGAGATATATATATATATATCGCATAGATGGCCTGATAGGTAGGACAGAACTAGATTGTGGTTAATCGGAATGAGACCAAGGTCTTCTTCTACGCCATATATACTACAGGCATGAGATAGTGTTACAGTGGGTTGGACCTTATGCATACTGAGAATGTAACTTTCTCTTAAAAGACACTTATTTGTACTTTTGAACAGCGATGAATTGGCCACAAGTCTGTGACTTGCTTTAGTGGCATAAGAATCAGCCACAGTTGATGTGAGAAACCTGAAATAACAAGCTGTGCTTATAACCAGATACCCTCAGTGGTAAACTAATTGATGGAGGAGATCCTTAATTTAGATAGATCCTCAGTATTCCTCTTTCTAAAAACTTCATATGAAATGAAACCAGGAGAACTCTAAGTCACTATTTAACCGAAATTCTCACTAAACTACTTAGTAATTATTACTGACTCAGTAAATAGTAATCATATTCATAAGAATAGATTACTGTTGATGTGTGAGTGAGTGATAGACAGAACAGCAGTTATGAGCTTAGTTTGTCAGGTCTGAAATCCAACACAAAAAGTTGGACTTGAGCATACAAGACAATACTCTTTATATACAAGTAAAAGAAAAGAAAATTTACAATTTATCTTCACATATATTCTTTGTGTTGGAAGGAACAGAATACACAGCAGCATGGTGCAGTGTGGACAACTGACAACCACTTACCTATAGTAAGTACTGTGATGGAAAGCTTAGGAAGTATGAACAACAATAGAGAACAAGTAGTAGTAGTAGTGATTCAACTTATATGAAAATTCACATTGACTACTAATTACAGACTGAACACTTAGTAAGTGGAATGCTTTACAACACTCCCCTTTGCTTAAGACATTAACTGTTAAGCAATAGAAGCAGAAGCAGATAAGCTTAGAGTATCCCCAAGCCAAGATATGAATAAAAACAACTGAATAAGACTTGATCAAGGTTTTTAGTCAAAATATCAGCATGATTTTTTTCCCCATTAATATGGTACAGTTTAACTTATTTGTTCTCATTTAGGTCTCTTATATAGTGATAGTAAATATCAATATATTTAGAGTACTTTTTCTTATATAAGGTTGGGCCTCTAGAAAAGTTTATCACCATAGAAGTAAGAAGTTATAATATTAAAACCAACCTTATTGAGGAGGTTTCTTGTTCAGACAAGTTAATGGTTACTATCAGAAAGAGCTATATACTTAGTCTCAATTTAAAATAGTGCTACTGTCTTTTGCTGATAGCTCATCCAAAATGTTACTTCATAAGCTATAAAAGTAAAGTAACTAGTCATGAATTTACAAGATCTAGCATCTTGTACCTGATCTGAATCAGAATATGCCATAATAAACTCATTGCTAAGTTCATCATAGACTATCCAATACTTGCAAGTATTAAGCAATTATTCACAGAGATGTAATCTAGCTTGATAATGCTTATTCAAGATTTGCCATCTGCTGGCCAAGTTTGACTACAGTGAATCTTATGTCAGAATATGAGCCAACTATTAGATATATCAGAGATCTAACTAGTTGCTAGTACTTTTAATAGAAACTAAGATTATACTACTTATTATCAGGTTTAAACATATAGTCTGATAGTAATATAGTACTTAATGGGTTAGTTGTTATATATATTCTAAGAAACTCTTTGGTTTCTCCAAGATCATAACATTTCTATTTCATTATGAATTTTCACTTCAACTCTAAGAGGAGTACAGAATTTTTTGAACCCATAAAGCAAACATCATTAACATAAACAATTACTATAACAAACTCTCTAGTCTCTTCATTAATAAAGTAATACATACTGGTATTGGATTTATATTATTTAAATTCTAGAGCTAATATTAACTTAGTCATAGTTCACTACCAAAATAAGCCAGCTTGCTTAAGGCTGTACAATACTTTGTGAAGTTATCAGACTTTTTTCTTTTTGCTAGGTAGTCTAAAATCTTTAGGCTACTTTATATAGATTTTCTTATTCAGATCACCATACAAATAGGTAATTTTTACATCAACACTATGAATATTTCAATCTTCAAGAATAATAATAGCCAGAAATAAGCATACCATCTCATAATGGATAACTAGAGAAAATAATTCATCAAAGTTGATTTCTTTGACCTAAGAAAATCCTCTTGCAACAAGTTAAGATTTGTAATGACTATTAGACTTGATGTTGAATATCCAGTGATTCTTGATTATTTTCTGTCTCTTAGAGTGTTACAAACTCAAGCTCTTAGAGTTGGACAAGAGAAAGAACCTTGTATTAAGGTTAACACAAGAGAACTTGATAGAGAACTCTGTACAAGATTGTCTATCTTATATACTAATACCTAATGGTCCATGCAAGCTATTTCTAGCCTACTCTAAATGACCATGTGTATCATATGTTGTATGACATCATCTCTTCCAGAATGTTCTATATCCTTCCATGTATTATATAACTTGTGACTGTGTCATCTGATGTGACCTGCTGTGTGACAGTGTGATCTTGTCACTCTAACTCTAACCCTAGTTTTAAAAATAGAATAAAGGAAAATAAATCAAAAAGAAAATGAGAAAAGAAAATAGAAAAAAACTAAGTCTACTTCTTGTGATTTTGCCATAGGGAAGTTCACAACTTTATAGACATTTCTATTATAATTCAAACCTCAAAGTGTTAAGAAATGAAAAGAACCTTGTATTAGGTTAATATAAGAGAACTTAATGGAGTTTCTAAGTATAATCTATTTATCTTATATACACTGGACTAATGGTCCATGTTACACTAAACCTAGCCTATCCTAAAAAGCATACATTTGCCTTAAGGTCAACATATGTAATATACTATATAACACTATTGTTTTAAAACCTTCTATAATATTTTTTGTGATATGTGATTATATGACTATAACTTGTGATATGTAATGGATGTGTGATATCATGTCATGTCATATGATGTCATACTAACCACTTTTTCTAAATTCAAATAAAAATAAAAATAAATAAAGTCTACTGTCTTCAATTCTGACAATTTCTGTCTTTGAGTAATTTTAGCTTTTTAAGGCAAGACTCAAGCTACTTCTTTTGAATATCAGCTAGTAATTTAGCAATATTTCCAAGGTTTTTGGAAATTAGACAAGACTTTACTATATATTATGTTAAGAGAAAGCAAATTTATTTTACTTTCTCTTCTTTTGTAAGATGTGCTAAATAGCTAGTAATAGCTAGCTCAGCTGATTCACTTACAGAAGATGAAATGTCTATTTTATCCTATTATTATCAATAATAATTAGATATTAGTCTTCTTACTGAATATTGTAGAGTTTGATTAATCTCAATGATATTATCAAATAAGTTATATGAGTAATTTATTCTTACTATTCTAGGCAGCAGATTATCAGAGAATTATTATATATTTTAATAAAATTTTCATAATTGTTGGGAAACTTTCCTTTTAACTATCATAAAGAATTCTATAGAATACTAGTAGAATGTTTATCAATTATATATAAAAAATTGAATCAAGTATAAAAACTTATTCAGAAACAGATATAGATATCCATGAGGTTAGATAAGATATCCAGGTTGCAAATCAGCAAACTTATTTACAAATTAGTAATGTGATCTCAGATAATAATCTTGGCCTTAATTTATGTGACTTACTGTCTGTTATGTAGTTGTAATTTTGAATGTCAAGATATTAAACAGAGCTAACTATTAGCTTAGTCAGAGAAATGAGAGAATAAGTATGGAAGATTCTTAGTTGATACTTAGATAGATCTTAGTTGATTTCCAAACTGAATACTACAGAGTATCTACTTAGTTTTAAATACTAAGTCTATAGTCAGAACTATGGCTAGAGAATAGTAGTGTAGAAAATAACTAAAAAGACATTATAGAAACAATTTCCAGAATATAAAATGACTAAGAGTCTAGATAATGAGTTGTTAGAATGTCAGAGTTGAAAATAATAGACTTTATTTTTATTTTTTATTTTCTTATTTTGGACTTAG
>Ga0157368_1000259_pt1 | contig 25727 bp, 23 predicted proteins | sample AttbisABBM3_FD_113146 | JGI IMG/M metagenome (GOLD analysis project Ga0157368, IMG submission 113146) | Fungus gardens microbial communities from leaf cutter ant in Botucatu, State of São Paulo, Brazil - Atta bisphaerica ABBM3 | ecosystem: Host-associated > Fungi > Mycelium > Unclassified ... | reverse complement strand
CCATTCTCCCAAGTCTCGTGATCAGTCTTGTGACTACACCATCAATTTGTGACTGATGTGACAGCGTGACTGATAAACCCTAACCCGAGTTGTTCTAAAAATAGAAAATAGAAAAACAAAAAGAAAAAGAAATAAAATAAAAATGAACAAAAGCAATAAAATAAAGTCCACCGTCAACGGTCTTGACACCCTCATCTGTCAGTCTTTAAATTTTGTTCAGTCACTATCAAACTACCCTAAGTCTGGGACCATAATCTTAAGTATAACTATCTGCTTGTTGTGCACTGCTAGTACTGGTGCTGTTGATATTGCATTTGTTGTCTCTATTTCTATTATTACTTCTAAAGCTTATTCTTCTGTGATTCTCAATGATTCTAATTATTCTAACAATGTCTTGATATTATTTTCTCAATATTGATTCATCCTGCTATTCATAGACTGTGCCACAAATGTTATTTCATATATTTCTACAGTAAAACAGTGTAATGTTCTAGTAGCCCAACCACTATGTACTCTTCTTTTGCAAGATGAGCCTAGTGATGTTTTACTAAATATTACAACCTTTAGCTTGGCTCAGGTTGCAACTTAGACAAAGACTTGAGAGAAATAAGAGATATGATCAATTGGTAAAGTGTAAAGATACAGAATAGCATCTATAACTATATATACCTAAAGACTATGAGAAGAATATATACTAAGAAGCAAGGATAGCATGGGGAAAACATAAGAAAGTCTCTCCTACTACATGAGGCAATTACTGATTATATACAAGGAAAGAGTGAGGCATAGCATAAATGAGTCAGAGTTATGAAACAATCCCAACACATGTTGTCTGTTCAATGTCTACCTGTGGAACATGAGGCATTGATCATAATAGATGTGTTTGATATGTTGTGTTCAAGTGGCATATTGGTTTGAAAGGGATTTAACTATTCCCCTCTCTCAAGTTGTTCAGCCTACCATATACTGTTGGACTGTGCTTGCATTCATTCTACATAATCTATGAAGGATGTATAAGATCTATTGAAGAGTGTTCTTGGTAGGTGCTATAAGAGTTTTGGTGGTTGTGTTAGAGTTGGAGAGTAGAAAAGTTCAATATATTCACTAATTCTCTATAATGCACTATCATTCAAGATGGTGATATGAGAGAAAGAAGCAATGGTATAACATCACATCATACCCTTTACCTAAGCTCAAAAGGAAAAGGAAAACCAAATAAAAAGGAAAAAAAAGAATAAGAGAGAAAGAAAATTTCTCCATCTATTGTTCACAACTCTGATAATTGACTCTTTTATATTGGAAAGAGATAGAAATACATACTGTATAAATTTTTTGTCAGCACAGCATGATATCCTGCCAGTGGGTGCAGCATAAGCATGTTTTTTGTGGGTATGCGCCCAAAAATGAAGAAATAATAGAAAAGGAGATGATAAAATGAGAAATAAAAATAGAAAGTTTGAAACTTCTATGTATTCATTTGTTACACCTCTTCATCAATCCACAGTTTGATTCCTGAGCTATCAGAGTGATTCATAAGGCTTCTAGGATCTTGTAATTGCTACCTGTGCTCCAATTTTAACAAGTCTATCTTGATGTAAATGCAAGCTTTGTAAGGGAAGTCTAGAAAGTTAGAGATAAGATATCAGTTCTTCTTGGTGATGTTGTTAAGACCAACGCAAAGAGAACAGGAACTCTGTGAGTACAAATAATTATCGATAAAAAATAAGAAACTACAACAGGAGTCAGTAAGGTAGTCACTTGACAGATTAACGATGATAACATTGTGCAGTCAACATTGTGCAGTCACTTGATAGATTAACGTGTGCAGTCACTTGACAGATTACACGATGATGACATTGTGTCGTCATTATTCATCAGTTGGTTAAAACAATTCCCGAACTTCCCCGCGATCTTTCGTTTTCATCTCAGTTGCCAGATAATTATGGCTCCTATAACCAACGGACGTGTTTTGTTCATGTCTGTCCCTGATGGTGAGTAGCAAGCAATCCCTACACTTCTTGGGTCGACTCATATCTATATCTTTGGATTCAGGATATCCTGAACCAGGGAAGACGACAGTTTTTGACGAATCTGAAACCATTGACTTGGACAATGTTAATTTGAAAGGAGGTTTTCTCTTAAAAACGCTCTATCTATCTGTCGATCCTTACTTCCGTGGAAGGATGCGCGAGCCTCAGATCAAATCATATGCGGCAAGCAGTCTCTTCTTCGATCAGTCTTGTCATCAGAATTTATCAAGCATGTTTCAACCCACAGCCTGCGTTCCGTATAGGAGGATCGTGAGTTCTCGCGTTGTTGGTATTAGCTGTTATTCCGATGTCCTATATTAGGCTCAATGGTCATGGCATTGGCGTTGTACTTCGTTCAGAACATGATGGTGTAAAGAAAGGCGATTATGTTCATGGTTTTTTTCGTGAGTATTCATTCAGTTCTTTGTTTTGGATACATTGAAAGGGGTATTCAGAGCATCAACAATATAACATCTTACCCGATCTTGAAAGCATGTATGTTGTTGATAACAAACATAATATTCCTTTATCAGCTTTCATCGGCCCCGCTGGAATGCCTGGTAAATGTTTCAGTAGCCTTCAGAATTTTTTTTAAGCGTTTGGTTAAGGACAAACTGCATATATGGCGTGGAAGAAGTATTCACATGTAAAGCAGGTGGGTTATTTTCGGTCTAGTTGATGGTTGTGTGCGAATTATCGTCGTATAGGGTGAGACGGTTTTTGTCTCGACTGGTGCAGGTACCGTTTCTCCTTTCAATATCCGTCGTAGAAGCTGATCATCACACTTGGACCCAAGGTCCTGTGGGATCGTAAGTGAATCTGCGACGTGTCCATCCTAGTTTCGTACCTAGCCTGGTGCAGTCTTGTTATTCAGCTCGCCAAGATGGACGGAACTCGAGTCATTGCGTCGGCTGGCTCAGAGGAGAAGGTGAATTTCATGAAGGAAATAGGGGCTGATGTCGCTTTCAATTACAAAACAACCGATACGAAAGAAGTCCTTCGAAAAGAAGGACCTATAGATATGTAAGTCGTCACTCCTTCGTGTGATATAAGCCTTAGTTGACGACATGTAAGCTACTGGGATAATGTCGGTGGCGATACACTTTCAGCAGCTCTCGATGCTGCGTCGATCGGTGCAAGATTCATAGTAAGCAATTGTTTGTGTTCTTCTATGACAAACTCTGAGTTGGGCTATAGATTTGCGGCATGATCTCAGGTTATGACCGTTGTATTTGTTTTCTAATATATCAGGGGTAATCTCTTCACTAGGTTATAATAATGGTGGTGCCCCGGTCAGAGTACGTCACTATGCTCGTTTTCACGTCCTTGAACCCAGAACTTGCTGCAGAACTTGGATCAAGTTTTTGCAAAATCCCTGACTATACAAGGCTTTCTTGTGGGCATGTTGGAGGCAGAGTACAGAAGGGAATTCTATGAGGTCATGCCCAAGGCAATTTCGGAAGGTAAAATCAAATGGCGCGAGGAAGTCTGGGATGGACTTGAAAAAATGGGCGAAGCGATACTGGCTGTTCAGAAAGGCGAGAACAAAGCAAAGGTAGTAGTGAGAGTTGCTTCGATCGAGGATTGATGAGGTGGCGCAGAGGAACTATTAATAGTTCTTGGCCACTTTGATACATCTTTAGTAGTATTTCTGATTACTCGGTGGCTAGGCATTGCTTCTTAATCTCCAACAAGTAGAGACAGAACCACAGCACAAGAAAACAAACAAGTGAGACTGAACTTGGACATCCGCATCAGAATTACATTCCCCCAGGCTGTAATTCTCACTCACTAGTCTCACTAGTCTCACTAGTCCCGATAGAGCCTCGCCCATCCTGGAGCCGAACAGCTTCACTTTACGTAATTTGGGCACTATTTACATCGGAGAGGTTTTGAACTCCCCGTGATGGACAGCGACAAGAGAGTCTTTTCTGTTGAGAAAGAGGACGGCAGTCAATCGTCGTCCGTGTCCCCCTTCACTGGAAGTAGGGTCCAGGAGACTAGTCCTGATCCTCCCCTGTGTCCTGCACGCGAGTCGACGCTTTATCCTCGGTCTACACCACCTGTAATTCCTCCGGAACACGAGCATCGTACACTTGTGCTATGTTTCGACGGCACAGGTGATCAGTTTGACGCCGACAACTCAAACATCGTTCAACTAGTTTCTCTTCTCAAAAAAAATGACCGCAATAAACAAATGATGTACTATCAGGTACGGTATGGCCTCTCAGTGCGTGTATGGTTTTTCTCACTATGCTACAGGCTGGAATTGGAACATACACTGTTTCGAAAGCTGTGACACCTTTCGTGTCCACCTTTCAAAAGGTGAGTATATACTCTTCCAGGGTCGTTTCCTTTCGCTAACAAATTTTCAGACTCTTGACCAAATCTTTGCTTGGAATCTCGACGTACATGTCATGGGTGGTTACCAATTCCTTATGCAGAACTGTATGCGGGGCATTGATGACTTTTGTTCAAGCTCACTAATCTGCGTTTATTCCAGACATTGAGGGCGATAAGATCAGTATCTTTGGTTTTTCGCGTGGTGCCTACACAGCGCGGTGCCTTGCTGGAATGCTTCATAAAGTTGGTCTTCTCCCAGCGGACAACGTCCAGCAGATTCCTTTTGCCTACAAAATGTACACACGTGTCGATCACATAGGCTGGGAGCAGTCAAATGGTTTCAAGAAAGCGTTCGGCATCGACGTTACAATTGACTTTCTTGGTGTATGGTATGGCTTGTCAGTTACCCCTTCCTCACTCAGCTGCCCACTCACTATCTTAGGGATACTGTTGATTCCGTTGGATTCTTCCCAAAGAGGCTTCCTTTTACCACATCCAACACAATTGTTCGGACTTTCAGACATGCGATTTCGCTAGATGAACGCCGTGCCAAATTCCGGGCTAATTTCTGGAATCGACCAAACCAAAAGGAACTCAAACTTGGCACTCAGGCGAATCCAGGTCCACAGCAGTCAATGCAGCCTTGTAACTCGGCCGAGAGTGCAATCAATGAGAAAGCATCACTCACTACCTCTTTGGCATCTCCGCAAACCTCATTCGTCGAAAATTGTAACGGAAGTAGTCATGCCAAAAGTCATAACCATCATAATAAGAAAAACCTGCCTCATTCTTCTGAGCTCGACAAAAAATTGAATCTCATGGAACAAGAGTATCCAACTCACAAGGAGTATACGACTGACGTTGAAGAAGTCTGGTTTGCAGTATGTTGATTTCTGTCCTGAGTTACTCCACAAGAGCTGATATTTTTGAAAGGGTTGTCATGCCGACGTAGGTGGGGGTTCAGTTCGTTGGATGGTTCGCGAATGCTTCAAAACGAATACAGGAATTATGTTTGAAGCTGCGTCATTAAAGGAAATTGGACTGGACCCTGCAACATTATACCCTTTTGTTTTACCTCGACCACCTCCTTGCTGTGTAAAACAAATGGAACACCAGGTTCGCAGGCGACCCACAAACCCAATTCCGGTGCGACTTCATGCGGCCTTGAAAAATAAACGACATGCAGAGATACATGCTCGACATGTTATTTCTCCAGCACAGTTTTTGGGCTCGGAAGAAGAAGAGGAGCTCCATGATGCACTTTCTCCTGCGTATGATCAATTGAAATTGCAGAGGTTTTGGTGGCTAGGTGAGATAATACCTTTAAGTCTCAAATATCAGAGAGGAAACAATGAGTGGGTAACACGATTCGGGTGCGTAAATCAAATGTGGTATAGTTTTCGATGGGATATTCAAACCTCGGGTTGGTCAGATGTAATCTTGCGCAACCCCGGTTTATCCCTAAGCAAGTTCAACACGGGGTCAAGATTCATAGGAGTGTTAAATTGCGCATGGATGCAGAACACGAGAACGAGAAGAAGAAAGGTAAGAAGTATAGACCCAAGGCAGATCTCCGTGTCGAGCCTACGTGGGTCGATTAGCTTATTGTTTTTTCTTAACCCGACACTTAGTATATCTAATGATCCCTGCACACCTTTCATTTATACTTAATCATGGAATCAAAGTGTTATTCAACAATGCTATGATTAAAATTACAATGATGCAAATATACTAGTGCAATCCAAGATGTCGAATACATAATTCTGGATAATTCTAGCAATAATCATCCTTGAGGGGTATTGTATACATACATACATATATTAATTTCACGCTTGTTCGAGAAGCTTGCATGCCTCTAACATACGCTTAGCAACTCCTTTAACCTGCAGATGAAATGAGATACTGTCTATTTTAGAAACACATACTGATACTCACATTAGCAGGGTAAAATGGTGTGAAATGATGTCCAGGAATATCCAAAACTTTTAATGGTTCAGACGCGAGACTGTCCCAGCCGGCAGTAGCAATACTTGGGTCACTGCGATCTGCAAGCCAAATCGGGACATCTGGCACTCCGGAAGGATTAAAACCCTCCGAGGAACGAAGCAAGACCAAAGGAGGACAAGTACCCTCTGTAGCATAAGGGTTATACTTTCCAAGCATACGTGCATTCATTGCGAATTGAGCTTTGACTAAGCGACCCAAATCGGAATTTGCACTACGAGAATCAAGGTTGACCACAGATTCGATAAGCGCGTCGGAAAGAGGGACATGATTGATGGGGCTGGGTGAGTCAATGAGAAGAATACCCTGAGTCTTAATTCCCATCTTCGCAAGTTGAAGAGATGTCTCATATGCAGCCACCCCACCAAAAGACCATCCTGTAGACAGATCTTAGTGCAACGACAAAACTTGATTAGAATCATGCTCACCTCCGAGGATAACGGGTCCGGTCGTAATATTTGAGATGTATTTGGCGTACGCAAAAGCCATTGCAGCAACACCTGACCAAGGTTCCGAGGATATGAAATGGGGATTATTGAAACCCCATACTTGACGCTCGAGAGACATGATACCATTATAATAGTTGATCAATCCACTACCATCGTGAATGAGGAACAAAGGAAGGGCTTTTGAAGCAGACTTTTGGAGAGGGAGTGGAACAGTATCAAGTTTCAATGCCTTGGTAAGACGAGTGGCACTGACAGTGGGAATCTTGACAGAAAAATTGGGCTCCTGGACGGTCACCTTGGGGGGTGAAACGTTGTAGGTGACAACGTCGTGCACAGACTGTTTGCTTGTTCGAGGAGGATGTTGTATCTTGGCGACAGATACCTGCGAGGAAAGATATGATTGGATTTTACGTGCGGTGTGGTGATCGCTGAAGAAGGTTCCGGGAAGATCCAGCCGAAATTCGGTCCTGAGAGCTGCCAGAGCTTCAATCGAAGTCAAGGAGTCAAGACCAAAGCTTCCAAGATCGGAATCCAAGTCAATATCTTTGGGGCGGACATCGAGGACAGCGGCAAGGATGATCCTGACGTCCACATCGTTGTCAACAACTAAGGGCGCGGGCTCCGGCAAGCTTTCATCAGCTACTAATGTGCGCGGAGATGAAATTCCACTCTGAGGCTCCCTCTCATACCCGTCAACAGCAGGAGCGGAAGGAATAATGGGGACAGAAGAACCAATTGGAGCAGAGGACTTCTGAACTGAGTGAGTTGGCATAGATCTAGGGAGAGAAGGAGCACAGCGACGTTCTGCACGAGATTTTGCAGCGAGTACAAGGCCTTTCTTCAAGTTGTTAAGGCGGACCTTCTTGAAGTGTACCCCTTTCAGATGTGCAACGAGCACCGGAGGTTCACTACGCTTGATAGCGTATACCTCGGCCAACATGACACCCTGGTCTGGAAGCCACCCATTGCTACAGTAGATGCCATATGAAGCGTTATTATCAATCTGCTCTGGGATCACCTTCACGGACTCAACCTTCCTGCAAATGTAAGCATCGTTGGCGCCTCCATGCATGTTGGCCACAAATCCGGCAATGTGAAGCATTGTGTCAATAAACACGGGATGAACAACGAATCTGCCGTGACTATGAGACGGCGGAAGCTTCACCGGAGCATAAGCTTCCATGCTGGCAGCGTCAACTGTGATCGACTCCATTGTGCGATATCCCTTAGCATAGTCGACGACGCGAGGGAAGATTACTTCGTAAACTGTACGAGTCGAGAAAAGCTGAGGTGCCTTCCCACTCTTTGGCTTGAGTACGGCTGTCATGTGACGATTGATCACAGGAAGCGTACGGTGGAACTTTGTCTGGGTCTTCGAAATTATCTCTGTCTTGAACTTTCCATGGACATGAACAGACTCTTCAACGGATCCCTCAACACGGGACGCAACGAAGAACTTCCCACTGCCATCTGATCCTATTGCGATATTCGTGATGACAGTCCTCGAGACCTCCTCGTGATATACGAGCGGCTTTACAAACTCGATGCTGTGCAAGATGGCATGTTTATCCGGGGAAGGAACAGAAAGTTTCCCGCATGCAAGTTTGAGGCCTGCGAAAACTTGCTCAAGATAGACCGACGCTGGGCAGAGCGACATTCCACCAACGCTGTGACCCCGAATGGAACTGGCTAATTGACTGATTGGCGTCTCAAAAATTGCGTTATGACCATTCTCTTCGGTGGGAAACTGTGACCAGGCTCCAAGCATGTTGAATTCAGTATTCAGGGGATTAGGTGGCGACGGATTGGACGATGGTGCTGCATGAGAAACAACTGAAGCTGAACTGTCCTCTGTAAATGGGACCCAAAACTTCGTTGTGGCAAACGGGTATGTAACGAAACTGACACAGGAAACAGAAATATGAGAGAAAGCGTCACGCCAACGAATGGGAGCATTAGTAGTGTATAGTTGGGAAAGCGTTGCGGTAAGCGTTGACCAAGGTTCTTGATGTTTGATAAGGGAACCAAGGAGAAGAGAGGACTTTGGCACCTGAGCGATACCCTTCAGCATTGGGAGGGTGGTAATGTGTGGCCCAATCTCAATCCATGCACCAATCGAAGACACCATCGTACTGGTAACCAATTCTTGTATACCTTTTGCGAAAAGCACAGGTTCAGAACAATGACGAGCAAAATAGCTGGCATCAAAGACGGACCCATCACCGGGCAAGACCAGAGAACCGAAGACGTTGGAGATGATGGGAATAGATGGTGTATTAATGGTAATGCATTTGCAGAGCTCCCTGAGGTCTTTAAGGAGTGGCTCCATAGCTGAGCTGTGGAAACCGAACGGTACAGGCAGCAGAGCATTTTTACAATGGACGTGGGTGTCGAGGTGTGATTTGAGGGTTTTCAGCTGGGAGATCGGACCAGCGAGAACGTTATCGACGGAGCTGTTGAAACATGCGATTGAAACTTCAGAGAATTCACGGGAGGAATTGATGACATTCTGTATATCTGTGGATGGCAGATGCACAGCCAGCATCGAAGTGGAGTCCACAGCACATTTTTGGACCATGTATCGCACCCTGTTTGCAATAATCATGAGGGCGCCCTTCAAAGTGAGAACGTTCGCAACAACCAGCGCAGCGTATTCGCCGAGACTGGTAATCAGGTCAGATGGGGATTACCAATAAATTTGGAGAAAGACTGTACCTGTGACCAACTACAACATTGGGAGTAATACCCCAAGATATCCACATTTTGGCCAGAGCATACTCCAGAGAAAAGATCGCAGCTTGATTTGCTTCAAATTCCTCGAGTTTCGTGAGACCACTTGAATTCCCTTCAGCCGCAATGATGGGAAGAACACCAGGAAAACCAGCGGTGATAAGTATTGAATGACAGTCATCAATGACTTTCCTGAACAACGGTGATGTCCGGTACAAAGACTGGCCCATACCAAGGGATTGGCCTCCCTGGCCCGAGAAAACAAATGCGGCGGTGAAAGGGCTATCTTTGACCTGGATAACTGAGGCTTTTTCAAGCTTCTCAGCGAGTTCTTCCTTACTGTTGATAGAAACAGCGAGGCGATGTTCATAGAGATGCCTGCGGGCGGTCGATGTATATGCAATGTTGTATAGAGACTCATCCACATGCTTTGGGTCCTGGATCCATTCAATGACGAGCTTACGAAGGACATTGAGTGCATTTGAGTCCCTTGCTGAGATGCCAAAGACAACGGGCAGCCCTGTGGCAATATCTCCAGGAGGAGTAGCGAGGTATTCTTCAACGATCATAGCGGCATTTGAACCCGCTGCTCCGAAATTACTTAAAAGGGCGACCCGGGACTTCCCCTCAGATGGCATCCAGGCAGTCATAGCGGTGTCAATGACGGTATTATCGGAGGTAAGATCACTTATGCGGGGATTCAAGTTTTTGAGCGATATTACAGGAGGGATCGACTTGCGACGGAGCATGAGCAGGAGTTTAGCTAGACCAGCAACGCCCGATGCAGCTTCGAGGTGTCCAATATTGGATTTAACGGAGGTGATGTGGAGGGGATTATTAGAGGGACGATTTTGGGCTAAGACGCTTCGAATACTCTCCAGCTCGTTGGGGTCACCGGCTTGAGTACCGGTTCCATGAGCCTCGACCACGTTGATGCGGTGGGCATCAATGCCTGCGGTCTCGAGGACGCGATGGAAAAGATTGGCTTGGGTAGGCGCGTGGGGATGTGTGATTGAGTGGGCAAGTCCACTTTGATTGACTTCAATGCCCCGGATGACACCAAGGATATTATCGTTCTCGGCCACTGCGTCAGCAAGGCGTTTCAAGACAAACATACCAACACCTTCGGATCGAGAGTAGCCATCTGCGGAAGCATCGAAAGCTTTACATTGACCAGTCGAACTTAGGAAGTGGCCCCTATCAAGGCCCAAGAACATCTGAAAGAAAATGAAATTAATGTTGATCGATATTAGTGTAAGATCTGCATACATCGGGACTGGAGATGATATTGACGCCACCAACAAGTGCAGCATTGCAATCCCCGTTATTTAGTGCCCGAGCACCCTGGTAGAAAGCCACCGCAGAGGAAGAACACGCTGTGTCGATAACAAAAGAAGGGCCGCTCAACTTCATTGCATATGAGATGCGGCCACTCAAGAACGCCTTCAATGTGCCTAGGAAGGATCTTTGCTCAATGGTCATCGTATGCCTAGATTTAGACTCACCCGTGCTATAGTAAACGTCAATCTCATTTCGCATGTTCTGAAGGTAATCATGGGTCGCAACTCCCACATAACATCCAAAGGTTTCTGGACTCCAGGTTTGAGTGGAAGAAGGCACATAGCCTGCATCCTCGAGTGCCTCGTATGCAGCGTGCAAGAGTATGCGTTGTTGAGGATCCATACTCTTGGCTTCGCGAGGGCTGATCTTGAAAAACCTAAGATGGGTGAGGACAGATTCAAAATGATAATGTGAGACGTACTTATTATCAAACTCGTCTACATTTACAATAAAGTTACCAGTGTGTGCTTTCATGTGTCGTTTGGGATATTTCCTACAATTGTAGTCGTCGACCCTGAAACGATGTTCTGGAATCTATTCGTGGCAACAGATTTTATCAGGGGGATAAGAAGATGGTTAACAAAACGTACCTCCAAAATTGTATTGATGCCAGCCTCAAGGACCTCCCACAACTTCTCGTTGTTTGAAGCCCCTGGCATATTTATAGCCATTCCAACAATAGCGATTGGCCCTTGTGATGTCACGCCTTTGTTCACGAAGCAAGTCTTCGACAGATCGACGGTTGAAACACTCCCTCGACAGAAGGTACGATCAAGAGCCTTTGTCAAACTGGTTCCAGGGCCACAATTAAGGAGTTTCACAGGGATGTCTAGCGGAACCGCAGCAACAGTTTTCTCAGCAACAGAAACCCAGTCAACTCGCTGAATGATTATCATATCGACCACTCGCTCCACCAATGTCTGAGCACCCATGGCATCACATGTGATAGCATCGCCATCAAGGGTTGAACGAATAGGTACACGGATATCAGCAAAGGAAGGGAACTTGATGCTTCGCCTAGCAATGTCAGAAAGGACACGATCTCGAACCAATTCAGCAAGTACAGGAGTATGGTAGAACATATCCAAGCTTGTTTTGTGGACTACAGCTTCTGTGGAGAGGTTGGCAGAAAAGGTTGCCAGGTAATCTGGCCGACCGGAAACGGTGATGCAAGTAGCATCAGTAATCACTGTCACAGATAGGACAGAGTCTCCAATTCTCTATAGAGACAAAAAGATAGAATATTAACAGCTGATGGGTGTAGTAACATGAAACAGATACCTTGTTAAAGGACTGGACAGCGCCGTCTACGACCTCAGCTGTCAAGCCCATGAATACAAGGCCCCAAGGGAAAGAGGGATCATGATCTGGTGAAGCCACAGAGAGTGCTTTCTGGCGGTAGGCTTGAGCACCGATACCGATCCAGATAGCGAGACGATAGGCCTCGACCGCTCGTGAAATAAAAGTGGTAGTATTGAGCGAGGTGCCAACGACAACGGCGGATAATATCCCAGAGGACAAACCCAGAATACCAGTCCCGTATTCCGCGTTGCGCTGAAGGAGGTCGCTGAAGGGTGTGAAGGAACCTGTGGTTTCAGTAATGTGGTCAATGAAAATGAGGTATCGAAGAATTTGGAAAAGGAATAAGGTTGGACCAGAGATCACTGGATTGTGGCGATAACGTGCACTGGGAATTGCGAGAAGAGTCGGTGGCTTCGAGAAGTCGGCCAAATCGATGTCGGCTTCCTCTAACTCATTCAAACTCAAAGTCGAAAGTTCCGAGATGAAGGACTCGTGGCATGCAGATAAGAAGATAGAGCCTGAGGGGGTCGAAGCGTCGCTCAAAGCTTGTTCGTGAGCATAGGAAGTGCTGGAAGCTGATGTGTCCTGACCAGCGAAAACAGGTATGTACAGAGTGGCGGAAGCCATCTGTCTATGTCGAATTTGGGAACATCCCATGAATCGACAGGTCTTTATATCAAGAATGACCCCTGATGTCACGTCAAATCTGGAAGGAGTCGGTATGGACCAACACAGGATATTTTGGAGGGTACTACTGCATGTGACAGGAGAATGTTAATCGGGTCGTGATACTATCAAGAGGATGTGACTGAAAGTGCAGATCCTCTCCGGGCAGTGACTCGCCCGAACTCTATGAGTGGATAACATCCAGTGTCCTAAACAGAATAGGATGTCAGCTTGAGGAGAGATATGAACCAGGGACAATGTGTACCCACCGAGATCTCCGTTGCCTCAGGCGATGTATCCGGAAGCTAATAATCATTGAATGAGTGAATAATGAATATTTTAACGACAGACTTACAGGTCAGAAGAACAAAATCTACAATGAATTGACCTCAACTTCTTTTCACCCATGAACTACAGGATTGAAATCCTTATGTACTCTTGTTTGGTCCTGTTGCCTGACCCATTCAACTTTTTCTCATACGTCTCAGTCACTGAGCACACAATATCTCCGCCTGACATACATGTATCGGCTATTTTTCTGTTCCGTCTCTCTACCGCCGAAAAAATTCAACTGATTATTATATAACAATCGTGCCATCTTAAATGGCAAACCTCCAACTATTAGAGGCCGAATTCACAGCGTATTCGAGTTAATCTCCGACCAGTCCTTCTTTTCCCTCTCCCCTGATTGACCAGCATATCGGACGATATCAACCTACCGTTCTGATGAATTCGCGATGTTCAGCATGTGATGTGTGGAATCAGAATCTGATTGTCACAAATTGTGGGTTTGGACAGCAGATAAATCTCAGATCTGCTCCCCACGACATTCAAAATGTTCTGGACGATTTTGTTGCCGTAGAGACAGCTTGAATCTGCTACGAGGAAGCTCTGGAGCCCTAAACGAACGTACGAGCAGTTTCCTCAATCACGGATTACCGAAACTCCGAGCGTGGATCCTGATCCGTACAATGTTGACCACTGAACATACACTCAATTTCATATTCATGTGAACTCTAATTCTATGATCTGAACCCGATCAGTTTTTCGCCTTCACATTGTCAAGTGTTGGATCTTGGAGCAGACAGACACAAAACCAGAAAGAGAAATCGTACACAAATCATACCACCAATCACTGGATGATCAAAGGACATCCGGAGTCGCCTCTGAGCAGCCAAGACTCTTGAAGTACACTGTGAGCCACATTTCATGCACTCTTTTTGCCGAGAGATCAAGAGTGCATGTTTTAAATTAGTGAGTGATGCACGTTGCACGTTATCTAAGTGAGTGACAATTCAATTAAATGAGATAGTCAAGTTGGAATAGTGACTCAAGCTTCTCAAGCCTGAAATCACACATGACTTCATTTGATGCCTCTGAAACAATGGCGAAAGCTGCCAGAGAGTACTCCAGCGTCAATACGGATGGCACTCCAACCTCGGGGAAAGTCTAAAGGGGCGGGTAACCAGTGACACAGCCATCGAAGGGAGCATCAGGCCCCAAATACAGCGTCAAGTTGTATTGACACGCTGTGCCCCATTGTGACCCATATTCCCTGGATTGACGAGGTATGGTAGCTCAGTGGAGTAGAACTGCGATTCCGCTTGAGAGATTCTGCACCGGGCAGGTCGTAAATGAGATGAAGTTTTGTCCTGATATCTGACTCATGTATCTGACTCATGCAAGTTGCGATGAGTACGATAATTACAGAAAACAAGTCTCCTAGAAGCTTGGGGTGTAGGACTGATTAATGGTAGTAAAGGTTCCATTCCACCCATCATTCATCAGTGGACAAGACGAACGTCTGAGTGAAACCGAGGGCTCCATTTCCATAATAGCTAGCGTCGATTGTTAAATTGAATAGATCTGACGCCCTTGGCAATCATCATAACTTAAATTAACCAGATCTTGATGAGACGCTAATAGGTCCAAGTCCGGTGTTTAAGGAGGCACTTGGGCATCGGAACTTGTCTGTCGCACCGACACTAAAAAGTTGGTCTATTGATACGTGTTTCCGAAGCGTTGCATCGTACGAATAGGCATCCTAGACTGTCAGTGAGCCAGCATTGACTGTATCGGAACCTTAGGATGCGAAGTGGGTGTCTGTATCTGTAAGCCTAATCTAGGTGGGTCCACTGCTCAGGAATATTTTTATTTGTAAGCCTGGGTGTTTCAAAAGTCAGTCAAATTATGTTGGCAGGCTGGTAAAGCGTATATTTCATCCGACATTGAGCTGGAAAGTAAAACTCATTCTCAGCCCAAAGATGTACGGCACATAACCAGGTCTACTGGACAACAATTGAAAGGTGCTGAATTCCCCAATAAAAGTAGAAACTACTTAGCGGATTCCTAGGTAGAAGATGTGAGACGCTTTTGAAATAAGAAGTCTTTCAAAGTAAGCTTGATACTACATTATTAGTAGGGCATGTTGATTGCGCGCGCACGGATATGTTTGGCAAAGAGTGAGTGATCAAACTTTCATCGCAATTCACACTTGACTAGGACAAATCGCTCTAACATGAGCAGAGAGCAGGACTCGTTCCAGAACAGTCAATGAGCTTCACGGAAACAACCGGGCGCCATCTACGGAGAGTCTAGGTTGAAATAAGTTGCACTTGCCCCGACTCTGAGCAAGTGAGCAGGGCTGTGCTACACTCAACCGATCAGCTCGGCCTGTGTGGGGCGTATGTCAGTCGTCAGGCTCTTGACCGGCCGCGGCCACCAATTGACCGACTGTCGAAAGAATTAGAGTAGCGGTTCAACTTCACTCTATACAAGAAAGTCAGTATAAGGATCATCAAACATGCCAGGGCCATTTGAAACAAAGTTGTCGGTATGTGCTGCTTGATCAGGAAACTGTTCGAAAAACAATTCTCAATTATTATATAATCCTGGTCAGGGTTCCCTAATGCGGTACCTCGGTTAGCCTTGGCCAGACGGGGATATTGACCGCCAAAGCGCAGCTTTCCAGCGCAAATCAGACACCGGCCGCGGAATGCTCTTTCTTCCGGATCCCGATTACGAGTAGGGGCTGAGCTAAGGGGATCCTCTAATCTACCCAGGCTCGTCAGTTTAAATCCAAGTTCTCAATAATGAATCAAACCCAACAATGTGAAACTGCTTTCCCCTTTGACAGCGATAACCGGGGATGAAGAATCACCTGCTTCATGCTCCAGTTATTGATATTTCTCTTACTGTACGTACCTGATTTGGCCCATGGCCAGTTGCGCCGCTTAAGTGTTTCGTATACTTAGATCGATCTACCCCATGAGTAAGAGCTCAACTTAGAGACTTATATAACCTGCTTCAGATATTCTTTCATAAATTTCTACCTTCCAGCAATGGCTGCCTCCATAATACCCACAATGTCTCCTGTCAGATACTCTATTGATCTCAAAGCCAATGGTGAAGTCAGTCGCATGAGGAATCACAAGGGCTAGTATTCTCTCCAAGTCAATGACATCGTACATCTGACTGTTTATTGTACTGCAGGAAATATGCCATCACTTCCTCAAACCAAATATTGTTCACTTTGCCCAGCAAAATTCACTCGAACAACTCATCTCAATCGTCACCTTCGCTCACGTGCGTGTGGATCTACCTTGGATGTGTGATACTTATTCATAAACCATGCAGATACAAACGAACGCTTGCATCGATGCAATGTAAATGTCATATTTTTGCAATCGACTATTCTCCTACCACCCTTCACAGACGTGCAGCGCCGAATTCACGCGAAGTGACCTACTTACTCGGCATAAGCGAACTTGCGGTGACTCGTGAGTGATTTGTACACAAGATTTAAATCTGATGTTCACAACTCCTGTCTTCCAGTCGAAATGCCAACAAGTCCCGTCGTAAATCGTGTCAAGTAGGACATTTCCTCTCTTGTGTGTATCTAAGCTGACTTTCTCTGCAGGCATGTGCCGAATCAAAGGTGAAATGCAACTTGCAGTACCCTTGCTCTAAATGCTCCTCACGGGGAAAAGAGTGTATCTTTATCAACGATCCTGAGGCTTCAAGGAACAAGCGTAATGCAGCAAAAAAGGCGGCTGCAGCTAAACCCACAGCTGAAGCCTCTTCAGTACCTCCACCAGACCAAGCAATGTTATCTCCTCCATATCCTTCCTTATTCGTACCTATTGATGGCACACCATCACCTACGCTTCCTCTTGACGGTCAATTATTACCTGCTCTCGACCTTCCGGACCTGTCGACTTCCCCAAGGTCTTCTGTGGCCTCTACACGGTCATCTCCTCGGTCAGAACTTCTTGAACATAGTGGAGATTTCACTCAGCCTTTCGATGTCGCTACGTTTGATACCTTAACCTTGGACAATCAGCTCAGTCAATTTTTCCCCGGTACGCCCTGCTCGTTCGATGGTTTAGGGCTCGACCAGTCGATATCGTCATGTCCGCCGCAGTCGACCCTGATACAGGACTTCTCCTGGCTAGATGGCTGTGACAGCTTTTCGAAGTGTGGCCCAGGGGACATCTATTCCTATTCACGGGACATTCGGATGGAGGGCCAGAATTTCCTTCCCGGATATGTAGTCTCAATGCCACCGACGTCCCTCAATTCATCTCCATCACGAATCAGCCCCAGGATGAGTTTATCCCGAGCTTTTTTCGATTCCCCAGCCATGATAAACCCACATGAGCCCACAGCCGAGGACTTAGAGCATTATTGTATGTTTATATTCCTTTGAGTGCGCGGGAACTGTTGTTGACTTAGCCGCGATTTCATAGTATACCTTTTCTTCGCTGCATTCAGCACTCAGATGCCTGTAATCCATCCTTCGACGTGGACGTCGGAAGGCAAACCTCAGATTCTAATTCGTGCTATGCAAGCCTGTGGGGCTCTCTTCGTCAAAACGAAGCATGCGACGAACTTCATCAACGATACTCTAGTAGCAACGCGGGATACTCTTATCTTGGAATTCGTAGGTACACCAGCGAATTTGGCCCAAACCTGCCTGCTCATAACTGTTCTTCAGTCCAATAGCGATTCTGACTTGACCCAACAAATGTACATCATTGTTGCAGTTGTTCTCCTGCAGACAATCGGCCTCTTCCATCAAAAGTTCGACCAAAGAGTTTCTTCTAACGTTTACCATGGGATGCTAGTCATGGTAAGTTGAGTATCTCGCCCCCAGTCCTGAAAAGTTCTCATCGAAATTCTAGATGATTCGCCGCATCGGTCTCATTGATCGCATTGCTTCATGGACCCCTCCAGGCCTGAATGATGCAAGTGGGTTAGAGGAAGCTTGGAAAGAGTGGGCACAATACGAAATGGTTAAGCGGTAAGTTAAGCATCAATGTCCGTGGAGATACCTGCTCATTCTTTCATCAGAGCACTCCTAGTGTCATATCTGCACGATTGCTGTCACTGCTTATACTTCTCCATGTCTCCGTCCTTCCGGCCTGCAGAAATTGATATTAACCTTCCATGTGATGATGGATTATGGAATGCAGGTAGTGCAATGCAATGGTTTCAAACTGCCAAGTCACCTTCCCAATATGGATTTGCACGGCTCTCCGGTTTCAGTATGCAGCGAGCATTGGCGATCTTATCAGAGCCTCAACCGACGACTCTTCCGGTGCTCAATTCCTTTTCACATTTCATCCTCATCCACGCTATCCTCCAGAGCCTCTACACCTCTCATTCTAATGACCAACTTGATAATTCGTCTCTGGTTGGATGCACCATTGATGGGAAGGGTGGCACGACTGAGATTCAACGCACTCTTCACACCTGGTTGCAAATGTGGATGAACAATCCTGATGCCATCCGCTATGACAATAGTCGAGAGGAGCCACCATTTGTCTACAATGCGCTTCCGTTCTATTGGCTCGCACAGGCGTTGCTTGTGATGTTTCGAAATGAAGGTATTGATCTCAAGCTGGATTGCAAGAACCAAAGTTGGTACCGTCTCATGAAGGAATGGCTCGATAAGATCAAGTCTCACCTTCGCAATGGGACTCAAATTCCCACTCATCTTTGGGACGAGTTGATGAATATTCGCTTTCAGATTCAACAGCGACCGGAACAAGGAAGGACCGATCATCCCGGTGGTCTAGCCTCTTTCTTCCAAAGAGACGTGTAATGATTAATTTATTTTTATTTTGTATGTTTATAACAAAGCATTGTACCACTAGTTGCATTTTTGGTATCTACACTAGGTCATAGGTTACTTCAAGACTGGTTAATAGAACATAGTTACATCCAGATTACATCCAGATAGGCTCTCCAATACCATCTGAAAATCTTGTGTATTAGGCTCCAATGCAGTATATGACATAAATACAATAACAAGCCAATGCTTACGAGGCCATTTTCCCAGCTGGAGCAAACTATCTGTCAGGAACGTCAACATAGATTTCCACCCAAGAAAAAAAGGTCTCAGTAAAGAAAAAAAGTCGTCAATCACACCGAGGTGAGTCGTACTCATTAAAATCAGATTTTTAAAAAATCATAGACCAATAAAGAGGAGATTGACTTACCGGACGTAGATATAACCCAATGTTTGGAGTAAAGTATGTACCAGCTTAAATCGACATACCACGACAAGTATACATCGTGATATTTCCTAGTTCTGGATTATTCTTGAAGGTAAAAGGACTCATAGAGAGTCATGGCACTGTGTCGATGGTAAAGAATCCAAGACGACCAGCGTGGCAAACCTTGAAGGATACAATTAGAGTTCACTGAGAATATATACTTTGCGTCGGAGTTTGGACTTCATCGGTGATAGCCGAGTACTTTAGACGGATGCAACTCAATTATCCTGCGTAGGTGGATAGGATTTAAATAATGATCGAATAGCCATTGCCAAATAGTATTTGCAAATCAGGATTTATGATGAATATTGCACTAGGGTCATTGTTGCACAGCGTGTAAGAGACAAATACGTTGCAATGATACCAGACTTGTGATTATGGATAATCATATGAAAATATTTCTCAAGCCTATTTCGGCTTGTACTGTTTTATCAGTTTCATTATGCCCATTGAACTAAACGGAAGCTGCCATTGCGGTGCTGTCAAGTACAGTGTGCTCTCTAGCACTCCAGTACCGTATCAGGTAGAGATTTGAGACAATCTCAGTCGACGACCGCATCTGATAGACTTCCAGCTCTGTCTTTGCTCTATATGTCGAAAAGTCGGTGGTTCCGGTGGTAGCATTAATCTGGGTGGACATTATGAGTCACTGAAGGTAGAGGGTAAAGAGAATATCAGGTGAGTAGATGATAGGCATTCATCTGCTTCTAAATTGACCATTGCTCGTTTCAAAATTCTGTATAGTGTTTACCGGGCTGTTTTGGATAGAGATACCTCACAAGAGCGACGGGTGTCTTCCGAACGCAACTTCTGCAAGCGATGTGGGAGTATGCTCTGGTTATACGACAAGCAATGGTTCTGGGCTCGCATCCTGTTCATTCGTTCATTATTCAATCTTCACCACAGGCCTGAATTGATCCACCCCTTCGCATCATCAGTTGACTCTCCCGAGCTTGTACCTCCCCAGACGATGGTACGATCTTGAATAGTTTTAGATTTATAAAAATTAAGAGACTCATGCTGTGTCGATATTTTAGGTCTGTGTCAAATTGAACTCGAAGCCCGGCTACGTGCGTCTTCCTGAAGGTGATAAACAGATTTACCAAGATTATGGTCCTGATTCTCTGGAGGATTGGCATAAAAAGAATGGATTATATCAGGGGTAACTGAAGGCGGCAGGTGGACCAGCGTCGAACCAATCCTATGCATATACCATAAGGTAATACATATGACTATGGATAACTCAAGTAAGGTCTGGTAACTGCCCTGAGATACCATGCGAGACACTGGTACGATCAATTGTGCCGAGCTTTCGCAAAGTCACGGAGGACTTCTTGGTACTAGCAAATCGACCTTTGTTGAGGTACGTGTGCGCTGTCCTGTTTCCATCATGATGCAAGTAACTCCGAGTTGAGATAATGCGGCAAGCACAAGATAATTGTTGAATCTGTTTCAGGTCCTACTCATATTTTCGTCCGTAGGTGCCGATGCTATCTTTTACTCTAATGCGCGTGCGACCCGTTCAGTTTCAATTCCGCCGCATCTATGTCCTATCGTGGGAGAATAGTGGCAGGTTTGTGTCACTCGATTTCTACTTATCTACACCTGGACACTCAGTTATCCTGGGTGTAACGTCATCGGGTGTGCTTTCGTGTCAACTCCATGATCGTTCGCCAGAATCCCTTCAAGGACCTCCAGGAGCCAGCAACCTGTTGGCGTCAATCCTCACCGTGGAAACCATAGAATAGGACACGACGAGTCTATTTCGAGCTTGGCCAACATCATGGGATTTTGTTTAAGTATTTTCGTCGTCGTTCTCATCTTTTTGCAACTGTCGAAAATTCACCGTTGATGAGTCTTCAAAGTCATGATCTATGAAAACTCATCCAAATGTTCGTGTTTCAGGCTGCTGGGACCTCAGAACCTTTCTCATCGTGTACCTGGCCACTCTCCCCTTACAATTGCGTCCCTCTTGTTCCAGGGCTCCATAGCTCTTGTTGTTCTCGCTGCCATCCTGCTGGATTCATGGACGGGTTTATAAATTATCAGTGCTAATGTGATTGTTGCAAAACAGTGGATGGTTAATGGCGCCATAGCTAGCATCGTAGTGCGCTGATTTTCACATGATCCTATCTTGTTCAGACTTATCCATAACCACTGTCAATTGCTTCATGAATCATTTTCGGTAGCACACTTTATATTTGCCTTGATATTCAATATCGCTCTCAGCATTATGGAAGCTCTTGGCAATCTTTCACAAACTGGTACTGAGATGCGGTGTACAGCAGGAATACAATATCTATTATTGATTGCGCTCAGCTGGCAGGATCTGCCTATGGTAATGGGCACTGAGTGAGGTATAGGTATATGGTGGTGTGGTGGAAGTCTGGATGTATTAGATGTAGTAATTAGGAGACTCAGTCACTCGCAATACAGACGAGAACTGAGGTGAATGTCTAGAAGAATCCAATATCTATGCTATGAGATGAACAATACATATACATACTCGCACAATGGCACGGTGCACGTTTTTATTTTCCTACATTAGATGTAACTGGTTACATTAATGACTTTTTAAACTGTTGTTAATAGTAAGGGGGGAGTAATCAGATGTGCATCATTTCTTTCTCTCTTACTACCATCTTGCATGGTAGCGCCCATAAGAGAATTAGCGAATACACTGAATCCTTTTACTCCTAAACTTCAAGAAAACCAACCAGAACTTTATAACTGTTACTCAATGGATATTGAAATTGATATGCCTGGAGGATGTTCTGCTTCTCCGAGCTCCAGAGGAATATCTCCTAATTCCACTGTGTCTCCCATGGATTATGTGGAACAAGTAGAAGCCATGTCCAAGAACCTGACTTGGGCTGAACAAGTGGAGAATGGGGAGGTTGAGAGTCCCTCCCTATTCTATGTGACTGTGAAAGAGGCAATGACAGACACTACAAGTATGGAGCCTGCAGTCGAGCCCATGCATGTACCTCATGCAACAGATATTAACAATGCAAGCATTCCTTAAGGTCTGGAACCATCAGTTGATCCACAATTGTGGGATGGTAACTTCTGTCCTATTTCCTTATTTAGAGTAGATGAATACTGAGAAGGAGATGCTAAAAACATCACATGCTCTCTTCTCAGAATGGCAGTGTTTGGGTTTGTAGCTTGGGAATTCTTATCTGTCATTTATGAGTCCAGATGGGACAAATTGATAGCTAACAGTGATAATAAGTCTTTTAGGCAATGTGTATCTTCACAATTTAACAAAACACCTACTAAAAATATCACCACCAAGAAACTATTTAAAGGCAAACAAGCTAACACCTCAAGAGTTTCTTGTCAGAGTTTAAGACAATGGACTCTAACCTTTTATTTTATTTTCTCATTTTTTATTTCTTTTCCTTATTTTCTATTCTAAGGACTTAGGGTTAGGATTAGAGTGATGTCATGGTGACACTGTCACAGTCATGGTCACATAACCACATGTCACATTAGAAGAGTATAGAAGGTTCTGGAAGGATGATGTCATACAGCATGTTAAACACATGTTGACTTTAAGGCAAATATATGGCTATTTAGAATAGGCTAGAAGTAGAGTAGCATGGACCATGGGTTTTAGTATATAAGGTAGACAATCCTGTACAGAGTTCTTTATCGAGTTCTCTTGTGTTAACCCTAATACAAAGTTCTATTCATTGATCCACTCTAAGATCTTTGAGTTGTAACATTTCTCTACCAATCTCTCTTAGGCCTAGCAAAAGTATGTTAACCAAATTAAAAAGAAAAACTAATCTTCCAACTCAGTCCCCAACTCCAAAATCAGATTATATATGTAAGTCTCCAAGAACAACATTAAAGAAATCAAAAACACTTTTCTAAAGCTATTTTCTAATAAGGTAACAGAAATTTATAAGGTTATTAATAACACAAATAAAAAGATAAGCCTAAATTCAATATAATGACTAAAGGCCCATTATATCAGAGTTGAAGATGGTGGACTTCAATTATTTTCAGTTCCTTTCTTATTTTTATTTCTTTTTTTTGATTTTTGATTTTATTTTGGAACTTAGAGTTAGGGGTTAGTGTGATGTCACATGTCACATGTCACAGTCACAGGATCACATGACAGAGAGAAAAACATAGAAGGATCTAGAAGACATTATATAATATGGTAACAGTATGTTGATCTTATAGTAAATACATATACTTTAGGGTAAGATAGGGTAGTGTGCACACAGACTACAGCCTGTGGTATATAAGGTAGATTAGTTTGTACTTGGAACCTTATTAAGTTCTCTTATGTTAACTTAATATACAGTTCTTCTCATTGATTCACTCTAAGGTCTTTGAGTTGTAATATATTGAGGAAATAAATCATCATTCCTACAAGTACAAACAACACTAAAAGAATCATGGTACAATCCAATATGCATATTACTAACATTAACAGATTATTGAAAGGAGTTAAATCTAAAATTTTGGCTGACTATATTTGTTCTGATAACAAAGGAATTGTTGTCATGACCAACAAGGTTACTACATCTTCTAATCTGAACATAGTAGAAAAGTACATGAAAGAACTGAATGATATTAACTTGAATGACATTATAAGTACAAAGCTTTCTCAATCTAAGTCTTATCTCAAGATTTTAGATATCTCATACTTTATAGATAATACTAATCTCTCTGTCATATCTGATATTATTGAAAGAGTTATTAAAAGTACTCAAATTTTTAATAATATAGTTCTAGCCTCCTGTCCTCAAGTTATCAAAATATCCTCTAAATCCAACATAATCATAGTATAAATTAACATTTGGGACTTATAAAATAGTATAAATACAAAATGCCTTATTAATAGATATTTTAATATAAGACAACATATTGCTATGATTAGAGAAACAAATATAAATCCTGGCATTCCTTAGTACAAAAATTGCTAGAAGTGGAGAGATATCATATTTATATGTCATATGTATGGATCAAAATGTCAAAAATGCAACAGTCTATATAAACTTGAAAATCATAGAGAAATGGTGTGGTGTTGCAAAGCTAACTTCAAGACAGATTCTTCAAGACTTGAAATGAGGAAAGAGGAATCTTATACTCACTTTTTCAAATGTATTAACTACAAAGGTAACTATCAGGTAGATAGTAACAACTATCTGTTCTGGAAACATAAGTTCAATAGAGATTAGTATAACAAGAAGCCACAAGAGCTCTAAGAAATTAGAGCCAACTTGATAAACTTATCTTTTTTTTTTTCAAATCAACAATTTATTATACAGAGCATGTAGGCAGACTGTGGTAGCTACTTCATAACTAAAGAGACAAAACTAAAATGAGAGAAAAGGTAAAAGTCTATAAAAATATTTACACTAAAGAGTCAGAAAAAGTAAATGCACTCAGATTAGTTACCAAGAACATGACAAAATGACTTAATGAGTCCCTTCTCGGATTCCAATAACCATTAAATCTACCATACTTATGAAGGATATAGCATCTTGATTCAATAGGGTATAAGCTGCATGGACACTTAAATTCTTCCCTAGAGAAGAACCTAAGTCTGTATTTGCCAATAGGAGCGTGATTTGTAATAGCTATTGTAGCACACACACATAGTGAGTTTGAGTGGCTGAAAGTTTTGAGCTACAATCTACCTTTGACATATGACAGTTCGATAATATTATTGTCATCATTGAGTAGGTTCAAAAATTGGTTTCCTTTGAGATCGAAAGCTTGGAATGTCATTTTCCAACCTTTTAGGATGTCATCGCTTTCACTTTTCTTGCTAAAATCCCATGATGTTTTGCATGGATAGAGTGAAGTTGGGTTTAAGATCTTAGTTTCTTTATTGACCTTCTTGTGAAGATGCCATTTAAGATAGCTTAGACATTTTCAGAACTCAATGGAATTGTTTTCATGATGTTCAAAGAACCTGTGAAGATTGGATAGGATGGCAACTGACTGAACTTGGTAAGGGTGGACAGATGGTTCGAAGATTTTTCTAGCTGCATGGATAGAATTGGTGACGACAATAATTTTGGACACATTATTGAAATTCGATGCTTGGTTGATGCTACATCTGATAGCAAAGAGTTCTGCTTCAGTGCTTGTAACATGAACTGCATGGTAGATCATCTTTGTAATTGGTCTGTTGTACACATATGTATATAATATCAATGTAGCAACATTGTTCTTGATGCTTGCATCTGAAGCTATGATGGCAGAGGAAGGGAATAATGAAGACTCCAAGACCATTTTATCAAGTTGATGGGCATGATATTTATCGTCTTTTT
>Ga0157368_1000258_pt1 | contig 25777 bp, 20 predicted proteins | sample AttbisABBM3_FD_113146 | JGI IMG/M metagenome (GOLD analysis project Ga0157368, IMG submission 113146) | Fungus gardens microbial communities from leaf cutter ant in Botucatu, State of São Paulo, Brazil - Atta bisphaerica ABBM3 | ecosystem: Host-associated > Fungi > Mycelium > Unclassified ... | reverse complement strand
TCTCTTTATTAACAACCATATGTGTGCACTTATTCACACTATCATTTACACTAATCCCTATTAGCCACATGGCCGCAGTAAAGCTTAATGAAGAGTATATCCCTACAACAAGTTCAGAACCCAGATCATCGATGCTCATAACTGAGCACACAAGCAATCAGGCACATCAAAGGGTTGGTGTGAATGGACTAGTGGAACCCCTCAAAACAGTCATATGAAACTTTTGATAAATATGGTCATTTGAGCCTGAATTATGTCGTGCTTTTGGGCTTTGGTGATATCTGGTTTTTCTAGTTCATTTGCGCCCCAGTGTCAAGTATGTTGATGTACGACATGCGCGACATTCCTGCGCATTAATCACAAGTTGAATCAAATGAAGCCTTAATAGTAGCCCCAAACATGTCGATCAAATAACGCTCTTTGTCAAGTACAGATATCAAAACAGGAAGATAGCATTTTCTTCTACCAACAACTCCGTCGTCGTTTTTGTCAGCGTACGGTGGCATTGCTGCGGGTCTGATGTTAGAAGTCTTAGTCTTGTCTGTGTTGGTACATCACATGATCGCATGTACTACTCCCTTCACAGGTGAGCCATTGTCATACTCCCTTCAATTTAGTCACTCACAGTTGTTCACAGTTTACTGGGTGACTCCTGAGTTATCAGAGTGATGATTCCTAAGATCGCTAGTATCCCTTATTCTTCATCCCCTGATTTTAACATGTGAGTATCTTGATCGAAGCAAATTTTTTGATCAACAGTATATGATATCGATCAAAATATGTAGCCAAGAAAGACTCAGCCCCAGTGGGAGTGCTACACTACACCTCTTGAAAGGTTAGATTGCTCTATATCCAAACTTCAACACATCATCTTTTCACTAATCACGTCTGGTATTTTTTCCTGTGAAAGGCACGAAATAGCAGAAATATGATTACAACAATACATTGTAGCAGTTACCCTGTCAAGCAAGACTTCTCAGCTAGATTTCATATCACGGAGTCGCAAGTTACTCGACTGCAAAATATGTCTATACATCTTCCTGAAAGACAGAGAACCGACAGATGTGATGTGTGATCCGAGGCAATATAATGTCTCCTTGACATCCGACAAGATCAACACAGTATACCAGTGGATCTCCGTAACTTTGTCTTGCAAATTACTTGATCGCCAAAAGTCTCCGTATCCACGCCGTTACTCATCCGAGAAACCAGAATTTGGGCACTGGTGGTACAACCAGAACTCAACTACAAAAAGCCAACGAGTCGTCAGTGGATCCTTAACTATCGCTCCCTAGCCTCATCTGCTCGAGCCCCCAAACTCGTGAGTTTTATCTCGTTAAACTGACAACAAAACTCATCATAGATATCTAGATCCCCGTCAGTTGCAGCCATGTCCGGGATTGCCAAGTCCTGGGAAATGTTCGCAACTCATGTTCGGCCTCGTCGCCTCTTCCACGAGGACCCTGGCGTCAAGGGTCCACTCTGGTTTGGACGAAGACCCGATAGTCCCTGGCATATTTTTGCGAATCTATTGCGATTATTTTTCGCTATCGTCTTCGCTCCGGTCTATTTATCAATTCCTCACTCATTAAGATCCATGACCGACATTTTGACAAAATTTTTGTGGAGTTTTGAGTGGGCGAAGACACCTGATGCCCTCCTAATCGAATCTCCTGGAACACTCGCTTCGAAAGAGGGCGAAACCTGCAGGCCTTTAACTGGCAGGTACGCTGTCACCGGCAGCAAACCAACGTGGCTACTAGAAGTCAAATTTAAAGGCACGAAAATCGTGTCGCAAGAACAACTACAGTATGGAGAGGAGAGAAGCAGATCCGAGAACGCTTCAAATTCGCTTGGAGAAACTGCTTCTCAAAGATACGGTCCCAATCCTACCTATACCGCCATTAGTTATTCAATGGAAAGTGCCAAGGCACTCTTTGATGAGGCCGGAAGCCAACTTGATCCTCAGCCCGATGAAGAAACGAGACGCTATGGCCTCCAAAACAAGAGGAAAATATCTCAGGCCCTTCTCAATGAGTATGCACGCGCTAGAAGATCAGTTGACGCCGAGCAAGATGACATTGAGCTGATCTGGCTTGACGAGTTCTGCCTCTCTGACCCATCCGTGACGAACGAGGAAGAATGCAACAAACAGCGAAACAAAGAACTCGGGAAGCTAGCAGATATCTTCAGACGGGCTGACCAAGTCGTTGTATTCTGTCACGCCGTAGACTGTGATCACACCGGCAGCGATTGCCTTTGGGGCACACGGCTCTTCACTATGGGCGAGATACTCCATGCTCGAATTGTCCACGTAATGACCAGAAACTCGCGACTAGAGAGTCACATCACTGTCTTTGCAGGCCAGGATTTTCGAACAGATATGCAGACGTGTGCAGCTGAGGCTAGACAGTGGCATTTGTACAACATCATGCAGCATGCGACCAACTCGGGTGGGGTTCCATGGCAGTCTGCGATCCACTCCCTCGTTGTCGAAGCCATTCGTAGGGACGAAGCGGGTAACTTCCATGACCATAAATTTCTCGGGAAAGCACTGAATGGTCTCCTGCCGCGAAGATCGCAGCTGGAAGACCTACGTGGCGTCAATGGCTGGACTGATCTTGCTTGGCTGTTAGAGCTCAACCAAGGCTATTACAACACTACGCTTCTCGTTGCTGTATGCAAACTTGCCGATCCGTATGTTCAGGAATACAGGTGGTGGGGAAAACCTATTGTTCCGAAGGAGGGATCTGAACGACTCGAAGCTCTCGTCACATCTTTTCCTGTCAAGATTCGCAGAAGCGATGACCACCACTTAGAACCAGCACTTTCTATCATCTGTCCCAAATCTATTACCCTTGCGCACTGGCTTCAACGTGATTCCGCGGGCCTGTATAACAATGATGAAATGAGGGGGCTCAAACTATGCATGATCTGGGGATCGTTTATTATTATAATCATTGCCATCATTTTCTCACCGACAAATCACAGAGCCACTGCAATCCTTATATACTTGTCTGCTATTATTTATTCTATACTCGAACTCCTCGTGGGCACCATTTACGTGGAAAAGGCTACATGGATAGCTGTTGAAGACCACAATACCCCCGGACATGATCCCGTCCGATGGGTACAATCCCAGGATCCCAGTTACGTTGACGCATCTGAGTGGGGAGACCGCCAATTAGCCCCGCGGTGGGATGAGACATCTACCTCACTCACTCCGCGTCCTTACAATGTTACATTAATGGACTTGCGATCTGGCGTGTTTACGAAAGCGGTCGTCACAAGTTGCCCGAACGACATGGTCATTCTAGCAGTTCATGGAAGTGGGATCACCTCTATGTTGCTCAGTAGGGACGCTGCGGTCGACCGCTGCGTCATGGAGCCGACTGTAACGAGTAAGGTCGGAATGGCAAATTTGCCGCCTTTCGCGCTTTCCCAGGCAGAACAGTCGGGGACAGTGTACGTTGGCGGGGGTTCGACAACAGTCCTCGAGCCCGCTCCTTCGAAAATCGGCAATACCAGCTGGTGTCTTGATTTCCTTGCCTCCTAGATGACTCATGATCGCCTTTGGTCAGCGATGTGATTCAACGAGGGAGGGAAAGCTAGAGTTCTCGAGATGATGCTAGCATTCCCATGATTGCAAAATATGGTGGTCTTCAGATGTAAAACCGAGTCTGTGTAACGCGTAAGGTACACTCAACCACTGGCGTAATGTAGTGAATCAACGGAGTAGTGTGTCTGTCAATAAGCTAGGATGTCTTGAGTAATACGGAATAAGCTGACCCTTCCTGCGAAAAACTGATCGGAAATTACTTAAGCCAGGCAATCGTAACTTCTCAGGTAATTGTGAACACGTATGTGCTAAAAGTCATTTGCGCTAATTACATTATCGTCTCAATATATGGGACTACTCTAATGCGCGGCACCTAGATTAATGGAACCGTGATGAACGCTGGGATGTGATAGAATTCTTTGTATTTGGTGAGACATCGTTTTATGTAGGTGGCCAGAGTCAGTACAAGCTCCTTATTCCACAGATCACGATTGAATATCATTTGTCGGGACCTGCGATAGATAGAGATGGCTCGTTGAAAGCATGTCAGAATTCAGAAGAAATACCCGGTCAGTGGTGCATTGTAAAGCCCTGATCTGCGGTCTCGGATGACAATGTTGCTGGTTTTACGCGATGTCGCGGGATATGCCGATGCTTGACCTCCCGATTAGGCATGATCAGCGTTGAATATTGTTGTTCCGCATATTGTTGTTCCGCAGTAAGTAGTCTTCCCGCTGAACTATACTATAATCCATGTCACACCTCTCGGGTCCGATGCATCGTGGAGCGGGTTGTTCGTATATTTATATTACATGTACGGGAAGGAGCTGTAGCGACTGCCGATATGTTAGGATGAATCGTCGGGGATCTGCCACATTTATTGGCGAGACCTTGCACAGGGAGTTTGCACATACAACGACTTTGATCGTCGCAGCGAGGAAGCTCAGAGTGTTGGAGCATCATTGACAGTGAGCAGACTTGAACTTTTGTGTCTGAGCTTCCATACATACTCGCAACCTGATAGAACGGTGTCATTTACTTGGGCACCGGCCCTTCTGAGAAGCACCTGCTTCCGAATATTGATGCATGTTCACTAAATTGAGTGACAATCACAATGGACACAGCCTATACTGTCTGATCTCGGTGTCTGTTCTCTGAACGAGTCTGACGTTCCCATCCCACTATCTTTGCATTTTCGCGGGAAATGTCATATAAGAACACTCGTTTCATAGCACTCACCATAGCATCTCGAGTCTCGGTGCACTTTCACCAACTTCGAAATGTATTATTCCACCAGACCCAAAGTTCTATCATATAGTGAAGCAGCCCACGGTCTTGTCGACAAGGACGTACAGAAAGACATTGAAAATGGCTGTAGGGCGTATGCGAGGTCGTTGATGAACATCCTGGACAAGTTCAAGGCTATATCGAAGATGGTCCACTCCATCGACATGCTAGGCTTGACTGTGCCTCTCAGACCACGATGGGATAGCTTACACAGGGTACGCTCTCATTATACATTCCCCTTCATCATGTAAATTGTAAGTCTAGGATTTCTCTGAGCTGTTGTGGCAGCTTAGAACCACTGCTACCAACATCTCTGGTCGCCTCAAGAGTAAGTTGGCGTTTTCATTTGCCAACGTTGTACACTTACCAGTATTTTCAGTGTTTTATGGTACCATTTTACCCATAGTGGTCGCACGAGATGAGGAGGCTATACATGTCCTTCAATCATTCATGATGGTAAGTGCTGGTCATTATCACCATCTCATTGCCACATATTTAGGAGCCACCGGTAGATTTCTGCAGGTCATGCAGATTTTATTCGCGCCCTCGTTGAGCACACGATGCGATTGACTATCGTGTTGGCTTCTTTTCATACAGAATTTGCAAAATTCACCAGTATCCAAACCAAAATCGGGAAAAAGGAGTTATGTGGTCTGTCATGCAAGATTCATGAGTTAGACAAGCTCACACGAGAGTAGGTTGATGCTACCATTCAAACAGGCCGTCCTGTAATGATCTGCTCACTGCCATTCTCCAGTCTTTGCGCTCTGGTGAGCCAGCTTTCATCCCAGTCTTCGGATGACCCTCAACGTATCAAAAGAATGGTCGACTGTCGAATCCTGATCTCACACATCTCGTCTACATATTGATGCGCATTGGATCATCTTGCGAGAGGAGGTCAACGAGATCCAGGCTATCACACCAAAAACTAGTGAGTCCTAGCTCGATTTTCCTTTAGCTCTTTCCTTGACCGGATACCTCCCACAGGCTCTAATCGGTCCAATGACATCCGTCGGCATGGCATATGATTCTTTTAATCGTAAGCACCGATTAACTTCCTGTATCCAATAGGTTTTCTCAGTAATGATCTTAAATCAGAAAAGCGCGGCGAAGTCGCACATGCTCTATACTCTACCCAGCTCTGTTTTGGTGAAGGCGATAAATTCAGTGCTGCACAAGTTTCACTGTCTACTTTGGTTGTCGAAAAAGCAACGACCCTGGAATCTGGGTTGAGTCTTTTTCTAGGAATCTGGGCAAGGTTCCTTGCGGATTCGACAGATATTTATCATTGGCTGAAGAATCCCTCGAAGAATGTGAGTCCGAACTTACTACTCAAGCTTCGGCACCACAGTTTATTTATCAGCCACATTCTGCTTTTCAGCAGCTCCCTGCCATAGTCAACAATTATTCAGAGACAGAAGCCTCATTTTACGTCACCCTCTCTATGGCTCTAGACGCTTGTGTCTCTGGCATTGATTCTTCGCGCTTCACGAAGCCTGAACAGTGAAAACTTGTTTGTCGCAGTTGGCGCCAGTTGACACGTCTACTTGGATGTGACTCATTGAGATCATGCCTGGCACAAACGATACCAGTCATTTTTTATTGTGCTTTAGAAAACGTATTCGTGTCTGTGTGAACAGCATGGTTATTGTGGTGATATGGAAAGCTTGTTTACATCTCACTCTACAAGCAGAAGGCAAATTTGAAATATACTTATACTCTAAGAATAGGGGCTAGATAAAATCGCAGATCATGCATCATTTTCTTGTGTCGGCTGTTAAGTATCCATGCGTGAAGCTGGAGTTCTGTGTTCGGAGTACTAGTGATCAGTCCACGCAATTCAATTACAATACCATGACGACAATAACCTACTTTGACCTTCCGCTGTGCAGGCTCTGGGCTGGTGTCGAATATGCTCCAATGTAGTTCACGACAGAAGGACATTGACCTCCGGTGAAAGCGACCGGATTCCACACGATGGTTGAGGTGACTTTACAGCCATGGAGAAAGAGAAAGACTGATCGATACATGATCGTCTCAGAAAAAGCGCATGGATTCGACACTCAGTAGAAATAGGCAGTAAATCTAGCAAGCAGATAAATGGCTAGATTCCTGACCAAGTCAAAGTGTCCACCAGTATATCAACGAGTAACATTGTGACATAATTGTTGCAGAATTGTTGCAAAAATAAAACCATAGGACTCTATACAGGCTAGGATCAGGCAGTCGAAAGGGCCATTTTCTCTATGATTTCTTGAACACATTTAACATCAGGTCGGTCCACTTGAATGACTCTCTTTTCCTTCTGAAGTAGTCCGCGGAATTCGGCTGGAAGCACGTCCCTATCAAAGTCAAAATCTGATGCTGTCTCAAGTGCAAGCGACACTGCTTCTGAGAATTTCGCAGGATGCGCCGTGGAGAGTATGATTTGGTGGGTATTGGGAGTACTTGATGCGAAAACAGAAATATGCATGGTTAAGACTGATCCGATCGACGGGAAGAAAGTGCTCACTTATTGGAGGAAATAATGCTGGCAGCAGCTAGCCCAACGGCTGTGTGAGGATCAGCGACATAAGACGACTGAGAGTCAAAATATTTGCGGATGGTTTCGAGTGTCTATCACAACAAGGCGGATAAGAAAATCAGTCCCCTAATGAATAAATGTATACATCGATCACGCACCACCTCGTCTGAGATCCTTTCCGCAGCAAAGTCATGATTTGCAGCTTCTAACACGGACACGGGGACTTGAACTTTTCCATCAGTCTTCATCTTGCTCATCCAGCCATCAAGAGTCTGAGATGCACTGGTTCTTCTCCCTTCTTCGGATCCGCCGACGGCATTCTCGTAGGCGAGATACCATAACAGTCTTTCAAAGTTGCTCGAAACGAGGATGTCCATAGCAGGACTGAGCGTCTCTTTAACTCCACTAGCATCAATGGCTTGTCTGCCGTCCGTTGCTGGGAGCTCGTCGGAATCAATCTTCTCATAGCGCCCACTCCTCCAGAAACGTGCCAGAATATCGTTGGCATTGGTTGCGACGACAAGCTTGCCCATCGGGAGACCCATACACTTCGCATAATAGCCAGCCAAGATATCTCCGAAGTTCCCGGTCGGCACCACGTATTGAATCTCAACTTCATCGACGGAGATGCCAGGTGGAAGGTATTTCTGCACGTGAAAATAGGAGAGGAAGTAGTAGACAGTCTGAGCTAAAATTCGTGCCCAGTTGATGGAGTTGACTGCGGCTAGATGATGCTTCTCGTTGAATGGTCTGTCGGCAAAAAGAGCTTTTACGATGTCCTGGTTGACGAGAATCAATGTGGTGACTCGGACGAATGTTGGAGATTTTTGCATGCCTGGCAATCATCAAATGTTCCTTTAACAGCAATATTGTGAACGTTTGAATCAGTCACTGTGGTCATTTGTGCCTCCTGGATTGGCGAGACGCGACCTTTTGGATGAAGGATGAAGATGGACACATTAGATTTGCCTCGGAGGCCATAAATAGCTGCGCTATGAGATATTGGTATTTATATACTCCCGCAATAAGCTGAATTATCATAACATACCTGCCTGTATCCCCGCTTGTCGCACCGACGACCGTCAACTTCTCTGGCTCCTTTCCAGCTGCCCTTCTTGCATTTTTTCTTCTGAGGAAGAACTCAAAAAGATTTCCGAGCAGCTGCAGCGCAACATCCTTGAATGCGAAGGTTGGTCCGTGAAACAACTCGAGGACAAATTTCCTGTCTCCGAGCCTGACGAGTGGGGTGACATCTTGATGACGGAACGTCTTGTATGATCTCTCGACAAGGCCTCGTAGGTCCTCTTTAGAGAGCTCCTCAGGTGAGATATAGAGAGAAAGTATCTCTACAGAAAGATCAACGAAGGAATAAGTGTTCCATGTAGTCTTCCAGTTGGATGGCAACTGGGGTATATGTTCTGGAATATAAAGACCACCATCTGGTGCGAGGCCGGCAAGGACTGCCTGTAGTAGTAATATTACTTCAATTGTGATTCAATGAGTTCTTGATACAATTTACTTGCCTCTTCAAACGAGAGCCCATTGCTACGTCCTCTTGTCGAGAAGTACTTCATCGCCCGATAACTATTTTTGATCAATCAAATGAGGCAAATGAGTTGCTTGGTCATGTTTGGATGAGTTCGGTCTTGATTTCATTCCTTTTCTAGATAACGACTTTGTGTCATCTGAATCTTGTTGAGAAATCTTACGACTATATTCATGTACCAGACTTTTTGATCAAGACCCTGAAAATCACTTTACAGTCAAAATCTGAAATACCTTTTTTTATAGCCTCGAATCCACAATGCTCGTTCTTCCTGGGACTGGTCAACTAGCCATTAGCTTTCTGCATTTCGAAAAACAATCATCTCTGATGAGAAGACAAGCATCTCATCTATGTCCAAAAGAAGGTCGGATCAGCTAGAAGGTAATGAATGTATGTTGACAAATCTGGAACCAAAGAAGACGAGGATCAAATCTGTTACTTCGTATATGTATCAGACAAGACGAGGAATGGATTTTGCGAGAATTGTGGCGCTAGATATAGTGCCCGAATTTAACTCGATCGACACTGTGGGGAATGGTGTCAGCGAAGGAAAAGAATGGGATCAGCCTCCCAGAGATTTTCGTCGATGATGACCTCTCGGACTCCATTTCACCACTGGCTCAAGTTCGCTATCGGCAACACAAAGTTCCTAATACCATTAAGAAGATGGAAAAGGAAAAGGGATCGAGCCACTTTGTCAAGCGATTCGGAATGCTGACTCACCAACTCCTCTCGAAGATTCATTAGATCCTTGAACACACTGAACTATGTCGAAGAAGACCTTATTGATCTACTAAAAATTGCCTTCCCGGATTCAATGCACGCTATATTTGTCGTGCAGCACGCATCTCTTATGACAGGATTACTGAGTTATGATTTCGTGCACAAAAGAAAAAAATGGGCTTGAAGCTCTGCGATCAATGATGGACGATTTGGAGGCAAACTCGGGATACGACATCTGCTAAATGTGCTCTGTCCAGTCCTATAGTTGTGAGCGTTGATGCGAAACCTCTACAGGCCAGTGTTTAGAAAGACGAAGTTTATTAGTGACCAGACTAAGGAATACAACACGTAATCGTGACACTAACTGTAACAAAACTGTAACAAGCGTGGACTTAAGAGATAGTTAGATTAGATCACCTTTCTCCACTATTCTACTGGGGCACAAGTTACTACAGAGAACTGACTTGAGAGCCCCAGTATGGAATAAAGCCATAACCCAGATCATGATGAGATAGAAATGCAGTGATTCGAGATGAATAATACATTTGAGAGTCACTAGGACCGGGGGAAAAGGAACTGGCCCTAGTACAGTCTAGCTACGAAATAAATACTGACTGTTTGAGTATGTACCTATTTACATAATAATGAAGATAAGTCGGATGTAACTATAGAGACCATAAAAATAACAGAGGTGTGGAATGACAGAATATGAAATGAAGAATAAACAAGGAGTGATGACGAGATGGGAATGAAGAAGTGAGTGAGCACAGCTCGTACTTCAATAGACCAGCCAGCATGATCATATCCAGATATGACAAAATCTTTCTCATGCCCATCTTTCTCATGCCCTTGTGGCACTCTGCATATTGTCTCAAGACACTCAATTCAAGCCAAGCTGGAGAAGCTCGCTGAAAAACAAATTGCATAATGAAATCAGCAAGTTTAGTTCTAGTTTACTATCAATCCAGAATGCTGGAAGTTGGCACTGGGTCGTGAATGGGCTTTTGACATGGTTGGGCGGGCGGACTCAAGTTGGACTCGTTATCCAGACGTCAGGCGCTCAATTGGAGGTTTCTTGTTCGAAATAAGTGGGAGTATCGAGAAATGGCGGTTTCGATTATCATTGATATTATTTATTCCTAATTGTCTCTGTCTGATCGAGGACTTTTTGGTCGTGCTGAATTCAAATGATTGCCGAAAGGCCCAGATAAACATATATACATGTCCGGCATGTATAAATTTCCTGTTCACTGTCGTGAACGCACTGTCTGGCCACTGCACCTGAATATAAAGTGATTCTATTATTATCATATTTTATTAGTTCTGCCTTGTGGAGGGTTTCAGCAAGTTGAAACCGCTGCAGTGGTATATCACGGTGAAATAAATGAACTTCCACAGAATGCCAGTCCCCGGGACTGCTATACCAGACTCGTGAATGAAGTGATTATTGTAAGTAGAAGGTCTTTACACAGGAAGTCATGAACCCCCAACGGTACATCCTTGTGCCACTCAAATCTTCGATGGCAGACAATCGATGTTCTTTGAGCACTAAAGGCCTTCACAAAGTGACTTGCCTCTATGAATTTGAGCTCGGCACAGCTCGACCTCAGTTGGCATCGCTAAAATTGAGGCCAACAAGATACCCAAGGAATCTGCAAACCCAATCGACCCAATCTTGAATTCCTTCTCTTGTTTCACCCGCTCAAGGTCCTGATTTAGATCCGAATCTGAGTTCTCCTGATTAAGTTGATAAAACACGTTTACGCTGAAGCACAAATGCCAGCCAGTCAAATTAACACCAGTTCATCAAAAGAGAGAAAGAGAAACTGACTAGGCAAGACCACCACATATACCCTCAATGCTAATGAGCGTGAACACAAAGGATATACTGATCGCCTCCGAATCACTCGGGAAAAAACCGTAGGCAGACTCTATAAAGAGCAAGGAAAAAATGATGGTTTGCATGATGGCAGGTAAAGGAAGGAGGCGTGCGGGGAGCACGGGTAGGCCGAAGGAAATGGAGGACCGAGAGAGAAAGACTGTTGCTTGGTAGACCAACTAGGTTCAATGAATTGACGAGCTCGAACTTGACAAGAGGACAGCAACGTACCTGCCAGAACGGGTAATAATCCTTGATGGAATGTATAATCTTGCCCAGAAGCCAGTGTTTATCTGGCGAGGGCACAGGATAAAGTAGAGTGGGGGCAATGCCCTATAATGCGAATACAACAGGGTTTGGAATTGGGCCTCAGATCTAAACTGTAATGAACAAACCTGGTTGATAGTGTATTCGAACTGTCATGGCAGGCCCCGGTCAGAGCAAGTCGAAGCTGCAAGTAGTTGAAACACATACCAAATATACCAAAACTGGCAGTCATATCAGAATAGTCAGAGGAGTCGAGGAGAAAACCATACTCACAAAGGGGAAGCATATATTTCGTCAGTAAGGGCTTGACAAGACGCCATTTGTCATCTAAGCTAAGTGCAACTTTTCTCTTTGGCAATGAGGTCAGTGCGTCTTCCTCCTCTCTGACTTCCTCCTCGTTAGTTGCGAGAGATGTATATAATAAACCAGAAACAGCTTCCGACGAGCTTGTTGGAACTTCGTAGCTCGCAGGATGGTGAGAAAAGAGGAACGCCTTGTTCGATGGTAGGAAGAAGAAATAAGTTAGGGGGATGGCGAGTGGCATGACCTCGGAGAAACAAATTAGGATAACCCAGCTCTGCACGTAAAGAAAAGACACACTGAAGAGAGGCCGATACCGAGTTGAATGCCAAGCTTGCGGAGTTCCCACCAGAGAAAAGCGCCAATAAGACCCGCAGCACCTGTCCCAGAAGCGAAATACCTAGACAATACCTTGAGAGGGGATAGGAAGAAGCCATTGACAGACTACGAACCCGACACCGTGACCACCGACAGAAGGAGGAACATAAGTCGTCGACAACTGTAGGAAGGTCAATTCTCCCAAGCCTGAATAACAAACAAGCTCCATCATTGATGTCAGAAACAAGGAGTTTACACACCAGATGAAAACGAAGCCAGACCGATTCCGAACAACCTCATAGGCAATGGCTCTAACAATGCAACAACCTGAAGGGGAGTCAATCACGATGAAGGAGAGAGAGGTGCCATATACTCACAATCATTCCAATCATGCTCAAGATACAGCAGCATATCAGTCGTTTAGCGTAGCGTATCTGGCCCTTTAGTATGTAGGGCCATCCAACCTTTGCAACAAATGAAGGAACAATATTAAAGAAGGCTATAATTCCTTTGGGTGTTGAAGGAGGCACAAGGTCCAGCGCAGCAGAGAGAATAATGACATAAAGCACTGGAGTGGCTTTTAGACCATCATCTCATGATGGGGATGGGGATGGGGGATGTACAAACCATTATTGAAAAGGCCGAATAGGAAGAACGAAATTGCCAGGTTACGCAGAAGCCGATGTCCTTGGGCTTCAAAAGAAGATTTAAGTAAGTTGAATGATAATACAACAATTCTGACACACATTTTTGTCTTGAAATATCCGTAGTATCGCTGGTCTCCTCATTCAGTAATCGGTTATTCTCCACATGAGGTTCGTGACTACCAGCCGAGGTGGTTAAAATGTGGTGCATTGGGAAAAAGCTGCAGCAAGCAGAGCACAAGTTGTTCCTCAGGGAATTTCTCAGCCAATGATCATAGTACTACGTTGAAGGAGACTGTAGATGGAAGTGGAAGTACGTCAATGGACATTGCATCCACGTGATTATCTTAATTCACGTGACCAGAAGCTAAGTTTAAACAGTATTGGGTTGCTGGTCAGTTTCCCATACATGAGATGGTCCCCAGCTTCGAGGGGCAACCAAATGTTACAATCTACCATTTCTCAGCCAATGAGTCTTCCAAAGCGTCTCGATCATTGCTACTCCAAGAAGGCCGAAATCTAGTCTCCCAAGCAGCTGGAGGAGAGTTATGGCACTCTCACAGAGTCTTGAAGCCCTCAAGAATCGATATACACTGCTGTAGGCCTTTGATATATACAACTTACTCTCGATAGAACTCACGTCTCAAACCAGCCCAGTTTTTGTATTCTCTAGTACCACCTCTCATTGCAGGAACAAGGTCGACCAAACTAAAGGAGTGGGGATCGCCTGCAAATGAGAACGAACTTTTCTGTCTAAAAAACCTTGTCGAATTTATAAGCACCGACTTTACTCAAGCTCCCAAACGCAAGCTGACAGACAGCGAAGATACCTATTCCAAGAAGAGGAAACTCGTTGTCAAGCCTCTGAACTTTCTCATACCCCAAGTGACTGCCTTTACTCTGGTTAAAGTCTTTTCTGATGATTACCAGCCCCATATCCTGACCTCGCCGTTTATCCGACCTAGAAGTCACCAGGTTGACATCGCACCTTACCGAAAATCCAAGCCCACGATGATTGCCCCATACAAATTACCACTTGACAGCTTCGATGAATACAGTCGTTGTGCATGGATAATTCCAGTTCGTGGCCAACTTCCATGGTTTGAGTCGTCGTCAGCAGTGTTACTCGACTCTCCACGGGACCCTCCTGCTCCTCCTAATACCCAATTAAATGAATTCACGTGGACAACCTCTGCGGTCAGTAAATTTTGGAAGTTTCTCGTTGGCATTCGCGAGGCTGGAAATCTTGGTTCCCTTGGAATATCTTTTCACGCAGTCCTATCCCCAGATAGATCAAGCCGAGCGGTGAAGAATGTCACCACAGACACAGTTGATGCAGGTCTCCATAAGGTCTCCTTGGTTTCCATTTCTTCCGTGGACCATTTTAAAATATACCATGATTGGCCTCGGTCCTCTCAGCTTCGTAATATTTTCCATGCCTGGTCCTTTGAGTCAGAGGAATATAGAACCCGTCTATTCGTTGGTGCCAAGCTTGTATTACTTGACAACAAATCCAGAGGTGTAATGATACTGTGAATCTTATCACGTATCGTGAGCAACTTAAAGAATCGTTCTGCGTACTATTCAAATCCAGGCAAGTCATCCCTTGATTTACATCGGTGATTAATTTTCTTGCATATGGATCTCTAGTCCATTGCGGAGGCGGAGTCCCGATGAATAGTACTAGTCTTCCCCATATATGATTCTGTAGGGTCACGCGCAACGTCTAACTCTCCGGTTTCCCCGCATTCTTCCCACACTTCTGGGGACTTTGAGTGTCTCAGCGATGACCTTTTCTTAGACCCTTTCCCTTCACGAGCTCAGTCATTTTCAAGATGACAACTCCGTCTACCAGTTCAGCAGAGGTTTTGAATCTCACGGATGAAGATCAAGTGAAACGGCGGGAACAGGAGGCACAGTTTGGGACACTGCACCAGAACGCAATTGGACATAAAGCACAAAGAAGGCATTTCTTTTCGCCTCTTGACCCTGAATCAGCAGAAGCCGTGCACAAAGATGCAGAAGTTGTGCAGTATACACCTGAAGAAGAGGTTCGTCGATGCATTCGATGGGCCTGACGTCTTGAGACTTAGAGTGTGGCACGTAGAAGAAAGTTCGGCGAAAGATAGATAACGCTGTACTCCCTTTAATTATCGTCAGGTGAGACATCTTCAAAAGACTGTGCTTACGTTACTGACGAGGCCATTTGAGCTATTGTTGTGAGTGATCATGATAGGAATCATCTCCTGTAGACGCTCAGTCAATTTTCTCGAGGACCTATAGTCAATCAGTTCGGTAAGATATCGAGATCCGTCAGATCTGGTCTCTTTCCTATTGGTTATGTCCTGGCTAGATCGCACGAACATGTCAGTAGGGAGATGTTTATAAATAGCAGTGGACTAATTTCGCTACGTACAGTGGCAATGCTCACGTTATTCAGGCCTTCAACGATAACTATGTGGGTCTTTCTCTGTCTAGATACTCTGACAGTACGTTCAATATCTCTTAGGGCATCACAAGTAATCAGAAATGGACATTGGCTCTCAGCATTTTCTATGTAGGGTATTGTGAGTTTCGTGTCGGTTTTTGTGGATGGCGCCATCTGACAGCTCTTAGGCCTGCTTGAAATACCGGCAAATAGTAAGGCTCTCGGTCTTAGTTTTGCTCTGTAGTACACGCTAAGGCAGATTATAATCCAGTACTACAACGGCAGATCGGGGCAAATAGATTGTGAGCCTAAATCTCTGAAAGGGAGGTCATCTTACTCGTACTTTAATAGCTTTTTCTTGTCTCTCACATTCTGGGGTATATGCTCACTTTCTTTCACGTATGCCAAAGGATTTGCAGGCCTTCTGGTTTTGCGGTGTGTGTGACTCATTGCTGAGGAGAAAGTAATTGACCTATAGAAATTGATGCAGGGTACTCATGGGGATAGGGGAAGCTGGATACTACGCAGGTGTCATATACTACCTGTCGTTCTGGTATAAACGGTACGTCGCTCTATCTTTGATAAGATCTGCTGTTCAACGATTACAGGAGTGAATTGGCATTTAGAATCAGGTTGGGTCACATTCTTGTTGGTGCAATCCGTGACTCAATTGTTTTAGCCTTGTGATGACTGGTGTTGTACCTGGAGCCATTGGTGTGAGTGACAATGCAACCATATCATGATTGTGCTTGATTGTGGTCTACAGGGACTGATTGCTTTTGGCCTAGTGCGTGCACACACATCGCTTTTGAAAGGGTAGGCATTTTGTGCTGCAGCTTTATGGTAGTCTCTGTACTCAAAGCCTTATAGATGGCAATTTCTCTTTCTCGTATGCTTTTCGTTTTTGTTTGCATCCAGACGCTAATTGTACAGTTTAGATAGAGGCCATTCCGACCATCGTCATGGCCACAGTTATCTTGTTTTTCCTCCCACCCTTTCCATTTTCTGCACTATTTTTGTCGCCTCGTGAGCGTGCCATAGCTCAAGCTAGATTAGATCGTGACCATAAACCTCAATCGCACGGAGGGATGACTGGATGGCAAGGTTTCAGAGCTATCATAGCGGATCCGAATGCTTGGCTTTTCATGACTGTTTACGCCAGTTGTGAGTGTCTGCTGATCTTGCCGTGAATGGACTCGAGCCTAATTTTACGTTTACCAGTCAACGTCGGAGTTGCGACAGTATCATACTTCCTTCCTACAGTGCGTGGTCCCTTGTATTGGCAACGCTCTTGATTCTTACACCTGATTGTTCAGCTCATTAAGGACCTTGGATTCTCTTCCATCAATGCGCAAGGGCTCACTGTTGCTCCATACGTCGTTGGCTGGTTCATGGTCATATTCCAATCTTGGCATAGCGACTACACTAAGGACAGAGGATATCATATCATGTTCTCCGCCTCACTATCAGCCATTGGGTACATTATTCTCGCTGCCGTAGCACACAAAAGCATAGGTGCTGCCTATTTCGCATTGTTTCTCGTTGTTGGGGGAAACTATAGCCTGTTTCCACTCGTAATGCAAGTTACCCTGGGAATCCCAGCTCTTTCAGAACGACTGGCTGACTAGACCTATTCTCAGGAGTTGGGCTGCCAACACGTTCTCACCTACATCAAAGAGAGGTGTTGGAACGGCTTTCGTGGTGTCGATATCGAACTGTGTTTCTATGTGAGTTCGTGTTTACGCGAATTACAATGTTGAATCATGATCGATTCATGTTCCACAAATACAGCGCCTCCCCTCAAGTATACTTTGACCCAGAAGACTCATTCCGTAAAGGACACGCTATTTCTGCGGGGTAAGAAGAGCCTCAGGATATTTCTGAACTCTCATTGACATTCTTGATCCTAAAGGTGCTTGTGCTTGTGCATTTTGACTGCTTTTGTAACCCGTACGAGGCTGAGCATGATGAATAGGAGAAATGAGAGAATCTTGCAAGAGAGGGGTTCCAGGGAGGAGGGAAAGAGTGGAGCAGAGCCTGAGCGGGAAGATGGAGAGATTTGGGATAATGATCCTCGATATGTTTTCTTGGTATAAACTGTCCTCGGATGCATTCTGCATTTTGGGCAAATCGTGGGAACTGAATCATTAGGCATCTGCTGACTAATAAAGCATATGCTTTCCTAACATGTCTACTAGCCTTGAGCAGCTTGTGTTATTCAAAGCCCAGAATCCAAGGGCATCTCAGGAATTCCTTGAGAGAGCATCACCACTATTGAAGAACATTGATCTCACAAAGGCAAGCGATGAAAGTGTGTATTCTAGTTGCCTGCTTACAAGCTGGCTTTTTTGACTGTGAGGTATAGTCTGGCCGGTGATTGAACAGCTGGCGATGGCTGCATTAGACATCGGCAGATTTGACATTGCAAAAGTACGGTTAAGTCATTCGGAACGGGTAGTTCATGTCTTTTTCTGATAATCTGGGTAGACAGCTTGGAAAGCCCTCGCGGATCGGATAGGCCAGGAGTCACCTCGAGTTATCCTGCTTCGAGGTCTTTTAATGGAAGCCACCGGACCGCTAGACGTTTCTCTCCGTTTCTATGAATCTGAAGCCCAGAAGCATGCACATAACCCGGTGATTGACTGTGATCTGGATCAATGACGGTTCAAAAGGTCTTGACCTTGCGTGTAGATACTTTGGAAACGCCAAGTCGCCGTTCTTCGTCGGATGGGAAAGACTGAAGACGCCGTGAATGAGCTCAGATCACTCCTAGATACCTTCTATAACGACCTTGAAGGCTGGCTTGAGTTGGCGGATATCTATTCCTCATGTTGCCAGTATGTTGTTCTACTTCCTTCCTTCGTTTTTGCTCTAGTTGAGATTGATATTTGTCATCCTCTTGTTATTATTCTCTTGCCGGTTCAAAAGTTATCTCTTAGCCCTTCAAGCTCTTTCACAAGCTCTGCTTCTAGCTCCTCAGAATCCATTCACTTTCCTCCAATTTGCCGAAACTGCTTTCACCGCTGGGGATATCCCTCTCGCGCTCAAGAATTTCCTCATAGTGATTGACATGAACGATAGTGACGTATCTGTGCCTCAGGACCAGTCGCCCACCGGAATTAGTGTAAGAGCTTGGTGGGGAGTGAAGCTCGTACGTCGACTGCTCTCTCTGTGACTTGTATATTAAGCTTCTTCTTTCCTTCCAGTGTGCCCGTAGACTGCTGCGCCCTCCTGCAGGTGGAATTGCTGAATCCATCTCCAAGACAGCAATACCCAGAAACTTGAAAATGATCGACCAGCTGGCAACGGAACGCGTTCTGACGTCCTATAGTGGTGAACGAGGTATCCACAATAGGGACGTTGTGTCCCGATGGATGTCCGATGTGTAAGGAAGGGCCTGAATGGGTCCAATACACGTTTTGCCATTCGTCATTGACACGTCAGACTTGGACGTACAGTACACGCACAAAACCAGCCCAAAATCATTACGTTTTCAGGGGGTACTGTAGATAGAAATGATGAGTTGGCCTGAAAATACATTGAACTCACGTGATAATTCAATGACCACGGCATGGTTTTAAATCGACCTCTACCTTCAACAGCTCCCACCATGGCTAGCACCTTGCGCAAATTTTCCGTGGCTTTCAACAAAGTCAGCAGGAATTTCAAGGCTAGCCAGGCGGATCCCACAGCGATGCTTGCGGATTTTGTGTCTTCGACCAAGAAGAACTACCTCGAGGCCATACAGGAAGTGCCTAGCAGGGGAGGAGAGTGGACTGTTGTCATGGGCAATGAGTCATGCGGTAATAATATTAATATTTCTTGTTACGTCATCAAGCCATTTACTATTTTTTGTTCTTGTAGACTTGGACAGTATAGCCAGTTCTATAGCCTATGCTTGGGTAGAGTCGGAGGTCCATAAGCGACCAACAGTACCCCTCATTCCTATGGAACGACAAGACCTCAATCTGCGCGCAGAGAATATTTACGCTCTCAAACTGGCAGGAATTTCAAAGCCTCGAGATCAACTCCTTTTCCTCACGGATATCCCTCAACTGAAGGATTCCGATACCTCTTTCCCGTCACAAAGATTTGTACTTGTCGATCACAACAAAATTAAGGACCGATATCTCCATAATAACGCTGATGGTCGTATCGTCGCCGTGATTGACCACCGAGAAGATGAGGGGTTGTACAAGGAAACGGCTGATCCTCGTATCATCCTTCCCTGTGGAAGTTGTTGCTCGCACATCTCCACTAGCGTTCTTCCATCTCGCGACAATCCCCTGGGTATCCATATACCTCGTGAACTCGCGACGCTCCTTCTCTGTAGTATTATGATTGATACGGATGGCCTGCGTCCAGGAGGCAAAGCCCTCCAAATCGACCGAGATGCCGCAACGATTCTGACCCCTCTTTCAACCTATTCTGAGATGGTGACACCCTCCCTTGTTGATGGTGGAACGGGATCAAACGAAACTCCTCTGCGTGATGAAAAGTTTATCAAAGATTTGACGTCTACACTGTATCGCAAGAAGATGGACCTCTCCCATCTTGGAACTCGCGATCTCCTGAGAAGAGATTGCAAAGAGTATGACTATTGTGTCCAGTGGTTGCCAGATTCTCCTGTGGTCCGAGTGGGTCTGTCGAGTATCCCTGTCCCTCTCCAAGATTGGGCTAGGGGAGGGACGGTGGAGAAGGAGATTTTTTCATGGATGACGAGTCGTGGGTTACACATTTACGGTGCCATCACGTCGTTCAAGCACAAGTCATCGAGTAAGAAGAAGGAGGGTTCCAATAAGGGGAGGGAGAAGGAGAAGTCGAGAAGGGAGCAAGTTTGGATGGTGGTTGATCCTGGTGTCTTGGGAACCGATGAACAGGCGGCGTATTCTTCAAAGGGGAAGCAGATTGACTTGGTGAAGCTTATGCAGCGGTTTTTTGAGGGGTTGGAAAAGGATGATTGTCTTCACCTCAGTCAGCACCAGCTCGAGTTGAATGAGAATGGAGTTTTACCATCGGGTGTCGGTGTTAGGGTTTATAACCAAGGAGACCCGAACCCAACTAGGAAGTACACAGCTCCACTCGTTAAGAAGATACTCACTGAAGAGGTCGTGGTCGTGTCCGAGTCAACACTAAATGACGGGTGTTAATCAGGGTTTTGCAGGTCATCATCATCTCTATTTGGAATGCTATCAATCATAGTAAATAATCTCCGAGAGTAATCATTGTTTCATTTGACTCATATTGGGTAGCTCCATTTCAAGTATCTAAGGAGTGAAAAACGAGGAAATTGGAAGCTTGGCTTTTGGCTGTTTTTACAAATCGTGTTGAAAATAAAATAAAAGACTATCAAACTGAGACAACTCGAATATGAATCGGATCGAATATATCCAGGACTCCAGCCATAACTGAACTCCGTTCGTTCCCCACCTACAAGCCTAACCTCAATCCGCCTCCAACACAACCGGCAATAATGGCTCAAGATAGCTCTTGGCTGTTACATATGATGCCCAACTATCCCGACTTTCTCCTCCCTCCTCCCTAGCTTCGTCTTCGTCAAAATCCAGAAATACGAATTGCGGAAGATCTGCAGTATTCAAAAGCCCCTTACTACCAGTGAAACTCCCAGGCGGGGTACTGATAATTGGACTTGAACTCCCGTCCGAGTCAGAAGAGTCATGATGATGGTCCAAAGATATAGATATAGGTGAATTATTGTTTTTTGGCTTCTTTCCGAGCTTCGTGGGTGAAGAGGGCGAGGAAGGAGACGAAGGAGGAGACGAGGAAGAAGAAGAAATAGATTGTGTGTCCAAAATGGAAGTCAAAGCAGTACTGACGCTCACAGTAGGGCTCGGAATAGGATCTTCCCCCTCCTCCGTTATCTCACTCGCAGTCGAATTGGCTCGTGAAATGGGATCGGGGTGGTATTCGTTCTTGGTAAAACCAAACAGTTCCTTGGCAGATCGTGCAAAATCATTCTCAACACTAGGAGTGCGTAAGATTCGTCGTTTCTTCCTCTTCAACGATCCTCTACTTCGCGATAAGGGTGTTGACTGAGTTGCCCCGGCTGGAGAATTGGATTTGACAGAGGGATTGAGAGGAGAAGAGTACCCAGGCGATGGGGAGACGGCAAGAGATAAGGTGAGAGCGGATGTCGTTGTGTTAGTAGATGTCGTGGATACGGCAGGAGGACAGGAAGCGACGCGCGCTTTGCGTGGAGTGGTCGGCAGTGAAATATTATCCTTCATCTCCGAGCGCATAGTTTCGCGTGAATCTTCATGGATAATAGGCAAAATGGGGCGTCGTGGAAGTAGTGGAGGACCCGGAGATATACTTTCTGGCGATGATGACGATGTAGGGGTATGGAATAGATTGGACCTGGGGAGTATCTTGGTCAACGGAGAGGACTCGGGCAAAAATCCTAACGATGTGCTCGCAGATGCTCTCCGCCTCTTCTTGACTTCCTGTATACTGTTTGTGACCTGAAAGTCGAATTTCTCCAGTCCCTGTTCCCAGATATTGAAGGACTCGGGGTGCTCGGGGTGAGCTCTGTAGTACCTGATATAGCCTCCGAGTGCGATGGGAGGGAAAGGCATCGCAAGCTCGTCACCCGTCAAATGACATAGTTGGGGTGGGATTTCCTGAACCTTGAGTTCTGTTCTGCATGTCAGAATGGGATGGGGTGATGGTGGTGGCGATGGAGGTAGTGGCGGCGGCGGCGATTGTCGTCTCATCTTGGCGCCGTAAGCCGCTTTAGTGAGCGAAGTCATGGTCAGGGGAGCGTCCAATAAAACAGTCCACTTGGTAGGTTGACTAGGAAAAGTATATGACGTGGTCTGTCTGGAGGGCTCACATCCCAGGGGTATATATGTAATGTATGTATGTATATATATATACACATATACATACCAGAGCTTATCATTTTTGGCAAGTCAGGTGTGGAAATCATTAGCTGGCATATGCCAGGTAACGGATGTCAGGAGTCACTCCGGTTCAGACAAATTAGAACAGCAAACAGCAGCAACGAGAAGAGCTTCAACTCCAACCGTGTTCCATTGGCCCACATTCCACTCACCAGCACCAGCAGCTAGGAATGGTTCCTGTGCTGCAATGGCTATGAGAAAGCCGAGACTGGAATATCATCCAGCATGGTCCCAAACTTTGACCGAAATAACTTGGGAGTTAGAAGCGGCAGAATTCTCCCAACTCATGTCCGATTTTCTCATACACCAACAACTTTCCGAGTCCCTGAATTGCTGATTTTTCAATCGAGAATGATGACGACCCATGGTTAAGTCATTCTACGATATCGTTGCGAGTGACGCGGTTGCCTGTTATGGACTCCTCAACGTCACGGGTGGTTGCTGGTAGAGATCATATTATATACCATCGCGGCATTCCACTCGGCAGCAAGTTGGAGCAATTATCCGAGGAAGATGCAATTCTGCTCTATCTCTTGACAACATGTCCACCATTCTTTCAAGGGCTTTCAAACGAACGGCTTCACACATTTTAGCAGCTAGAAACAGCACTAGGTAACAGCTTCTCGGAGGTTCATGCTGACAGGTTGATTTGTACATGTATAACACAGCCTGTCATCACCCCCCCATTGATCGACCCAGCCCATTCTCGCTTGAGTCAGTCAATCTGGCATGAGAAACGTAAACTATAAGACAGGAGACGGGCGGTCGGTCGGACGGTCGGACTCGAGCGGTGGATCAAGAAGATGAGACTCTATTTTTTCGAGTGGATATTGCACTATCACACAGGAGCAAGGTAAGATTTTATCTCAGTAGTGAGACAAACAAATAAAAAGAAAATAGGATACGAGGTGAATAATCTAAAAGGCTGCACAGCCCTATTCGGCGGTCGTTCGTTGATACGTAAGTGATTGTCCGTGCGTAAGGTTAAATCTGGTTCGTTATATAAATAGGCTTTGCGAGAAACATAGGTCTGGAGTATTCGAATTAAAAAAGTCATGCTTATAAAAGAACTTTCACAACGAACGTCCAACATGTGAAATTCAAAAAAATAATCATGAGCTTTCAATTGGGAGAGAGAGAGAGAGAGAGAGAGAGAATTCTATATTTATATATATACCACAACGAATGGACGATGCCTGAGCAGTCTGAGCACTACAGGATTGGTTCCAAATGAAATGTCAATGTAATAGGTGTAGGTAATAGATGTTCCGTCAAAGTGACAAACTTTCAGGTAAAACCCAGAATTGAGGAAAAGAGGGTGACATCCAGGCTAGAGCTATTGCAGCAGTGGAAGTACTCATGACCCTGACCTTGTAGGAATGTTGTTATAGGACTCTTTTCCTTGACAGGGTATTTTAAATTACTTATGAAAAATGAGTATTATCAAAAGCCACAATTTTGCACTGATGATAATTGAGTCTTTACAGTGCCAACCGAGAATCAAAAAGAACCATGGCTGAATCATGCACACCCTACAGGATGCATCTAGTTACGGCCGGCACCCCTGAACCGTATCAGAAAGATAGGTTGAGGCTGAAACAAAGATGTGCGACACGAACCATGATCGAAATGTAATGTCATATTCTTGATAAAGATAAATCCCTGTTTTGAGACGAGCATAATAAAGCCTATGTAGTTTTTGCCTATGTAGTTTTTAATCAACTTTTAGCTTGGCTTTTTCCCAATATAGGTTAATAACAATTCACATCAAATCAGATCAAGTCCAGGAGGCTGTAAAGGGCAAGTCCTTCAAACACTCCGATTGTGTACTTGACAACAACTTACAGTAAAGAAGAGACAAACAACAGGCGAGCAGCTACACTAAAAGGAGAAGCTAGGTGTCCAAGCGGCCAAGTTATGCAACTTTTCGACTGAAGGCTAATCTCGCTGCCAAACCTAGATACTGATGACGTATTTTCTCTCTCTCTCTCTCATATCCGTATTTATCTCCTCAATATCACATTGATGCTCTCTCCTTGTGTGATGTTTAGTGAGTCACAGTGTGCCTTGGGCTTTCAAGGAATGGATTCACGTATTTTGGATCCAAACGCTTAGAGGTCGAGTCAAAAGAGCCAAGCATTTGTATGAATTTGATATGTCAAATGGCTATGGTGAGACCATATCGGTATGTTTCCAATAAAATATTTTGTTGGCAGGTGGATGGCAGTGGTATTACAGAGTTACCCGTGAAGAGGGAGGTCATTAGACCAGGGATGTGAACGCAAGCCCAGCAGGGTTTTTGTCTGTCGCTGACTGCTAACCCAATGAGAGTATAGATAATACTAAATGTGACTATGTATGGCCCGTGGGAATGTGAGTGTAAGCTCAGTACTTTCGAAAGCTCAGTACAACAAACCATGCATCGCGTCCTGACCATACCCGAGTTTCTTGATGCTGTCTTTAGGACTTTTGACCCTAGCTCAAATCTTAGGAATGCTCTCGTATGTCGATGCTGGTCGGAAGTTGCGTTCGATGTGCTTTGGCGACACGTTGACGACCTTCACCGACTTTTCAATTTGCTAGCTCCTCTCAGAGAAGAGGAAGAGGGTTCGAGACAATTCGTATGCTATTTTGCGATCTGTCCTTATCAAAATTCTCTCAACCAGGTTTAGGAGTTCTCGCGCCTCCCAGAGCCTAACGATTGGAAGAGGTTTCAGAAATACTCGAGGCGCGTGCGTGAACTCGAATATGATGAAACAGAACAAGAGATGGCCCTAAGTCAATCTGTATTTGACGATGTCGCTCGAACAAGGACGTCTCTCGTCATATTCCCAAACATGCACACACTCAACTGGAAAGCTTTCCTGCCCTTGTGTGTCATGTTCATGCACTCGAACGTCAAGCGTTTTGTCATCTATCTTCCTAGCGTTATTGCAGAAGCCTCTCCACGACCTTTTTTTGATGATATCATTAATCGTATGCCGCGGCTGAATGAGATTGATATTCGCACTGATATACCCGCACGAATCCTGGAGAAAGAATTCATTCGGCTTTTACCTTCTCTCCCGGATCTGCAAAAACTCTCTACTCCTCGATTTTTTCTCACGTCCTCCATTGCGGTTTGTTTATCTCACCTACCGAAACTTGGGTGCATTGAATTCCAGTACCATGTCGATCAAGGTTCTGGTGACCCAGCTGACATAGCTGTCTTCCAACCTGAGCTTCCTGAGGGTGCGTTTCCATCACTTCAAGACCTTTCTTTGACAGCAAGTTATTTGGAGGCTCAACGTTTCCTCACGATTCCATTCGCGCCGACCAATCTCACTATACTCTACATTGAATCATCCAATTTTGAATCATCGACTACTCTTCATCAACT
>Ga0157368_1000257_pt1 | contig 25844 bp, 19 predicted proteins | sample AttbisABBM3_FD_113146 | JGI IMG/M metagenome (GOLD analysis project Ga0157368, IMG submission 113146) | Fungus gardens microbial communities from leaf cutter ant in Botucatu, State of São Paulo, Brazil - Atta bisphaerica ABBM3 | ecosystem: Host-associated > Fungi > Mycelium > Unclassified ... | reverse complement strand
GTTAGTCCTTCCAAACCATTCTAGACTCTATCACATGACTTCCAGGTCACATGCTCTCCATCTGTTGTAGACTAATAAAATACTATCTTATCTATGTTTGGCTGACCCTAACCCTAGCCAAAGTCTGTCCACACACTCGTCTTATAACAAACAACATATTAGCCTTGTAGAAAGCATATATACTTTAGAGTAGAGTAGTTGTAGTATGCATATAGACTACAGTCTGTGATATATAAGATAGACTAGTTTGTACTTAGAACTCCATTGAGTTTTTCTGTGATTACATAATCCAAGATTCTGTTCTTAGAGATTTGAATCATAATATAGTGTTTTATGAAACTCTAGACTCCATTTCTGAGAACTTTAGAGTATTTGGAGTAGTTACTTGTCTCCTCTGATTCTTAGATATAGTTTTAGTATCAGAACTGAGAACAATGGACTTAGATTTTATTTTATTTTATTCTTCTTTTATTTTTATTTTATTTTATTTTATCTTATATAGAAAAAGAATGAAGAAGACAAAAGTGTGACACTGTCACAAGTCACATGACATGGTCACAGATCAGGTGATGGAGAGAAGGGTGTAGAAGTTTCCAGAACAAGATGACATCATCCAACATGGTAACTGTATGTTGGCCTTACAATTACCACATGGCTTTTAGAGTAGGTTAGGAATAGCTTAGCACAGACCATGATAGAAAGGTATATAAGGTAGACTAACTTGTAGAAGGAACTCTATCAAGTTCTCTTGTGTACTCCAATACAAGAGTTATCTTTTGTCTTCACTCTAAGAGACTTAAGTCATAACACTTAGTTATTAAGTACCAGTATTTAAGACATATAGGTACTCTGTAGTTCCTCAGCTTGAAAATCAACTAGTATAGTGTACTATTCTGAGTGTCTATGCTCAGAAATCCAATATGTTCTACTTCCTGTTAATATTCTCTTTCTAAATATGACTGCCAAGACATCTAGATGCACAGCACATCTGCTGAAACCAAGATTATCCAGAATCTGCATCTATACATGTTGGATAATGTTTCTATGCTCTTCTGACATCTTCTGTAATTTTCCTGCAGATGGTTTCCTCTTCTGGACATGTTCCTTACCTGACAAGTTCTCTGGAGGTAACAGCTATTCCAAGTATCTAAATAGTTCATATCAATTAAGCAGAATATCAGGCAGAATACTGTTGATCTAATCTCAAAATAATTACGCCAGATGGTCAGGAACCTAGACAGAATGATCTTGAACATTGACCAGATTGTGGAGAGCTTATTAAATAATAGTCAAAGAGAGAGGAAATTGTGATTGTCTTGAGGATGGTATCTGAAAAAGTTCTGGCAGTGGGGTGGTGATGTTGACTTGACAAACCCCATGGGGTTAGTAGCAGTGTTTGAGGCTTGTGGGCAGGGAGAAGAAAAGGCTACAGGCTTTGGTAGTGTTTGAGACTCAAGTCTGGACAAAGTGGTGGGTCTAATAAATTGAAAAACTACTCCACCTTGATGAAATGAAATCTGATTACTAGTTAAACTGAGCATACTCTCTTGGTTTATTTTGATATTTACGAAACAAGAATCGTCAGAAACATCTGGAAATATAATATACGAGAACCGGTCAGCAAGGTCATTTGCTTTTATAGAAATAGCTCAAGGAGTACGAGGTATCAGAACATCTGATTCCAGTTTTTCTTGTCCAGTAGTTCAGACATATGCCTAATCCTATCCTTTTTTAAATTTCGGTCATATAAATTTCTTGTTGTCCTCAGGGCTCTACAGATACTACAAACTCGCTACTGTGAATCTGCCTGATATGAATATAGAATTGCCAAATCAATTCTGAAAAGTTGACCTTTTTTTCGTACTCTTGTTTAGCTTCTCCAGACTGACGAGGAATCCTTGTGGATGCAGCAAAGAGACATGTAAACTCCTATGAGTCACACACCAAGTACGACAGCATGAATGGAAAAAAAAGTGCACGATGATGACGAGCAGCGTAATATGTATGTGGAACCAAGATGAGGTCATCTAAGCCTGTTTCGATGGAGATTCGGTTGGAGGAACACCCCATTCTGGTACTCCCTTCGGACGTTGTATCCGCTTAGGTTCCCAGTCCTCATCCATTGCAGCACTCAACCGCTATTATATAATAATAACAAACAGCCTTTATTGAAATTATCATGAGAAGGACTCACAAAGTATTCCTCCCGGATATCAAATTTCTTCCGGTTCTTGGCTAACCCCAGTTCTTGCTCTTTCGTGACCTTATATACATTTAAAAAACAAAAAAAAGTTCACACAGACACATAAACACTTGAACTTGGGCCCTAACCTGTTTAACTTTTTGATCATGAAGGTCGTATCTTATTTGAGTGAACGTTGTAAGGCCATATGAAGCAACCACCATGAGTAGAATAAAGGGAACACCAAAAAGAGCAGGGTTTCTTTTGATAGATCGATTAAGCTGTGAAGTACCGAGCGGACGAGATGAGAATGTAGGCATTAAGGAGGGAGGGGTGTTTCAAGCTCGGATATGGCCGGGAAGTCGGACGGTCCGAAGATTATGATCCAATCAATTTCTATGACAAGGATGATCGCAATTCCTGATTAGCAACGACCTAGTTTGAACCTTCTTTCAAACCGTCAGCTCTGAAAATGAGCGGTGAGTTCCATCGAAGACTGATAAAGACTCTATTCTGACCCCCTTTTTCAGTCACTGTCGTTCTCGGATCGCAATGGGGAGACGAAGGAAAGGGAAAGTTAGTAGATATCTTATCTGCAGAAGTAGACATCTGTGCTAGGTGTGCTGGTGGGAACAATGCCGGGCATACTATCGTTGTTCCCGTTGGTCCTGAAAAGGTCCTAACCACCTTTGCCTTTCATCTACTTCCTAGTGGTGCGTTTCTCTATCCCTCAAATCCTGTCCAATCTTTACCGAAGTCAATTTATTTATTTTTTTGAATTATAGGTCTGGTTAACCCAGAATGTACAGGTATAATCGGTTCTGGTGTCGTGGTTCATATACCTTCCTTCTTCGCCGAATTGGATGCATTGCAATCACAAGGTATGGTGTAGGGATGATGATCCGGAGACTTATGAACTGAACCTTCTATACTCATGTTCCTACGTGAAGGTTTGGATTGTACGAATCGCCTATTCATATCAGATCGTGCCCATCTCGTGTTCGACTTCCATCAGATCGTCGACGGGCTCAAGGAAGTTGAGCTTGGAGGGTCCAGGTACTTGATTCTATTTCTCTATATCCAACAAGGTTTTATTTATTCCTACTAGCATCGGTACGACAAAGAAAGGCATTGGCCCTGCTTATTCTGGCAAAGCTTCCCGTTCTGGTCTCCGAGTGCACCATCTCTTTGAGCCAGACACCTTTGAAGTCAAGTTCCGTCGTCTTGTGGAAGGCAGATACAAACGCTATGGGCATTTCGAGTACGACACAGAAGGTGAAATAGAACGGTATAAAGGGCTTGCTGAACGGTTGCGACCCTACGTTGTGGACAGTGTTGTCTACATGCATAAAGCCATCGCTACAGGCAAACGAGTGCTTGTTGAAGGGGCGAATGCATTGATGCTTGACCTTGACTTTGGCACGTATCCGTTTGTGACGTCATCGTCGACTTCGGTTGGTGGTGTGTGCACAGGCCTTGGTATTCCTCCGAAGATGATTGGGAGGACAATTGGTGTCATGAAGGCCTACACAACGCGTGTAGGTGGTGGACCTTTTCCTACTGAGCAATTGAATGTGAGTTTGTCCTATCTGGTTGTTCACTATGTTTATGTTTCCCAGGACATTGGGGTTCATTTGCAAGAAGTAGGGAGGGAGTATGGTACCACCACAGGCCGACGACGTCGTTGTGGATGGTTGGACCTGGTTGTGCTGAAGCACTCTTGCTTGATCAATGGATACGATAGCTTGAACCTTACCAAGGTAGACGTTCTCGACGAATTGCAAGAGATCAAGGTTGGGATAGCTTACAAGATAAGGAATGGAGAAGAACTCGAAGGATTCCCAGGTTGAGACAGTGTTTGATAGATGACATCTCGCTCACATGAATTGATTTAGCCGATCTCGAGCTCCTTGCGGGGATTGAAGTTGAATATATTACGCTGCCAGGCTGGAAGACCTCGATTGGAAATATCAGAAGCTACTCAGAACTACCGGAGAACTGCCAGAAGTATGTGGAATTTATAGAATCGCGAATAGGGATACCTGTTGAATGGATTGGGGTTGGACCTGGGAGAGAGAGCATGCTGAGGAAGTAAACTAGACATGGCTATGTAGACAATGTACTATATATCAAGAGGAGTTATCAAGGGTTCCCACGGAGATGATGGGAGGATAAGTGTGGTTGGGTGTGTGACAGGAAAGCCAACACCTCCCGTCACTGACCGTCACGATATTGTCACTGGACCGCCTGTTGAAGCCGTTGGGGACGTCACACCAGGGATCACTTGGAGGAGACCACGCAGACGAGTAGCCGACAAACCAGTTGAATACACTTTATTTGAATGGACAACAACATTCAGACATCCCCAGAGTCCACGTCACGCAAGCGATCCCGCGAGGGTGAGACGGAGGGCCAGAGGGCCAAGCGCGAGAAGGCAGCGGAACGCCAGCGTCGTAAACGAGAGCGGGACAGAAGTTCAGTTGTGGGCATGATGACCTACAGTGTTGAGGTGACCCAGCAACAGCAGCAACAGCAACAGCAACAGCAACAGCAACCACAACAACAACAGCCACAACAACAACAGCAGCAGCAACCACAACACCAACACCAGCACCAACACCAACATCAACAACACCAACCACCGATATTACAACAGGCCGAGATGACGCTGGAGGAGATGGCACGACGGGATCGAGTACGTGCAGCAGCGCGGGAACGACAGAGAAAACACCGGCGGATGATCAAGGAACGCAAAATGCGAGAGCTGGGGCTGGAGATAGGCGGTGAGATGATGGCCCCCATGGACGACGGGCCATACAGGCAGGGCGAGGGTCAGTATCCCCAGGTTCTCCATGAAATCCAGCCCATCCCCATTCCCCATGAGCCCCCGTTTCCTCAGAGTAACCTCATCGGCGGACAGACTTTTGCCTCGACCCTCCTCCTCTCCTTTTCTTGCGCACCCCTCCTCAGGCAGCACCTTTTGCGCACCCTCAACATGACAAACGACGAGCTTGCCTCTCTCGAACCTGTCATTGCCGAGGCCTGGGACCGCTGGGACCACCAGGTACCTCCTTTCTTCCTCTCTTTCTACCCCCAAATATCTCAATTCCCCCACAGCGCCGTATCCACTATGCAGAACACGCTGCAAAGGGTCCCCCTGCCCCTCCCTACATGCCCCTGGCACACGACGAACACGGTAATCCCGCTCCTTTCGCCCCCACCCCAGATCCAAACGCCAATGAATTTCGCGCCCGCTTCCACAGACCCTTGGTGGCCCAGTCTCCCTTCAGAGCCTATTCTGATTCTCAACAGCAGCAGCCAGCTCCTCCAGCTCCTGCTAACCCCCCCGAGGCCATTGATCCCCATCTCAGTGGCCCCCAGTCCACAGTGCCTGGTCCTACCAAGGCTTGATGACGACTGTAGATAAAAATCAAACCTAATTTGACTACTGGCTCTGGACACATCTTTCAAATCGAGCAACCATATTCATTTTTGCATGTCATGCTACCATGCCTTGTCTCTCATAAGTGTTTTTTTTTGCTCCCCGAGCTCTCCACACCTTATATATATATTCTATGACTACTTTTTTCTCTTTAATTTCGATGGATGAGCTGGCAATAAATGGCAGGAACAATACTCACATTACTGAGTTGACATAAAGTTTCTATCCTTGATTCTCTGTTTGTTCTCTGCCCTTCGCTTTTGTCGCTCAGCTTTGCTTCCTGGTCCTTCATCTTCATGCACCTTGGGTTGAAGAATCGTCCATAGCCACTCGGGGTATTGATTGTCAGCCATAGCTAAAACAGGTGCTTGTCCTTTAAGAAAGTTGACCCCTTCGATTTTGGTTCCTTCAAGACATGAAGATAAAGGTATAGAAGGGGTGGTAGTAGTAGTAGTAGTAGTGTCTTCCTTAACGAGTCAGCTATGGACGTGCTATTTATAAAAATAACGAACCTGAGGCTGGTTTGATTTCAGGTTTGGTAGCTGTAGAAATAAGTCGACGTTTTATCGATGCGAGACACCGAGGAGGTCCATAGAGAACACGAGCAAAGGACATTTGGATGTGACGTGACACAAGCACCATTGCTCTGAATCACGTTACAAATATCACTATATTTGGTGAGTAGCCGCCAGTTGTCCACATCGTGCCATGCTTTCTGCTTAGAGCTTCCTTTCAACAGGTTATGGGCTCTGGATTTGTCTCCTCTCTACCGAGGCATCCTCTCTATTGCTTCTGTTGATGAGTTGAGGAGAATCAGTGCTATAGCTCAATACTGGGTTTGGGATGAAGCACTGCACAGTGATTGCTGCACATGCTCGTACTGCAGTACGATTGATAGCAATAGCCAACCTTATTGTACCTTTCCCTTTATATCTTGATCATTCTTTGACTCAGTCCTCTTAAATCATGTAAATCCTCTCTGAGTATAGTGGTACGGATACCTATGCTAATGTAAATTGTAGTTAAGAACTTTGTAGCTTTGAGTAGTATGGCTTGAGATGAAAATTTGTTTTACCAGACTTGGTTATTGCAATGAATTTCTCCAAGTATGATAAGGCAGTATGCAAGGGTAAAAGAGTGCCTTAAGACAGCTTTTTTGAAGACAAATGATTCTTAGACTCTGGTACATCTGCCTACTTTACCTCCATGGGTCTGGCTTTGTTGGCATGATCTTGCCTGCCTCCAATTTCTATTCATTGTCACTAATCTCTTATACTATTCTCCAACCATTCTTGGAGGCCTTTTGCTTTTTATCAATCTTCTTCTTATCAGTCTATTAAAACTCCTCTTACATTCTTTAATGAGAACCCTTCCCTCATACTCACTTTCTCTTGCTGTTCTCTTGAATATTTGGATATGTTCTTCACATATCCTTTTTTCTTGCTTCAGAAATCTCAACTCTTTCACTTTGCTTGACTCCTTGTCTACCTCTCCAAACTTCTCTTTCATTCTTGCTAACAATTGCTTTACCAGTCCCATTTTTAGTTCTTCTATATCCATCTCTTTTATACCCTTATTTTTTTTATCTATTTTTCTTGATTTGATTTTTCTTTTTCTTTGATTTTCTTTCTTTTGGACAATAATTATAAACATATGTGATAGAAGAGTACTGAACATACTGAAATATAATATCAGAATATATAGCTATAGTAAGTGTCAGACAAAATAAAGTATGTCAGAAGTCCAGTAGAAAAGACTGAATCAGACATGGTCCTATATGGTATATTGTTCTTATAATATACACATAAACTCTATATGAACATTAGAATAGGACAATGTATAATATATATAGTATAGAAATACATTGGAAACTCTATCTTTCTACTACTCCAAGAAAATTATATATTAATATCTCTAAGTAGGAAATCTCTAAGCTAGACATCTCTTTACTAGATGTCATTGCTACTCTATGTGGACAGATTACAATGAATCTACAGTATGAGCCTTCTACTCAAAATTATATAAGTATACTAACTGTCATATTCTGTTCTAGCCACATCTATTCCAATCTATAGATAATACCTCTATAAAAACAACCTCAGTATGTAAAATAGTGTAAGAACTATTTATTTGATATACCTGTAAAAACAACCTCAGTATGCAAAATAGCACAAAAACTAAGGTATACATTGTGCTATATAGTTGTCAGACATAGTTCACACTAGAAGGCAGAAGTCCACAGAGTTGGCTTGGCAATACACAGAATATGTAAACTTTGTGGAAAAAGCTTAGTGATGTAGACTTGTAGAACAACCTTGGCTTCAGCTTATATGCTATGCTATCTGTCTACTACATGGTTACAACTTCAGGAGAATAAATAAAGTCTGAGATGAGAGTGAGTACTGATTTGGTGTATTGCCATTGAACACTGGGAATCAAGTTCAATAGAAGTATTTCTGTTATGGAAGACTGGATATCTAGATTGTTGCATCACCACTACAGAAACATATTGCAAGAAGGGTAGCTATCATGGATAATGGACTTGTATTACAAACTCAAGTCCTTAGAGTTGGACAAGAGAAAGAACCTTGTATTAAAGTTAACATAAGAGAACTCAATAGAGAACTCTGTACAAGACTGTCTATCTTATATACAAATACCTAATGGTCTGTGCAAGCTATTTTTAGCCTACTCTAAATGACCATATATATCACATGTTGTATGACATTATCTCTTCTAGAATGTTCTACATTTTTCCATACATTATGTGACTTGTGACTGTGTCATCAGATGTAACCTGCTGTGTGACAGCATGATCTTGTCCCTAACCCTAACCCTAAGCTCTAAAAATAGGAAAACCGAAAGAAAATAAAAAATAACTAAGTCCACTCTTTGCATTCTTGATAACTTGTGTTGTAAATTTTGGAATGATAGCATCACTATGGGAATATATCTTTAGAATAGGTGGACTTGACATATGATAATAGTAAACTATATAGTAAAGTAGTACTGAATAGTATCCATAAAAATGACAGATGAAATATAAGACCTAGTACAAATAGTAAAGTCTAAGTAACTTCTAAAACCTCAATGACATCAACATGAATTTGTTAATCCAACACTCCTTTTCAAACTGTAGCAAGACTAAGTTTATGAGCAAAATGTTTGACTTTTGTTGAGAGAAGAGCTCTAGTGAAGATATTAAACACTGTATCTTTAGTATCAGAGTTGAAGACAATAAACTCTATTTATTTTTATTTCTATTTTTATTTCTCTTTATTTTGAACTTAAGGTTGGGGTTAGCATAATGTCATATGTTATAGAAGAATATAGAAGGTTTTGGAATGATGACATCATACTACATATTCTTCAGAGTAGACTAGATTTAGTATAGTATAGACTATTTGTTACAAACTTAAGACCTTAGGGTTAGTCAAAAGAAAGAACCTTATATAGGGTTTATACAAGAGAACTCGATAGAGAACTCTTTATAAGATTGTCTACCTTTTATACTAAAGGCACATAGTCTGTGCTATATACTCCTAGCCTACCCTAAACAGCCATGTGTATACTTTAAGGCCAACATACATTGTACATGTTATATAACATCATTCTTCTAGCATCTTCTATGCCTTTCTTCTTGTGTCACATGACTAACCCTAACCCTACATTTTATAAATAGAAAAATACAAAAACAAGTCAAAAATAAAATAAAATAAGAAAGAATATAAGAAAAAACCAAGTCCACACTTTTTATTCTTAATACTATTAGCCAAGTATATATAAGGTAAACACTTTGTAACTGAAACTCTATCAAGTTCTCTTGTAGTTCTCTTATGTTAACCCAATACAAGGTTTTTTTCTTATTTTAATAATTTGAAGTTTGAATTATGACTGTCAGAGCTAAAAGCAATAGACTTTACTTATTTTCATTTTCTCTTTCATTTTTATTTCTTTATATTTCCTTTTTCTACTATTTTCTATTTTGAAACTTGGGGTTAGAGTTATGTGTGATGCTACAGTCATTATGTCACACATCAGTTACAGTCACATAATCATGTGTCACAATGAAAGAGCATAGAAGATTCTGGAAGAATAATGTTATACAGCATGTTTAACATATGGTGATCTTGAGAAAAACACATGGTCATTTAGGATAGATTAAAATAGTAGGGTATAGACTATGGGCTTTTAGTATATAAGGTGGATAATCCTGTACCAAGTTCCTTATTGAGTTTTCTTATATAAACTCTATATAAGATTTCTTTTCTTGACCAACTCTAAATCATAACATTAGAACTTGATTTCTATTCTTAAGACTGTCCAATACAGGGCCCTCTCTACAAAATTTCTTACTTACTCTCTCATCATCCTCAACTAAAGATAACACTACCTAAAGTCAAGAAGACAAAGTCAGACCCTAGGCTCAAGAGATATACTAGTTAGACAGGAGAAGCCTGACCACTTAGTTTACATCAAAGCCCACTAGTGCTTAATAAGTGTAATAATCTTGTATGGACATGTTCTGTACAAATTTCTAGTATTAGCTCTATACTGCAGATCCTCTTGTGATCTGTTTACATAGAAGAACAGCAGGCATTCTTAAGATCTTGCTTAGAGTAGAACAGTTTTCTTAGACTAAAATTGTTTACTCTTTCCTTAGGGCAGTAGTTAATAGAGTAGATAGTCAGTAGATGGTGTGAGGTGGAACCAGAAAAGGGCCTACTAACACCTACAGAGATAGCATTAAGTTCATAATATGAGTCAGAAAGCAAGTCCAACATAAGATCTATTCTCTCTCTATATTGTTTACCACTATCTACTCTACTGCCTCTCACATCATCATCATTATCATCAATACTACCACCACCATACACTATGAGCCAAAGTAGCCAAATCAACTATGAGCTTTTAGCTTAACAATAACAGGAATAGCTTATAGCACTACAGGCACAAATCCAAGCTTTACTAGCAGTATAGGGAACAAGTGGAGGTGGAGGAACAAGTACAAAAGCAGCTAAACTACAAGTATTTGACAGAACTCCAGGAAATGTCTCAGGATTTATTACAGCATGTAAGTTGTATATCAGGATAAAGATGAGAGGAGTGGTAGTGAAGGAACAGATTCAGTGGGTTCTATCATATGTGCAAGAAAAATTGGCAGATGTATGGAAGGAAAACATTTTGGAAGATCTAGAGGGAAAACTATTAGAATATAAGATAGTAGAGGAATTTTTGGCAGATATAAAAAAGAAATTTGGAGGGGAAGATGAAGAAACAGTCAAAGTGGAAGAACTAAAGAGGATAGAACAAGGAGGAAAAACAATGGAGGAATTTGTCTAAAAATTCAGGAGAGCAGCAAAAGGAAGTGGATATGAAGGAAGGCCTTTAGTAAAAGAATTCAAGAGAGGAATAAATAAAGCAATATACTGAAAACTTATAGAGTCAGAATAGCAACCATTCTCAATTAAACAGCAGTATGATAGAGCAATAGCACTGAATAGGAATTGACAGGAGAGTAGAAGAGAGAAAGAGAGATTAAAAGAAAGATGAGAGCAAAGGCCACAGGCTCCCAGGTCAAACAATGCAAAGATACTCAAGCAAACAATACCATAGTCTCAGATATGGCCAAGGAGATAAGAAACTTTACAACAGTAGATAATAGCAGGACTTTCTCCAATGGAGGGAGTTGAAAGAACAAATACAGTAATAGTATGCCCAAATCAGCAGATAGGGTTTACACTATACAACCTACATGCAATAGATATGGATAGAGGGAGAAATTGTTATAGTTGTAAAGGATTTGGCTACCTAGCATGAAATTATAGGAGACAAATTATAGGCCAAGGAAGGAGGATAGAGTATGAGAACAATCAGAATAATGAACAAAGCAATTTAAATGAGGAGGGGGATCTAATAGTTCTCAATTAGGTTTCAATAATTATAACAGATTTGCAATGCTCTCTAAAGTAGTAAATAATACATCCTGCTACAGTTTGAAAAATAAGGATATGTTAAGAGAAGTAATGGTGAAAATAGGGTTGGAAAGGATTGATACACAGGAAGGAGTTACAGTGGAGGCATTGTTAGATAGTAGGGTAACAGGGTTGGTAATGAGTTCTGAGTTTGCAAAGAAGCAGAGATTTAAGTTGAAGAAAATAAAAAGACCCATATACATGAGAAACATGGACAGATCCTTTAACAAGGAAGGACCAATTGAATATACAGTGGAAGTAAACATATATTATCAGGAGCATAGAGAAAGAACTGAGATTGATGTAATTGGAGGACAGGAATGGAGTGTGATCTTAAAAATACCATAGCTTGCTTGTTACAATCTGGAGATCAATTGGAGAACAGGGGAAGTGAAGATAACAAGATATCCAGAAGAGTGTAGAAAGCAGTGGAGACCAAAGCAGGGAAAGTTAGGATGGTAAAAATAAAAGGAAGAAGAAAAGAGAGATGAGAAAGAAAAGAAGTGAGAAGAGAAGGAACAGAAAAAGAAGAAAGAAAAGAAGAAAATAAAACCAAAGAAGGAAAAGGTGGTAGATGTAAAGAGGATAGCAGAAGAGTAGGAAATATGGGATAAAAAAGAAGATGCAACAAAGTCAGAAGAGAAGGTAAAAAGGTTGGTACCAAAACATTTCCATAAGTGGATCCATGTCTTTGGCAAGAAAACTAGTGGAAGGATGCCTACAAGGAAGTTATGGAATCATGCCATTGATACAAAGAAGGGATTTGTGCCAAGAAAGAGGAAAGTGTATCTATTGTCAAGAGAAGAGAGAAAAGAGATACACAAATTCATATCAAAAAAATTAAGGAAAGGGTATATTAGACCCTCAAAGTCACCTCAAATAGCACTAGTGTTTTTTGTAGAGAAAAAGGATAGAAAGAAGCATATGGTACAGGACTATAGATATCTTAATGAATGGACTATCAAAAATAACTATCCTTTGCCTTTAATTTTAGATATTGTAAAAAACATAGGTACTAAGAAAGTATTTACAAAGATAGACTTGAGATAGAGATATAATAATATATGGATAAAAGAGGGAGATAAGTGGAAGACAGCATTCATGACACCAAAAGGGTCATTTGAGCTGATGGTGATGTTCTTCAGATTAACAAATTCACCAGCAACTTTTTAGGCTATGATGAATGAAATCCTATGAGATCTCATCAACACTAGTAAAGTGGCAAGTTTCATCAACAACATGATTATTAGAATAGAAGAGGAGGAAGAACACAATGAGATGGCAGAAGAAGTAGTGAAAAAGTTGGCAGAAAATGACCTATATGTGAAACTAGAGAAATGCAAGTGGAAGGTAAAGGAAGTAGGGTTCTTAAGAGTAGTGATCAGATCTGAGGGAATCAAGATGAAAGGAGTATTGGACTAGCTAACTTCAAAAGGAGTTAAAGATGTATAGAAGTTTTTAAAACTTGCCAGCTATTATTGGCAGTTCATCAAAGATTTCGCAGTAATAGCCAGACCTTTGCATGATATAGTAAAGAAAGACTAGAAGTGGGAATGGGTAGAGAGGCAGGAAAAGTCATTTAGAAAGTTGAAAGAGAGGTTTACAAAAGAACTGGTATTAGTAGTGCCAGATTTAGACAAAAAAATAAGAATGAAAGTATATATATCAGATTATGCAATAGGAGGGGTATTATCTATGAGATGTGAAGATAGGAGATAAAAGCCTGTAGCTTTCCTCTCAAAATCTCTAAATAGGACAGAGAGAAACTATGAAATTCATGACAAAGAAATGTTAGCAGTGATAAGAGAATTGGAAAACTGGAGATATCTATTGGAAGATACAAAGTTCAAGTTTGAGATCTGGACTGACCATAAAAATTTGGAATATTTCATAAAAGTGCAGAAGCTGAACAGAAGACAAGCTCATTGAGCACTTTATCTGTTAAGATTCAACTTTACCTTAAAAAAGAACAATGAGAATCAAGTATTTATCAAGGACTATTGGATTTATAGTTTAGCAGAAGTAGTAATAAAAGGACCTAAAGTAGAAATAGTGGGGAAAAAAAGGCTAGGAGTAAAAACAAAGAAGTAGTTAGAGTAGTAGAAGAGATAAAGAAGGTGTCAGTAAAAGTACTATGAGGAGATAAATGGCAGATAGAGGGAGAGTTGGTATTGAAGAAAAAAAAAGTATATGTACTAAAGGGTGAAAAGTTGAGAGTAGAAATAATTTAACTGCATCATGATATACCAGTAGCTAGATATGGGAGAAGATAGAAAATAACAGAGTTAGTGACAAGGAATTAACAAGAGACATAAAAAGATATGTAGATGGATGCAATATATGTCAGAGGATGAAGAATAGAACAGAAGTAGTAATAGGAAAGCTAAAGTTGAGCAAAGTATCAAAGAAGCTATGGACACATCTGACAGTTGACTTTATTACTAAGTTACCAATGGTAGTGGGAAAAGATGCAATTTTAGTGGTCTATGATAGACTGTCCAAAATAACTCACTTTGTGGCAACAATAGAAGGGACATCAGCAGAAGGATTGGCAAGACTGTTCAGAAACAGTGTATGGAAGTTACATAGATTACCAGAGAGTGTAGTATCAGATAAAGAACCACAGTTTGTAGTGGAGCTGAATAAAGAGTTCAATCAAATGTTGGGAATTGAAACAAAGTTGTCAATGGCATTCCATCCACAGACAGATAGTCAGACAGAAAGAATGAACTAGGAGCTAGAACAGTATCTTAGGTTCTTTGTTGATTATAGGCAAAAGGATTGGCTGGAATGGTTGGTATCAGCAGAATTTGTAGTTAACAACAAGATACATTCAGCAACAAAAGTGTCTCTGTTTATGGCAAATTATGGAAGAGAACTGAGGATGGGAACAGACATCAGGAGGAAAGAAAAGGTGGAGAAGACAACAGAGTTTGCAGAAAGGATGAAGAAGGTACAGAAAGAAGCAGGGGTAGCATTCAAAAAAGTACAGAATGAGATGAAATAACAGGCAGACAGAGAAAAAAAAGAAGTTGAGAAGTGGAAGAAAGGTATCATGTGCCAAGTCCATCCATCTGGAAAGCATATTCCTATGGGATACTCTTTGTCAACATTTAATTCAAAAAAGCTCACCTTCTATAGTAGCCATCTTTCTTGCAACATGCTCATGCAGCATTAATGCAACAATCCAGAGATTCTGTTTTCCATAACAGGAATACTTCTATCCAACTTGGCCTTCCAAGGCAGAGTTATACTTTTATCAGTGTTTCAACACTAAAACTTCTGCTCAGATAATAAAGGTTATACTACTGAAACCCCAAGTATCTCCTATAGTACATATCTGTATATAAAACTAGTAGTTATACTTTAATTTGCTAGTCTGATAATCAATGAAGATAACTTCTATTGAACTCAATCCTCAGTATTCAACAGCAACACACTAATAAGTACTCACTTTCTTTCATACTTCTTTCTTCCATTGGAAATTGTGACCATGTGATAGACAGACAGCATAGTATATAAGCTGAAGCCAAGGTTGTTCTACAAGTTCATCTCATAGACTTTCACTTCTGGTGTGAACTGCACCTGTCAAAAGACAATAAAGTGATGCTGAGTACAAAAGACTTGGTATTCAAAGAAAGACTGGCAAGAAAATTAGTGGATCAATATGTTGGTCTATATAGTATTAAAGAAGTGATATCCACTAATACAGTCAAATTACAATTGCTGACTTGAATGAAAATCCATCTGATAGTGAATGTCAGTTGAATAGTATAATATAGAGAGCAAGTAGAAGAGCAAAAAGTAGAAGAAGTGAAACTAGTAGAGGTAGAAGGAGTAGAAGAATGGAAAGTAAAGAAAGTCTTAAACAAAAGGAAAATAAGAGAAGTTGTCAAGTACTTAGTATAGTGGAAGGGGTTTATAGCAGAGCATGATACATAGAAAAGGGAGGAGGACTTAGGAAATGCAAAGGAAGTAGTAACTAAATTTAAGGGGAGGATGAATGTAGAAATAAGACAACAGAAGAAGTTAGATATGACAGAAGAAAGAGACTTTAGGAAGAAAGAGCTACCAAAAAAGTATACAGTAAGAATGTTATATGGATAAGATAATAGAAAGTTTGAGAATGAATACCTAAGGAAGTTGGAAAGGAACTGGCAAAAATGGAAGTCAGTTTCTCCAGAAGAGAAACCTTGAAAGGGGGTAATGTCAGAGCAAAAGTAGTGGACTTTACTTATTTTCATTTTCTCTTTCATTTTTATTTTTATTTTCTACTATTTTCTATTTTGAAACTTGGGATTAGGGTTATGCATGATACTATAGTCATTATGTCACACATCAGTTACAGTCACATGATCATGTGTCACAATAAAAGAGCATAGAAGGTTCTGGAAGGATAATGTTATACAGCATGTTTAACATATGGTGATTAAGGAAAACACATGGTTATTTAGGGTAGACTAAAATAGTAGGGCACAGACCATGGGCTTTTAGTATATAAGGTTGATAATTTTGTACCAAGTTCCCTATTGAGTTCTCTTGTGTAAACCCTATACAAGGTTCCTTTTCTTGACCAACTCTAAGGTTTTGAGATTGTAACAATAATATTAGAATTTAATATCTTTTTTTGAGACTGCCCAACTCAGGACCTTTTTTACTTATCTTACTCACTCTCTTATTATCCTCAACTGGGAGCAATACTGTTCTTAGTCAAGAAAAATTGCTAGGCCCTAGGCATAAGAAATTGTTAGGTAAAAGAAGCTTAGCTGTTTATTTTGTACCAAAGCCCACTAATACTTAGTAGATGTAGATATCATTTTTATAGTAGAAGCTCCATACTGCAATGTTCTCTTGTGATCTGTCCATACAAGAGAATAACAGATGTTCTTTAGATCTTGTTTAGAGTAGAATTTTCTTCTTAGGACAAAATTGTTTACAATTTTATTAGAACAGTAGTTAATAGTCTAAGTAATTAGTAGACAGTGTGAGGTGGAACAAGAAGAGAGCCTACTAGCACCTACAGAGATTGAGTTTAATTTAGAGTACAATTTTAAAAGGGAAACTAGCACTGGTTTTACCCTTTCTTTATATATATCCTCATCTCTTATCCTACTACCAATTTTATTATTATCCACACCAATTAACTCTCTACTATTTTATTACAATATGAGTCAATATAGTTGGAACAGATAGTTAGATAGCAACAAGAGTAAATAGCTGTTTTACAAGTGCTAATTACTTAAGCTAGTCTAGGAGAAGAAGGAGTAACAATACTCTTTAGATCCAATACTGGGTCAAACATAGATGTGGCCAAGCCACCAATGTCTAGTAGAAAGATAAACAAGGTCTCAGGAGTTTGGACAACATGTAAACTTTTTATTAGGATGAAGATGAGGAATGATTTAGTAAAAGAGCAGGTATAGTGGGTGCTGTCATATGTGCAGGAAGAATTGGTAAATATATGAAAAGAGAATATTATAGAGAATTTGGAGAGTGGGAGTTCGAGTTATGCAATAGTAGAAGAATTTTTTGCAGATTTAAAAGAAGAGTTTGGTAAAGGAGACAATAAAACAATAAAAGTGGTAGAACTGAAAAATGTGGAGCAGAGAAGTAAGATGATGGAAGAATTTATATAAAAGTTCAGAAGAGCAACAAGGGAAAGTAGTTATGAAGAAAGGTTATTGATAAAGAAATTCAAGAGAGGTATAAATGGGGTAATTAGGCAAAAACTAATGAAATCAGAATGCTCCCCAAGAAACATTAAGCAGTAGTATGAGAGGATGGTAAATTTAGATAGGCATTAGAGAAAAAGTAGATGAGAGGAGAAGAAACTGAAAAGTAGGAAAGAGATGAGGCTTTCAGCATCAAAACAAAATATAGTGGCAAATATTGCAGAGTGTCATATTCCAAACTCCAAAACATGTCTGAAACATGTTTGACTTCAATATGACATCAAATCCCCGCGGTTATTTGGCCTTATTTGTGCACAAAACTCCATCAGTAGTTTGGTACTTTATAATAGACTTAATTCCATCAAAAGTCTGTGGTTATTTCACTTTATTTGAGTCAAAATCTATGGTCATATTCATCTGTATCCATTGTCTAATTATTTCCTTCAAACTCTGCAAATTTACTCAGACTTTATGCAGAGTTTTCTCCTCTCCAAATCTGAACTCCTATATAGTGTTTCACTAATAAAATACTCACTTGGAGATCTGTTTTAGTTACTTCTTTTGCTATTTTATGTATTTAAGGCTGGTGACTGTTTTGTAATAGCTAGCCTGATAATCAACTAAAGTTGATGCTAAATCTCAGATATCAATGGCAACATGCTTTACTCCTTTCCTTATAACTCCTTACAAGACCATCCTCTGAAATTGTGACCACATATCTCATAGAAGGCACAACACATAAGTTGAGGCCAAGGTCATTCCAACAAGTCTGCATCACTGAGCTCATTGCATGAAGTTTCTACACTTTGTGTATGTTTGAGCCAACTTTGCAGACTTTCACCTTTAAGTGTGAACTGCACCTAATATAGAGATACAATAGTACCAGATACTATAGCCTCATATTTGGCCAAGAAAACAGGAGATCTAACAGCAGATACTGGTAGAGCCTGCTCTAATGGAAGGAGTAGAAAGAACAAATACAGTTGTGGTATACCCATAATAGCAAATAAGATTCATGCCTAGATGCAATTTATATACCAAGAATGTGAATAGAAGAAGAATGTTATGACTTAAGAATAAGAGATAGGCCAAAAGAGGAATCTTGTATTGGATTAACATAAGAGAACTTGATAGAGTTCTAGTTACAAAGTGTCTACCTTATATATACTTAGCTAATGGTCCATGCTATACTAAATCTAGCCTACTCTAAAGTACATATAGTATGACATCATTGTTCTGGAACCTTCTATGCTCTTTTGTGACATATGATCATGTAACATGAGACATCACACTAACTCCAACTTTAAGTCTAAAAATAAGAAAAATAAAGAGAAATAAAGATAGAAATGAAAATAAATAGAGTCTACTATCTTCAACTCTGATATAACCCCTTCTTCAAGGTTTCTTCTCTGGAGAAACTAACTTCTATTTTTGCCAATTTCTCTCTAACTTCTTCAGATACTTGTACTCAAATTTCCCATCATCTCATTCATATAATATCTTTATTGTACACTTTTCCAGTAACTCCCTTCTTCTAAAGTCTCATTCTTTTACTAAGTCCAACTTTTCTTGTCTCCTTACTTCAGTGTTCATCCTCCTCTCAAACTCTGCTACAACTTCTTTTGCATTTTCTAAATTCTCCTCCCTTTCCCAGATGTCATGCTCTACCATAAATCTCTTCTATCTTACCAAATACTTCACTACTTCTCTTATTTTTCTTTTATTTAGAATTTCTTCCACTTCTCACTCTTCAATTCCATCTATCTCTACCAGTTTTGCTTTTTTCTGTTTTTGGCCCTCCACTTGTTCTTTATATCACACTACTTGACTATTAATAATATATAGACCAACATATTGGTCCACTAGCTTCCTTGCTGGCTATTCTTTGAACACAAAGCCTTTTGTACTCAACATCACTTTCTTCTACTCTTCAACTTCCTTTTTTCCCTATTCACTTGTTGCTTCATCTCCTCTTGTGCTTTTCTGAATGCTGCTCCAGTTTTTTTCTGCACCTTCTTTATTCTCTCTGTAAACTCTGTTGCCTTTTCTACTTTTCCTTTTCATCTTATATCCACTCTCATTCTTAACTCTCTAACATAGTTCACCATAAATGGAAACATCTTGGTTGCTAAATTTGTCTTGTTGTTGACTACAAACTCTGCTAACACTAGCCATTCCAGCCAATTCTTTTGTCTATAATCAACAAAGAACTGTAAATATTATTCTAGTTTCTGGTTTATTCTTTCAGTCTAGCCATCTGTTTGTGAATAGAACAATGTTATCAACTTCATCTCAATTCCCAACATTTTGTTCAGCTCCTTTGTCAACTCCACTGCAAACTGTAGTCCCCTATCTAAGATCACACTCTTTGACAACCCATGTAGTTTTCACATGTTATCTCTAAACAACCATGCTAATTCTTCTGTTGTTGCCACAAAAATGTGCCATCTTTGATGACCTATCACAGATTACTAGGATCACATCTTTTCCAGCTACTAACAGCAACTTAGTAATGAAGTTAACCATCAAATATGTCTATGGTTTTTCTAAAACTTTATTTGCTATCAACTTCTCCACTGATATCTCTGTCAAATTCTTTATCCTCTAACACATATTGCATCCATTTACATATTTTCCAACATCTTTTGTTACCTCTGGCTACTAGTAATTCCTTGTCACCAACTCTATCATCTTCCATCTTCCTCCATGTCTAACTGCTGGTATATCATAGTGTAACCAGATTATCTCTACTCTTAATTCCTTATTCTTTGGTACATATACTTTTCCTTCTTTCAATATAATTCTCCTTCCACCTGCTACTTATTACTTCTCAACACTTTTACTCTTGTCTTCTTCATCTCTTCTACTACTTTAATTACTTCTTTGTCTTTTTCTCTAGCTATTTTTATTTTTTCTAGTATATCTACTTTAGGTCCTTGTATTACTACTTTTGCTAACCTACAAACTCATTGTTCTTTAATTGATGTTTGATTTTTTTCTACATCTACTTTTCAATCTAGTCTTCTACTAAGTCTATTTGCCTTTTCCATTTTTGGTTCTAGTATATGTTTCAAGGTAAAATCAAATCTTGATAGGTAGAGTATCCAACAGACTTGTCTTATATTCAATTTCTATATCTTCATGAAATATTCTAGATTCTTATAGTCTGTCCAGACCCCAAATTTGAACTTGGTGCTCTTTAATAAATATCTCTAGTTTTCCAGTCCTCTTATCATAGATATTATGACTTAAAGATCTTAGAGTGGATTAATGAATAAAATCTTGTATTAGATTAACACATGAGAACTCAATAGAGAACTCTGTACAAGATTGTTTACCTTATATACTAAAACTCCATGGTCCATACTAACTACTTCTAGCCTACCCTAAACAGCTATGTGTTTGCTTTAAGATCAACATGTGTTAAACATATTGTATGACATCATCCTTCCAGAATCTTCTATGCTTTTCCATGTGACATGTGATAGTGATGTCACATTAACCCTCACCCTAAGTCTCCAAAAATAAAGATAAAAGAAAAGGAAATAAGAAATGAAAAAAGAAAAAAGTTAGAGTCCACTGTCTTGAACTCTGACAATAGATCTTGTAATTCCTCTTTGTCTTATTCAGAGATTTTGAGAGGTATACTACAAGTCTCTACTGTTCATCCTCATATTCCATAGATAAAACCCCTTTGGTTGCATAGTCCAATATATTAATTTTCATTCTCATTTTTTGTCTAAGTCTAGTGCTGCTAATACAAGTTCTTTTGTAAATCTCTTCTTTAACTTTCTAAACACTATCTCTTGCTTCTTTGTTTAATTTTACTTCTGATCCTTTCTTATTAAATTATATAATAATCTAGCTATTGCTACAAAATTCTTAATAAACTACCAGTAATAATTGGCTAGTCTCAGAAACTTCTATATTTCTTTAACTTCTTTCAGAGTTAGCTAGTCCAATACTATTATAAACTTAAGCTCAAGAGTGAGAGTAAAAGAATAACCTTATATAAAGTTTATACAAGAGAACTTAATGGAGTTCCATTTATAAAGTGTTTACTTTATATACACTTGGTTAATAGTCTATACTACACTAAACCTAGCCTACCCTAAAGAATATATATACTATATATGTCAAGAATGAAAAAAGTGGACTTAATATTTTCTTATCTTCTTCTCTTATTTTTATTTTCTTTTCGATTTATTTTTCTTTATTCTATTTTTAGAACTAGGGTTGGGATTAGAGTGACAAGATCACGCTGTCACACAGCAGGTTACATCAGATGACATGGTCACAAGTCACATGACACATAGAAGGATGTAGAAGGTTCTAGAAGAATGACATCATATAATATGTAATACACATGGTCAATTAGGATAGGCTAGAAATAGCTCACATAGATTATTAGGTATTTATATATAAGGTAGACAATCCTGTACAGAGTTCTCTATTGAGTTCTCTTGTGTTAACCCAATACAAGGTTCATCTTCTTAACCAACTCTAAGATTTTGAGTTTGTAACAATATACTGTTAACATGTGATATGATATCATCATTCTAGAATCTTCTATGTCCTTTTGTGATATATGATTGTGTGACAGATGTGTGACAGTTTGTGACTGTCACATATAATATCATCCTAATCCTAATCCCAAGTCCAAAAATAAGAAATTAAAATAGAAATGAAAATGAAAATAAGAAATAAAATGAAAATAATTAAAGTCTACTATCATCAATTCTAACAAATACTCCCTTTACCTTTACCTCTTCCATCTTAATCCTCTCTGGTCTTATTACTACTCCTAGAAATCCTACTTCTCTAATCTTCTACTTATATTTTTCTGGTTTTATGTATAGATCATTCTTTGCCAACCTCTCTACTACTTTATCATATCTTTTCTCTTCTTCTGTTACCACAATTATATTGTCAATAAAACTTGCTACTTTCCTAGTATTAATCAAGTTCCTTAGGATCTTGTTTATCATTGTTTGGAATATCACTAGGGAACTAGTCAGTCTAAAGAACATTATAGTAGGTTCAAATGATCTTTCTGACATTGTGAATACTATCTTTTACTTATCTTTCTTCTTTATCCATACATTATTATACCCTTACCTTAGATCTAACTTAGTAAACATTTTCTTTGCATCTATATTCTCTACAATATTCAAAATAAGAAGCAAAGGATAATTATTTTTAATAGTCCATTTATTTAAATACCAATAGTCCTATACCATACACTTCTTATTATCTTTTTTCCCTATAAAAAACACAAATGCTATTTGAGATAACTTTGAAGATCTAATATATTTCTTCCTCAATTGTTCTTCAATGAACTTATGCATCTCTTCTCTTGATAATAAATATATCTTTCTTTGTCTCAGCATGAATCCCTCTTTTATCTCTATTGCATGATCCCACAACTTCTTTATCAGTATCCTTTTATTTGCCTTCTTTCTAAAGATATGGATTCATTTGTAGAACCTTTGAGAAACCAATTTCTTGGTCTCTTCTTCAGACTATTTCTTGGTCTTAAGTCATAATATTAGAACTTAATTTCCTTTCTTGAAACTGCCTAACTTAGAGCCTTCTCTATTCTCTTTTACTTACTCTCTCATCATCCTTGACTGAGGGCAACACTGCTCATAGTCAAGAAAAATAGCTAGATCCTAGGCTTAAGAGATATGCTAGCTAGGCAGAGAAAGCCTAGTTATCTATTGTATTAGAGCCCACTAGTACTTAGCAAACATATTATCTTGTGTAGACATAGTAGATAGCTTTCTTTGAGTAGTAGCTCTATGTTGCAGTATTCCTTTGTAACCTGTTCACACAAAGGAATGATGAGTGTCCTTCAGATCTTGTCTAGAGTAGGACAATCTTCTTAGATCAAAATTATTTACTTTTCAATTAGAGCAGTAGTCAGTAGTTGAGATAGTTAGTAGACAGTGTGAGGTGGGATAAGAAAAGGGCCTACTAACACCTACTGAGATTGAGTCTAGTTCAGAATACAATTTAGAAGAAGAGACTAACACTAGCTCTGCCTTATCTCTTTACATATTCTCATCTCCCACACCACCACTACAATCAACTCTCCACTATTTTATTATAACATGAGTCAATACAGCTCAACTAGTTTAGAATAAGTAGTCAGATAGCAACAAGAGCAAATAGTTGTAAGAAGACTGACTCTTCTAAGACTGATCTACACTCTCCAATCTCTTCTGGTACAGATCAATCATCTCTATTTTACCTCAGATATCCTTGCTGGATCTTTGCTAACTTCATAGATTTCTATTCCTAACATCTGAAGATCACTAGTAACTAGGATAATACTTAGCAGTATCTATTTTAGATAACTATCCTAGGTAGTATACTTAGTATAAATAGGTAGATTACACTATAAAGCCTCATTCTGAAAATCAACCAAAACTAACACTATCTTCCAGTGTTAGCAACAACACATCTCACTACCTTCTAATAGCCTTGTCTTTCTAGTCTTCTAAGTACTCTTCTGAAATATGTAACTAGTACAACTCATAAAAGCATAGCATATAAGCTGAAGTCAAAGGTTGTTCTGACTTCTACTTCCACATTCTTGGATAATGCTTAACTAACTATTTAGATTTCTAAGAGACTCTTGTTAGATCTCAAATAATAAGATGTGAACTATGTCTAACACTAATTTAACACTATCTAATTAAACAATGAGTAACATCTAAGTACTAGCCTGGGCCTAGTTAATACCTAGTCAACACTGTCTATAACTATTTGTACTAAGTAGCTAACTCTCTTTTATACTTGAGATTCAACTTCTAAGCTAAGAATAACTAATAGTTGTAATAATTATCAGTTGAGAATGAGAAGAGAATAAAAGAACTCAAAGACCACATGGTACAGTGTTCCAAGAGAAGAAGAAGTTGAGTTCCTACTGTTACAGCAACCACAAGTTAAGATAAAAAAAAGCTATACTCAGTAGTAACTTAGATAGCTCAAGTAAAAATTACAAAAAGAAAATCTATACTTTATTATTATACCATTTATATAAGTACACTATAGTCTATGTTAACAATAAATAACCCTATCCTAATGTCTATGTTGTCAGAGTAGTGAATGATAGACTTGATTTTATTTTTCTTATTTTTCTTTATTTTATTTTTGAGTTTCTTTTCTTTATTTTAGACTTAGACCAAAGTGTGATATGACATCACATGTGACAGTCACACAAGTCACAAAGCATAATGGAGGGGTGATATTTGTCACAGTCATGGTCATAAAATCATATGATACAGAAAAGATTATAAAAGATCCTAAAACAGATAATATTATATAGTATAGCAACAACATGTTAGTCTTATAGGAAGTATATGTACTTTAGGGTAGGTTAGTGTTAAGACTGAAGCTCAAGTATAAGAGTGAAAAAATATCCTTGGATTGGGTAATCACAAGAAAACTCAATAAAGTTCTTAGTACAAAATAGTTTATCTTATATACATTAAGTTACTGGTCTATACTACAGTACTATTAACCTACTCTAAAGAGCTGTGTTATTTTTAAGGTCAACATGTGTTAAACATATTGTAATAACATTATCTTTCTAGAAGTTTCTACCATGTTCCATTATGATATGTGATTGTGTGACAGTGACAGTGACTGATGTGTGACAATTTGTGATAGTTACACATGCTATCACACTAAATTCTAATCCTAAGTCAAAAATATAATAAAATAGAAAAGAAAAAGAAAACAAGAAAATAAAATAAAGTTCACTATTTACAACTCTGACTGTTGTTATGAAATACTTTGACACTAACATTTTTCTTTTTCTTTTATCTATTTTTTTTTTGATTTTATATTTCTTTTCTTTTTCTTTTTAGTGACAATGAAGAGGCACATGACATTGCAGTCACATAACATGTCACATGATGTGATGTCATAAGCCTAGAACATAGTGGAAAGATCTAGAAGATGACATTAGAGCACATGTATACAACATGGTGGCCTTGAGTAGGAAATGAGGCAGACATGAGGTTGTAGCATAGACCAGATGTATTTAGTATATATAGGACTCTAATTTAGCAAAGACTCCTTGTTAAGTTCTCTTGTGAACTACCCACATTATATTCGCTTTTGAGATTTACTCGCTTGTGTGATCATTTGTCACTGTGATAAGTGGTTGCCACAACAACTGTTATGATCTCAAGACCTTAGAGTGGGTCAAGAAAAGGGAACCTTGTATAGGGTTTACACAAGAGAACTCAATAGAGAACTCCATACAAGATTGTCTACCTTATATACTAATACCTAATGGTCTGTGCAAGCTACTTCTAGTCTACCCTAAACAACCATGTGTATGCTATGAGGTCAATGTGTGTTGTACACATTGTATGACATCATCCTTCCAGAATCTTCTATCTCCTTCTATGTATCTCATGATCCATGACCATGTCATCTGATGTGACCTGCTGTATAACAACATGATCTTGTTACTCTAACCCTAAACCTAAGTTCTAAAAATAGAAAAAATGAAAAATAAATCAAAAAGATAATTCAAATAAACAGAGTCCACTACT